>Ga0116227_10002204_pt1 | contig 44527 bp, 28 predicted proteins | sample S1TSphgellanicum_FD_89693 | JGI IMG/M metagenome (GOLD analysis project Ga0116227, IMG submission 89693) | Host-associated microbial communities from peat moss isolated from Minnesota, USA - S1T2_Fb - Sphagnum magellanicum MG | ecosystem: Host-associated > Plants > Peat moss > Unclassified...
AAATAGTTCCAATTTTGTTGTAGTGTTTAGAATTTTACAATTAATTCGTTTAAATAAATTGAGTTTTTGTTAGTTATAACAAAAAATGTGGCATTAAGGTTAGTAAAGATTACTTAAGGTAGCCATTGGCAATTTTGTTGTGTTCTTGATACCAATATTGCATAATATAACATGCCATTTAACTATTTAGGTACATTAATGATTTTTGATGCATCATTGATACAAATAGTTTCAATTAGACAAAAATAGATATATGGAATACTTATAATCATCACAATTACAAATCCACATTATGATTCTAAATATTTTTATTAATTTTTTCTTATTATTCACATTGTCTTTTCTTTGGTCATGTTTCTAAATCTAAATATTTAAATATGAGTGATAGCCTAAAAAAGGGAATGGAATCTTAATTTAAATGTTGAATTGAATGAATAATTTAAGGTCAATAATTGGACAAGTTAAAACAAAGAAATAAAATGTTGTGAGAAAGAGGATGTAAAATATTGGTCCATATTATTAATAATTATTTACCCCTAATTTACTTTCTATGTTGGTTGTTAGAACACAATAGTTGACACCTTGTGTCACAACCCTAGGCATGCAACTAAGGTTGACGCACTACGAAAGATGGGTTTGAGAGCAAAGCTAGGACACAACATAAATGAAACATACTCACTCCCACATGAAGTGGGTTGGAGCTCTTGTGAATCAAGGGAAGCATCCCTTTCATTCCTGAGATGAACTCCCATTTTGGAAGTTGGGACTCCAAAAGAGTCCATGTTGTTTAAAAGGCAATTTGAAGGATCAAATGACCTCTAGAATATAAATCAGGTGAACTTTTGCTTGATGTTACAAATATCAAGTAATGAAGGCTATAAGAAGATTGGGTTGCATGCTAAAAAAGACATGTTTTGAGGGAATTATGAGGTTCCAAAGATTCAAAACACTATATGTCCCAATTTTGAGAGTTCATTTTGAGGCTCCCTTGAAATGATCATTTCAATGCAACCCCCACAAATACTACAAAGCAATATTATGTGGAGGAGGGTGGTGCCTTCTCCCAAATTTGGGACTTAATTTTGAATCCATTATGAATCTAAGGCAAGTAAATTGTGACCTTGTATTGAGTCCACTTCCACTAACCACGTGCATTGTTTAGATTGTGCAAATGAATTCACTAGAAGGTGCCTATGAAATAATGAACACGTCTCTTCATTTTAGCCTCATCCTAAAGCTTTCATGACACACCCCTAAATTGTCAAATGGTTTGAAGGTAAAAAACCTTATTGATTCCAAGTTTTGTAATGGAATGGTGCAAACCTATGGTGTGCTCCCTAGCTCCCTCAAATAAAGGTGTGGGAGCTCTAGGAGGAAACTAAGAAAAACTCAATGAAATGAACTCAAGGAGAAATCAATTTTCACAAAACAAGAATAAAAATGATTAGTGCAAATTGAAGCCAAAATGGTGCATGCATGAACCATAAGTAATTCACATTCATAGAACTCAAATAAACTATAAATGGTGGTATGGGGATTACACCTAAGTGGCACAAATTTTCCAAATGATCAGTCATGTTATTTTGTAGGTTCATAATTCTTTCATATGGACTTTTATTCAAGAGCTTTCAATGGAAAATTTGTAGCCCTTGAAAAAATATTTTCAACATTGTATCACTTTATTGAATCAAAGGCAATTTGACCCATTTTCATATCTCTAATGGTTAGAAGTTGAATTACTAATTTGACTTTGATCATTCAATTGGCCATAACTTTTGTTTCATATTTTCAATTTGGAAATGCAACCCCACTTTAAATATTTACGTTTCAAGACTTTTTCAATGGTCAAAAAAGTGCCCAAATTGGACAAGGCATGTTCTCCCAAACCCTGTTCCAAAGTTACAAGACACCCCAAGATTTTAACTTCACACAAATGGGAAATTTGCATTTGAAAATCTTGAGGATTTTTTCCTTCACTCCCACACATTTCCTTTTCATGAGGGGAATGTGTTTATGCCTCCCTTGCTTTAAACTATTCCCAACTTGTTTTCCCTTTGTTTTTTTCAAGCTTGGTCACACGCCCAAGGCTAAGGTTGGGACATCTCACATGTCCTTTTGTCCCAATGTGAGGAACTAAAGGAAAATGCCATAGGTTCTTCTTTTTATTGTTGTCACTTCATGGAATTACTAAGCATAACTTGGGATCAACGTAAGGGTGTGTCATTTAGACTAAACCAATGTTATGTATCCACATTCATACACAATTTGACAAGTACATTTTATTTTATCATGCCCACTACCTAATCCAAAGCGAGTATCAATATGTGCTCTGTTGGGCTTGACAATAGGAGGTGGCAATGAGGCCTTGAAAGATGTTCATTAAACATGTTTAAAAAGTTCCCTAATTATAATGTGTTGGCTACATGATGAAATTATTTTGCAAGAATGCAATGTAGAATTGTGAAAGTTAAGATGTGCAATATAATAATGAACCAAATGGGTTTGAAATGCAATTATTGTCTAAAACCTAAATATGATAATTGATTTAAAGTTTAACTACTATGCAAAGCTTAAAAACATGACATGGAAAGACTATCCATCACAAATTGCAAGGAACATAAAAATGATGAACACCAATCATAAATTAGATGAAACATAAAAATTGCCTCCATAAGGATGGTGAACACCATCCATTTTGGACTTAATGACAGATGTGCAAACTTTGCCCACATGTATGCCTTATTGGTTATTATTTAGATGTGAAATACGAAACAATTAGATTTGTAGCCCTTTGCAATCATGTTCCATAATCATGTAAGATAAGAAGTTTAGAAGTTGAAACAAAAAGGAAACCAAGGATCACCATTTGCAAATTGGTCATAAAAATTTCAAATTATTTTTAGCTATAAGATTATTATTTGATAGATTTTACAACTAGTTGTTAACAAGTGGAAATTTTTAAACTAATTAGTACCATATGCCTCTTAGTAATTAATAATTAATAGTGGTAATTTACTCTCCCTTATCTAAGGGCAAAGCTAGTGGGATTAAGTAGTTCATGTTAGTGAGTGGTTGGGGGTAACCTACTTAATCATCTAGGAGATTTATAGGAAAAGATTAAAATAAGGGCCCTATTTTCTTGGGGTTAATGTGGGCCTTGTGTGTTTTGTGGAGAAAGAGGATTAGAAGAGGTGTTGAGGGATCTCTAATTCATTCGATACCTTAGTAGTTAGGGGTTGGAATGAAGGACTTTATTGGAAGAATGGTTGTTATACTACTAGGGAAGAGAATGCAGTAAAAAAATGTGCTTATATTTGTGTGTAATTTTAATGGAAAATTGTTGAAGAACTCAATGTGTTTTGGTGTGTATTTATGTTATTAAGATGTGTGGAAGGTAAAATAGTTTTATATCATACAAAGTAGGTTGCTCCTTGACACGGTATTTCTACATTTAAAAAAAAATAGAAAGTAAAAAGGCATACCACTTGGTAGCCTTTGGAGTAATAAATTACTAGTTGCCATAGGAAGGTAGTAGTTATTACTTGGTGGTAGAATGAAGGGGTAGAACACCAGTAGGTAACCACATACAAACTAAAACATATTGATGTAGGTAGTAAACAATGGCTATGAATGGATGTAGTGTGCTACAAATAGTAGAGGGTAGTGGGGAGGCATTATGGGGTGCTACAAACAGTAGGCAAAGTCACTAAAGGGATTGTAGGCATGGTTGAGGTGGGACAATAGATGTAAGATGTCTATAGACACCATTGAGGCAACAACTGAAGGTCGTTGAAGGTATTGTAAAACCTTGAAGAATAATTACTCTTGGGTTATGATGAATTCCCATGTTGCATTTTTCTAATTTCTTCCCTTGCCCCCTTTAATTAGCCTGTAAATTAATAGGATGGTACAAGTTTGTTATGAGATAATAGACTTTACCTTCTTCCTTTATTCTTTGTATGAGTGGTTGTAATAAAGTAAGCTAGTGAGGATAGTTTCTTTTTGTTGAATAATAAGGCGTTGACCTTATTCTTTTGGTCTTCCCTCCTGGAGGACGGTGATGATTGAGGGTCACAATTTCACCCCTTGACATTAGTATTTTACAGTTGCATTTCATATCAAAGATTAATCTCATTTGACTCCAAAATTGCATTGTAGATTATAAATGTTTCAAGCTTCATGTAAAAACCTTCAAATCATTGGGTCTAGTTAGTCCATTAAGAAAATTCTAAGATTAAATTTCATAAAATTGAAGTTAGAAATGTTTTCTCATCCTTAACATCACCAAAAACCATTGTAACAACCAACTTTTTAAGTTTCATAACTTTGATATCTAGTGATTAATAATTTGGCTAAATGCCAACCTAACACACAATCTAAAGGTAGGATTACAAACAAAAGGAGGTTTCAATGCTACACTAAGTCATGGCATTTTATGGTCATAAAAAATGAAGAACTTGTTGATGAAGAATTGATTTATCAACACAATTGGGCATTACAAACTTATGTGACAAAAATGAACTCTAAGGATGGCCAAATGACTAAAGAAAGTCAATTCAACATTTGGTTGCAATTAATAGTCTAAATAGATTACCCTTGTCATATTCAATTTTTTTTGAGAAGGGGATCACTTATCCAATTCAACAATTGATGTGTATGTTGGGTCCCTTCATGGTTAGGGCATCCAAAAAAGGAAAAAAAATTCCACGACTTTCTTCAAGCTATTTTAAAACTACAAATTTAAGATTTATATGAAACAAATTTAAGTAAGAAAATTTAAATAATCCAAGATAAGATAATTCTTGCAATGCTGATGATTTTTCACATGTGCACATAATTGTGCATGAATATTTTTGTTTAAAAATAGAAACACAAAAATTGTCAAAATGGGCTTTAAAAATCAATTAAACATGTTTTTTGCATGATTATTTCCTACACATTTCACCTTCATCTAGAATTAAATTTTTTGAACCTAATGAATATTAAAAAATAGCCAAATGATTTAATACAGGAATCATTTCCCTTGTAGCCCTTTGTTTCAAATTTTCATATGATTTATTTTTTCATCAAATTGACTTAATAAACATGTAGTTGCATAAAGGAAAACATGGTTTTCTTGTACAAAAAATTTGAAATCAATTGCATCATTTTATGGATTCCTTTATAAAACAATTTTAATATGAAAAAATGATCGTAAATCAGGGAAGGACTCAAAGGGTAAAAGCATGGTAAAATTTGCCAATGAAGGATATATATTTTTTGGTGGAAAGTATCCATAAATTAAGCCTCAATACATTGAATTCATGATTTTTATTTTAATGATCAATAAGAGGAGGATCTTTGACTTTGTTGCATAATATTGAAAAATTGCATGTTTGAATATGCATTTAAGTACATTTAAAAAATACAAGTACATGAAAAGTAGGTGTCCTACTCTTGCTTCAAGTATATGAAAACATGATGATTTTGTACAATTATAATTGGATTTTTAATACTTCAAATGGATAAAACATTAATATGTATCAATGTGTTTTTAAAAAATCATATTATAGTCATAATTTATCAAAATTTTCATATAAAAGTATTTTGAAAATTTTGAAAACCCAACTATTTTTAAACATTCTTTTCGTTCATTTTTCTTATATTAAAATTCTTGATACTTTATGTGTAACTTACCATAAACTCAATGGAGTGCACCATTGTTTCATAATGAAAGTTAAAGAATTTTTGAATAGATTTTTTCATGTTTATGACATAAATGTGATTGTGACTACATGGGATTACTTTTTTGGCATATTTTACCATGCTTTCACCCCAAAAAGATTTTTATACAACATCTAATCATTATTGGATTTTCTCAATACTCTAATAGTAGGAACACAATAATACACCATAATTATAATATATTGAACACTATGAAAATCTAAAATTGTCCTTTACAGTCCTTTTTCAATTAGACATTCCTTTTTAGACCTTAATTGTGAATGAACCATGTTGTTAATGTGCATTGATTGTTAATAGATTTCATTGCGGCAAATTATTTGTCCTTTTTAACCATGTTCACAATGCCAATGTTAGGGCCAATCTTATGGAACATGTATAAGTTGAACTTGAAAGCAACATACTCAATGTTTGCTTGTGGCTCTATCCACCAAACAATGAATAAAACATCATTATAACATTCCATTATATATTTGAAGGTTTGAAAGAAGTCACCAAAATACATTTTTAGGGGGTCAACATACACCATGTTTAAGTAAGATCGAAACACTTCGCCAATCACACAAAATCACAAATAAAGTTTCCATCCTTTGAAAAAAACTAATTGTTGATGAATTCAAGCATTGGCATCATGCATGTTAGACCAATTATTGTCTCAACATCAACATCTATGAGCTATGTAAGTTTACTAGGCTCTAGGTGCCTCTTGAGTGAAGTCGGAAAAATATACACATTGATTACCACTATCTTCAATTTTTTGTTCACAAGAGATAATGTAAAAGATTTTGGACAACAAGGTTGGTGTGATGTGCCACACAATGCATGCCAATGATGTAAGGAACATGCTTTTTCTTTGAATGCATAGTCTAGGTTGTTTTAGTGTGCTTGAATACAATGACAACTTTTGCGTTGAAACACACAAGCTTGTAGAAGCTATGTCATGCACAAAGAGGCCCTTGTACACCACAAGAGACTAGACTAGCATGTTAGTTAGATTGTTTAGTTATGATCCCTCTATTACCTTTCCAAGATGTTCAACAAGATGAATTTTTGCCTCCAATTGTCCACCACACATGCATTCAAATTATCTTTGTGGGGTTTACAACTGAAATTATGTAAGAATATTATAACCTACAAAGGTTTAGTCCTTGTTGTAACCATGGGCAATGGGCAAGATATATAGCTATTGGATGGAATTAACAATTTTAACTTCACTAAATGTAACCCAACCAAGGCAAAATGCCATGTTGATTTAGTTGAGGTTCATTTGCTATGTGATTTGTGCAAGTTGCAATGCATTGGTGTGCTAGTTTAGTCAAACATAAATCATTTCATTTATGTGACCCAAACCCACAATACTACACCATCCATTGGGAACACATTATGATTTAGTTCTAGATGACACAACGGAGTTGCCAAGGTTCCAGCATATCCTATTGTGAAAACCTTACTACTTTCACCTCACACTACTTAGGTAAGTATCATAGGTAAATTGGTAGGGAATGTAGGTAAGGCAATTGGTGCTTACTACCTATAGGTAGAAACATGTGGATGGTTAATAGGATGTACATAGTTAATCTCTAAGTAGTTAGATATGTCATTAAAAGTTCATAATGAATAAAAAATTTTGCTCTTTCAAATAATGAGTTGAGAAAATGCAATTTTTAGAGGTATCGTGTTAGAAGCCCTTGTCATCCACATTTAAGAAATATTAAAGCACCTACTTATGTACAAAATCATAATTTGTTGCAAATGGAAAATAAAACTTAATTTGTTTTATATTTCATCATATTTGAATTTGAATATAGGGCCTTTTCTATACTTGCCAAAGTCCATTTCATCTTGGTACTTTTTTGTAAGAACTTCTATGTTGGCTATGTTCAACTAATGAATATCTTTTGTAATCATTTTGGTGAATACTTGGGAAGAAGCCACTCAAATATCCAAAGGGGGTCTAATGAAAAAAGTGATATAAGCCCAACATTAGTTTTTAAAATTTACCTTCCCAAGTGGGCTAGGGTTAACCAACAACTACATTGTTACATGTTCAAATTTTGAAAGGTACCAATGAGGGGCCAAATTGAACCAACACCCACTAGTACACCATGGTGGATGGATGGTGTGTGGATAGAAAATAATTTTCATTTTGTTCTTGTCCCATATCCAATCACAATGGTTGGAAATGTATTAAGAACATCCCCTATGGCAATTGTGAAATGCCTTAAATTGAAATGTTTAGATGACATATAGTAATCAAATTTAGTGGATACATTAGAAAATTCTGTCAAGGGCTTGAAGAAATGCACATATTTCAAGGCCCTAGAGTACAATAAATAAGAAGAAGAATTGTTCATTTTTTTATTTATTGGTCAAGCATAATGATTGGTCCAAGTGGTGAAATTTAAATTGTCTTTCACTTTGTATTGTTGAGTTTTTCATGTTTACATGAGTGGGGAGGGGGATGACATTTGATTTATATTTTGGATGTGACAAATTTTGCTAGAAGCCCAAATTGAAGGTTTGGGTTGAAATGTTATAATTATGTACATGTATTTACTTATGGAATAGCCACTAAGTGCTTTATCTACTTACTTACCTCCACAACAATCACTTATATTCCCTTTCTACTTAAATATGATACACTCAAACAATTCTACCCATACAAGATATTTGGGTCTCTAATAATAGATTTCACATCCAAGATGGCTAGCTTGGTATTTCCCATGCCCCACCTATAAACATGAAATTGGGACTACAAAAGGTGAGAAACCACTAATAATAAACCAATTAATCAATCTAACCAATCAATAACATGTCTTAAACTATGTAATGCATTTTGCTAGCATTTTGTGCACATATGTTGGCCCAAAGCCAAAATATTGCCCCAACCCAAAATAACATTTACTATTCTTCATCCAAAACTTGTTGTGTAAATGTGTTGGTTGGGATGTTCTTATCAACTTACATAGATGTAGTCACTTCATGGTGTGAATTGGAAGTAGGAGGATTTATGAAATAGGTAAGCAAAATGGGACCTTGGATAATTCCATTGGGGGTCATCCACATCTAAATCACGATAGGTTTCCAATGGATGGTGCATTGGTGGGTGTTTGGTGATAATCCTTAAGCGTGACTTTTATTTGAGTGGCAATATTTGGGTGAAACCATATTTGGGTTTCATATTTATGACTTTCATAAAGCTAATGTTATTTAATATTATTTGAGATTTTTTAATCATTTAAACTAAAGGACTCATGCATATATTTATAATATACACAAGTACAATAGAACTTGTCTTTCATTTCAGATTACATTAATATTTTGTTTCTTTAATTATTCAAATAAAATTTGAAATGAATTTTATATATTGGCCCAACTCACAATGCTTGTCACCTTTGATTTCAAAATGATTTTTCTTCAAAATTTCAAAATCATATACTTATGGTCAACACCATGAAAAATTTCTTTGTTAGAAAAAAAATATTAAACTTCTCACATGGTTCAAATTATGTGAAATCACATGTGAAATCTAATTACAAAATTTAAAAAATTATTTTAATTATTTTTTCAATGCATAGTTACTAATTATTTTTCATAAAATATACTTTAACTCACCATAATATAAATAATAAATAAATAATTTTCTTCCTATTCTCTTGCCTAGATTATCCTCTATTGTAATATGCAAAAAATTTATGAAACTCCTTTTTAATTCTGACATGATTTAGACTAAAAAATGCACCACCTAGAAAAACAACAACACAATGTGAGTCCAAAACTTGGATCATCTAAGGCATGCTTCACCCATTTAAGGTGAGGAATGTAAAATCTGGACCGGAGACCCCAACACCTGATTTAGTCTTAGGATGGGATATTTATAACATTTAAAATCAACCCAAACAATTAGGGTTTCTAGTTTGCACCTATGGTAGTAGGTCCCAGTGTAGGGGCTGGGTTGTGATCTTTCTTATGGTTAAAATTCCCCAAAAAATTATTATTATTATTATTATTATTTTGGTTTGGAGAAAGAAAAGGGTTGGATAAAGAGAAGGGATCCACCAAACTTGAGCTGTGTTTGGCAAGCTCATGATGCCAACCTGATTTGTAGATGGGCTACCATGACTTCTGCAATCCTTATAATAAGAAAATCCAATTTAAAGTAGTATATTGTGTCCATGTGTTGTTCTGGCAAAGAAGATTGAAGTCAAAACTTGCATGTCTATTGGTAGTAGTGACATCCCCATTCCCAACTAGGGGATAAAAAAAAACTAGGATATTGAAAAAAAAATTGGTGAAAATTTCCAAAAATAGAAAATTTTAATTTACACTAGAAAAACAAGAAGTTGTCAGTTTTTTGGGTCAAAAAGTCAGAAAATTTGTCCCAAAAATTCATCCATTCATTTGGTCCCCTCTTTGCCTTTAAAAATCTTTTCATTCATTTGGTCCTCTCTCTCCTTCTGCTTTCTTGGTTCTGCCCAGAGCTAAGGGACATGGCATCTGTGTAAGATCAGGGCATACAATTTTGGCTTGAGTTGGAAATCAATTGTGAATTCATTTCTTGGGAGTGATAACTGGAGACCTTTTGTTGTACTCACTGGGTGTTTATATTAACATCAAAAATCATCTTGCATTCAAATGACTTAACCATTTACCCATTATGTTACCGTAGGATTTTGGAGCTTTGACACTAATTTCATTATTTGTCAAAATGTCAAAATTTTCATAAGTTCTTTCTTCAAAGACCTTCATTGAATTTTGAAGGAAAATAAAGATTTTTTTGGGAATATTCAAAATTAATTTAGTATTTGAAATGGAAATTTCAACATTAATTAATTAACTATTCAACAGACACATGTTGAAACTGCACTTGCACTATGGTATGAACCTCTTCTTTCTGTACCTATAATACTTTGACATGACATGCTCTTCGAACGGGGTATTGCGGTATTGGGTTTGAGTTTGGGTCAGAGGAGGGTTCACAGGTTTGGCAGGTTGCTAAGCTCATTGTGAAGAGTGGTCCCATTCTGCAAAAAAGTATGGCCAATGCCCAACACACCAGAGGATCTCCCTTTGCTCATGCAGGTCCCATACAACCAAAAAAAAATCATAAGCTCTGGCTGTCAGATTTTCTGTCGCCTGGAACTTTGAAAAGCCCTAAAAATTTGGTTTAAAAAATATGGCATGCACAAGAGTCCAACCCCAACTTTAAACCCTAAACCCTAAACTCAAGTTCTTAAAATCTTCTTAGCATGTTGTCAATCCTCACAATTTTTTTACAGATGAAGTATTCATTAGAGCACGTGATTGTGCCTATCCTCCTCATCTACCCAAGTCTTCCATACCAAAAGTACCCTTAACCATGAATCAATAGGCCTCTAGAAAACCCAAGATTTAATTTTACATCTATAGATACTAGAATGTTTTATACTTGTCATCTTCAAGTAATTGATATTTATTTGACCTAATTCTTTCCAATGAATGGGTTCATATGAGGAAACAATTCAAACCAGAAGATGGTAAGTGTAAAGGTGCATTCACACTTGGTGTTAGGGACTCTAAGGTTGAGTCCCCTAGCACCATGCTAGCCATTTAGGACTTAAACCTAGGTTCCATGAAAATTTTATTTTAAGCTGACATTTACTTGACATTGAGCTATGGCCCATTTAACATTGGGTACCACCTAGGATGCCACCTAGATTTTCATTTAGCGCTGATTTTAACATCAAGTGTGAATGCACCATAAGTAAGCTATTCCAGTAACAATTTGTAAGTTGTTCAATTATTTGACACCCACACCATACCTAGGGAATGAGACCATGAATCCCATACCACAGAAGTGACTCATGTACTTGGCTTAGTTAATTCCTAAAGGACAAAAACAAATAAGTGTATGCATAAAGCTGTAGAAGTGGCTAATTAACAACATCCCCACAAGTGTAATCTCTGACCCTATTTCTCCTTAGGCCCACCCACAAATCTGCCATATATATTTTCAAGTACTATGATTGAAGATTTTCTCTTGAGAGAAGAAATGGGTTAGCAACTTAGCATCACTTTGGTCAGCATGCATGGTTTGATAAGCATGGTTTCCATAGATAATCAATCACCCAAAGCCCTCAAAATGTAAACTGCTCCTAATATGAATCCATACAACACTGAAAGTAAAATTCATGCTCATGCAATGGTGCTGAAACCTATTTGCACATGCAAAATTGAACTTTCTTACTGACTATGGGGAGAAATTTTCTCAAGATGGAGTGTTTTGAAACCAAATGGTTCCATATGCAATATAGTTGATGAAGTCAAGTAAGCTTGTGACTAGTGTAATCTAGCAAGTAAGAGCATATCTACATTGCAATAATTTAAATGCAACCCTACCTCAACAAGCTAAGGAAAGAAGTGGTGTTACGCTCCCCACCGCCATGCCTGCATCATCAATATAGTGTAGCATGTGCAATTGGCCCAAGTGTGAACACATTTTTTATTTCTCACATTGTCAGAATTCAAAATTTCTAAATTTGGCAATCAACTGATTTTTCCTTCCAAACCCATTTTTTGCAATTTTTTTGAATTTCCAGCAACAAAATCCACACCTTAGCTCTAAAAATCGTGAAATTAACTTTGTTAAATCTGACTCACCCAGGGCTTTCCAACAACACCAAGAAAGACTCCAAAATTCCAATATAGTTTTCAGTTTTGATTTTATTTAGTTTTCATTGAAAAAATGATTCAATAATCAATAGCTTCCACACCATAGGTCCAAACAGTCTCAAACCAAGTCAAGGATCCCTACTCATTAAGGGTTTTCCAAAGATGTCAAGAGTGTGGCATGAAGCGTTGTGGTTTGGGAGATCTTAGCGTGACAAACAAAACAAACTGCCTTCCTTCATAGATAGATTTGCTCGGCCTTGGATTTTTTTTCTCCTTACTCTAACATTGGTGTTCATTGTATTGTTGTCACCAAATGTTTTGCCATCATGAGGTGTGTGTGTGTTTTTGTTTTTCTTTGCACATTTTATGAGTGAACAAAAAGCACTACACATGTATGCATGCTTTCATAACCCAACCTTGTTTTTTTTATTTATTGATTTGTGAGTTGTGAGTGAGCAAAGTTGTTGCTCCCTTTTGGGACTTGGAGTGGAGGTAGGCCTAACGCCCAATTGTATGAAGGGTATTCATATTTTTCCCCTTTTAATTGTTGGGTCATTTAACTTTTTTTTCTACCAAGTAAATTGGATGTGCAATGCATGGTCATAGCCAAGAAGGAACAAAACAAAATTTTGTTTCAAAATTCTTTTAAATTGATGTTCAATAAATATAATAAACAATGCAAAGTGGGTGAAGGGCATCTCAATTCATATTTTTATAAAAAATCAAAATTTTATAAGGTGTGTAATGATTCTAAAAGTAATGTGTGTTTTAATATTGTGGTTGGTTTTGGAAATTGAAACACCAAAATCTGATAAACACTCATTGGAATTTGGATTGCCTATTATTGATTTTATTAATTAGATGTGGGTACATCTCATATTAATTCTTAAAAAATCTAAACTTTGAAACAATCATGAGCAAATAAAAGTTCAAATGAATTTTTAAAATATCTGTATACATGAAGGAAGGTTGTTTGTTTGTTTTGTTCCAATGGTTCATGAAACCAAAGTCATAATGACACAAGGAAAGCTATTAAATTTTCCATTCAACTAGTCAATTGGGATTTTTGTAAGAAATGACATCTTTAAAAAAATTTAAGTATAAGTCAACCTAGGATTTGAACCTAGAAAAATACGCCCAATTTGCGCATTGAGTGGAAAGGAGGATTGGGCAGGCTACCTTTAGGGTTTGGTGGTCATGGGTTGGTATTACACTACGAGGATTGTTCTGGTGTTTGATGGTTTTTTTAATTATTACTTTGAGCCATGCCAAAACATGAAAAATTCCTTGTTTATTTTTGGATTTCAGTTTTTTCAATGTCCAAAAGAACTGGTCAAACATTGGGCAAAGAAAGTCACACCTTTGTGTTGGGGAAATCCCAAACAACATGCATTAAATCATGGCAGGCATTGAACACGAATAGCCCATGTGCCATTCACTTCTAAAAAACATTTCTAAAAATTACCCTTCACATTGAAAGACTGACAACAATTTCAAATGAATTTGTTGTAGTGCTCTTATAAGCTTTTGGACAAGTTGTTTGTAAAGCAAGCAAGCTCAAGAATGCCGAAATTTCATACTTTGTCAAAGATTTGTTGCTCCTCTTCATCGCTGCATCATGAGAGAAAACGCAAATAAATCCCACCACGTACTATACTTATGGTAGCAAGAAAAAAAAACCCAAACCTTCCATTATTATAATTATGTTAGAAAGAAAAAAACGAGCCCATCCAGACCACCTATTGTACTTATGACAACACCAAAAAATGGATAGCTATTGAATTCCTTTTATTGTCAATGTAATTAATGATTGTCACAATACTTCAAGGGCTATGAAGGGAAGGTAACAAGAAAAAATAAATTATTGTGAAGGTGTTTGTGGCCACAGGGTGTGAGAGGAAAGTAATAAGAAATTTTTTTTATTGTGAAGGTGCTTGTGGCCACGTGGCACTCTGAAATTTTAAATTGCATTTTGAGCCCTCAAGCCTACCTCCACTAATAAGGCATGTGTTTTGTTTGTAGTCTTATCACAAACAATTTTCCATGATTTGAAGTGTTAGGGAGGCATCAAGAAGTTGATCATACCATCATCATTACAAGATTTCAGAGCTTCAAGCAATCCATGAGTACTCAACAATGTTGAAAAGTTGTGGGTTTTGTGTTTAGAAAAATGGGTCCTTTTAAATCCAATAAACCATTGTTGTCGTCTTTGCTTCATTGTTGCTTCATTCAACAAGTTTGGAAATCTTTTTTATGACTTGGGGGCTATATTACATCTTTTTTTTTTGTTCCTTTCTTACACGTTTACTTATCTTTTGTTGTTATTTGATCTTTCTTTTCGTTGCATTTTTGAAGATAATCCTCTAAGTTACTCTCCTTTATTTGTTGTAAACTCATAGTCATGAACCTATTGTTTACAAGCCCATTAGCCAATTCTCCTCCTTTACTCACAATGGTTCTTTTCTTTTATGATTGATATTTTTTCATCATCTTAGTTTCAAGATCTTGTTTGTTGTTGATACCCATCTCCTTTTTGGTTTCCAACACATCATTCCACCTTCTTTTCTTTGTCATCGCCTTGTGGAGAGAGATCAAATTATCTTTGATTATCCCAATGTCCAAATCTAGATTTTCTGAAATTTGATCTATGGTTCCTTTGAATATGTTTAATGGGCTTTGTGGTGTGGAATCACAATGGGGCATTGCAGTTTTAAACTATTGTAAGTCCATTAAATTCCACATCACTTTTGATTTTGTAACATGAATTTGATATTTTGCTATGGAGATTTTTTAAACCTTGAAACCACAACCACCATATTAAACAATTAAGCATTTGTCTTTCAATGAAGGAAATGGGTTTGAATGAATACAAAACATTGCCAAAAACAAGTTGATAGTAAAATTGATGTGCTTGTTTATTCTTGTTTTTAGTGGATTTATGTACAATATTAAACATGCAATTGCCAAATTTCCATTAATACTTCATATTTAAATATGATTTTATTAGTGTGACACAACTTGATCAATGTGTGTTTATTCATTATATAGATTAAACATAAGGTGTCATAAGATTACATATATTAGTATTTCTTTTTTAAATTGATTTTATTTTAATGCTAGATGTTTTTTAATTTCAAATTATTTTTCTTGAGAAATGTTTTCATTATGTGTCCTAAATGTGGAATTATAGCATAACTTGAAATCGTACATAAATTTTTCCCCATAAAAAGAAAAGTATAACCCCACATTTTCATGCATAATTTCTATTTGTTTCAATTGTCTTAATTGATGTTTAAATATGAGAATTAATTTCCTAGTAATTGTAAATGTTAAATTTTGTTAAAGTGAAATCATTTGATACTCAAATCCATGTGGAATTCGCAACTTGTAATGATATCAAAATACAAACCAATATAGAATGTTGAGAAAACAAATCAAATGTGCAAGAATATCAATGTTTGCAAAATGAAATACTAAACATAAATAAATTAGCACCTTCAATTGAAGTCAAAATATTGAGAATCATGTTCACACAATGCATCATTTTCAACTTAGCCAATACATGTTATTCTCTATCTGAAACATTTTTTACATTGATACACAAGTATTTTTTAAATGATTTTATCTAATGATGTGTTTGTACACACAAAATGCATCAATTGTTTCATCATTATGTAACCAACATCATTACTTGGAACATATGGTGTGAAAAATGGAACCATCTAAGCTCCAATCATTAATCAAACTTCATGTGTAAGTTTATGTTAAACATTGCATCATTAGCCCAATTAATCACACTTTCAACACATGCCTTGTGCAACATTAATGAAGTTAGACATAGTAATGAAATGACATTTCCATAACTTTTATCATAAATTAAGTGTTCGTTGTTCAATAGGAATGTTCATGGAGCTTTCAAAAGAGCTCCAAGCATATTAGCAAATTTGAGAGCAACCTTATAAGATCCTTGATAATTTCCCATTCGTCTTTTACAATTTACATAATTATTCTTATTAAAGAAAGAAAATGATGAAACATTCAAATCATTAGAACATCTCAAAAGTAGGAATGCAACCATTTGGAACCCTTTTCCAATATGAAGGATCCACTCAAAACACTTTGACTAACGTTGAGATGAAAAAAGATTTGCACAATCCATATGTCAAATGACTATATGTGGGCATGTTTCAATCACATAACAACCATTTTACAATAAGCATAAAACCTTTCCTTGGTGAATTAAAGTGAACCATGAAAGAAAGGATTTTCATAACGCCATTATATAAGCTTTTAAAAATAAAAAAAAATCAAGTTACTATGAGATAGAACTATGCGTTGAAGTGCATTAAAGTTGTCATAAACATTTAAGTACTTTGAAAAAATATTGATGTGGCAAATTGGGATTGATCATTCTTTTTTAAAAATTGGTATGATAATGGTTAAATTGTGCTTAAGAGCACTAGTTACAATCCTTAAAACATGATACCACACACTCATTGGATTCATTCCATATTTATTGAAAATACTACAATGATGAATCATAAACATTTTTACAAACAATTCAACACTATCTTAATTTACCACTAAAAACCATGTCAAGTAAATAATTGTTACAATTCATGTGATGCGCTAGATTGTGAATGTACCCTATGTATTCTTATCATCATACATATGCATGAACTTGCTAAAGTTTGATCTCCAAAATGATCTCACTCAACTATGAGTGTCAAAGATTAATTGTTCAATTTGCTATGAAATATTGGTAGAATCTAAACTGTGTGGAAATTATGAAAGTCAAATTGAGACTTGAGTATAAAAAATCAACTTTTTAACCTCTAGAGAAAGTCTATTGAGATTCGAAACATGTGGAGATTATAGCACATGAATTGAATGTAGAAGAGTAATTGTTCGATTTATTAAATAATCATGCTCAAATTTGAAGTGTGTGGTTGTTGTAAAACTCAAATGCAATATAGAAGATCAATTATTCAATCTCCAAAGATATCATGATAGGATTTGTGTGACAATAGTAGATTTGAATCAAATTTAGAAAAAATTGAAGACCAAATCTCTTCAAATAACACCATGAAGACACATAATACTAGAAGCATTGTAAGCTCAAATGTTGATACAATATACATAATTGAAATGTAACACACATGACCATACTTCACACACATAAATACATTCTAAGCTCTAACATCTTATCATCTATCTAATGTTGCAAAGTGGGGTTGTTGTAATTAACAAAGGTATTTAAATTTTACATCTTCTAAGATTTTTTGATTATCTTCTAAGAATTTGTTTATCAAAAGGTCAAGTTTTAGTTTTAATTTGCAAAAAGGCATAGTTTGAGCTTAGGGTTGAAAAAAACACCAACACAAATTTGCACAAGTGATCACAACTTTGATGTAGGTGTGATGAAAGGATAACAAACAATAGGATGACAAGACAAGAATGGATGATGTATCAAGGTCTAATGAAATGTGGCATCATTTGTCAAAAGATCAATGATCTTTGTATTATTGCACTTTGATCAAAATCAAGTCTAATTCCATTATACCATGGTGTTGCTTGCATGCATCAAGCTACCATAAACATGATCTTGGCATGAACTTGAGTTCCTAATGGATAATATCCCCAATTGGTATAGAATTTGTTGATTGCATGGAATTTTCCCCATTTGTAACATCTTGACCAAAACCAACCTTATCAAATAACTCCATGAGCTCCCCTTGCACTGACCCATCCACAAAACAAAATGGATACTTATAGTTGCAATGATAAATCTCCACCACAATTGATAAGAATTTTGAAGTGGCAAGTTGAAAGATTTTAATATAATTTTGATAATGATTAATTAAGGCTACAATGATGATGATTGTCATCATGGCCTCTTGCAATCACAAGGATACCACTTACATTTCTTTGAAAAATGGTGTTGATTAAAATGTTTGTTTATTTACAAGTTGGAGGTAAATTTGAATTAACATTTAGAAAATAAAGTAAGCCCATGACAAAGTTTGATCCATTTTTTAAAAAGGCATTTGAGTATATGTAGCCAAAATTTGACATATTTATCAATAAGTGGCCTCTTGCAATTGGAGGTGGTCATGATATAAATAGATTAAGATATACAAGACAACTAGATATAGATGATTCAAATATTATATAGTGAAGAAAATAGAGTAATGAAACATATTTTTGGGGAAATTTTGATTTTTTTGGGTTTTCTAGTGTAAATTTGACTAAATTTGGAATTTTATGGAAAACTTTGTCAAATTTTCAATATCAAAAAAATTGAAATAAAAGTTCCCTATTTGGGGATGATTGATAGCCATATATTTATGAATTTTCAAAATGTCATTTTTGTCAATAAAAAAAAGATAAATATTGATGTTCATCCCATTCATAGTTAGGCACCAAAGTAATATACTTTGAAGGCAAAGGGAGCCCAATAAATACATAAAAATATAACTTTGTTCCCTATGGTGAGGTGTACATGATGTTAGGATCACATCAAGAGAGGGTGATGATGTTAGAAGGCAAGGATTTATATTTAAAAATATTGATAGATTGGATATGCAAGACTGAATATGATTGATTCAAACTTCATAGAGTAAAAAAAATGATTAAAAATGTTATTGGGGGTTTTAAACAATGTTGGGTGGTTATGTGATCTTTTTATAATAACTTCCAGTTTTGGTCTTTAAATTTGGAAAGCAATGAATTATAACCTTAAAAATGCGTTGGAAATGGTATATCAGCATGCCTTAATTTGGTGTGTCAATGTTGGGGTTGATCATTGTTAACATGATTAATGGAAATGGGGACAACACTTTGTTCTCCAAAAGAAGTGTAGTTTGTTTGTTTTCCCTTATAGTTGTAGGTTTAGATGTCCATGAATGTTGGAGGAATGTGGGCGCCTTGTTTGCTGTTTTGTGTGGTGCATGTTACTATGTTTATTAACTTTGTTTGCTTATTCTTCATGATGAATTTGGTAACATGGAAAATGATTGGTGTTGAGGATTTTTTGTTAATGTGCTTATTAACTTTGTTTGCTTGCTCTTCATGATGAATTTGGTGGCATGGAAAATGATTGGTGTTAAGGATTTTGTTGATCATAGGAAAGGAGTTCAAAAAATTGAATTGAAGAAGCAAGAGGGTGTTTGGAAGGCATTAGTGAAGTCAAAAAGTTAAGTGTTCAATAACTTTATGTTTGGATTTGGAAGAGAGAATTTGAGATACTTTGGATATGACTTTTTGTTCAAGATATAGCCCATAGTCATTGTTTTAATTGTTGTAGTCCTTGAGGTTCTCATTTTGTTTATTGTGTAGAGAAGTTTAGGGATTTGGAGATTTTCAAAATATATAAATGATGTACCAGGAGATGGTGGAGTTGATAAAGAAATATAAAGGAAGGAGTTTGTTTGTGTTGGCATCATATTCTTAAGTTTTGCATGCTTTAAGAACTAGGAAGTTGGTGGTGTGAGGAAATCGATGTGGCTAAAGGGAAGTGAGACTTAAATCTTTGGGAACTCCAAGTGAGAAATTATTATTGCTTCAATTCTATGGTGGGTTGTTCGGGAATTTGGAAATTGATGGCTAAAGATGGATGATTCAAAGGGTGACAATAAATCTCTCTTGTCAAAATTTCTAAAAAAAAGCACATTTGAGTCATAGCACTTAGGAAATCACATTTTGTTTACATTAGTGTGTTGAAATGGGGTTGAAATGGAATTGCAAATCCATGATGCCAAAAGTAAGACTTGATGGCTCAAGAAAGGGTTAAGAGCGATCAAATCCACTAGATCTTGTAAAATTTAAATGGTAGTTTAGTTGCAATTTAAGAACAAAGAATTTCAATGTTGGATTTGTTATTTGTTCTTAGTGAAATTCAATTTGAAGCAATGAAGTGTTGCATGAGTTCATGACCAACCAGGTGACATATGAAATTTTCCTTTCCTATCTTTTTGGCTATAGAACCTTTTGATTTGATTTTTTAAAACAAATCAAGATCAATGAAATGGTGTCACCAAAAAAGGAGGTATACACAAATTGCATGCATTCAAAATATTGCAATTTTGTAATTAGGTGCATTCAACACAACAACACGTTAGGTATACATCCAACACTCTATCTATGATACTTGTGATAGAAATAAATCTATGGACCTTGATGGATCAGCTTATTTTGAATCTTTCTCTCTTTATGGGCTATCATGGCCAACAAATGTGGATATCCTGACAATCAGTGAAGTCTACTAAGATTCAAAACCCAAACCCAATGGTGAATTTGCTTAAGGAAATGGAGAAAATCTGGACAAGTTATTTCTACAGTGATTCCTTCAATTTTCCTTGTAACTTCCCAATGTAGAGTAATTGCTTAGAGCTCTTGAATGCTCAGGTATTCAATTTTCCCAATCCCCAACATAAATCCCAAGCACATTAGACTTGAGATAGATATCCCACAATGGCCAGCCCCAATGACCAACTAGAGCCTTTCATCATTTCCATCTTGAAGTCCTTCCTGACACATTCACATTTTAATGTTTTGCTCACCAACTTCAATGCAGTGGAATTCATGAAGTCTAATCAATAAAACCATTACAACTTGAATCTTCAGGCATTTTTCCCGAGAATTTTCAGGAACACTCATAATTGAAAAATAAAAAGACAAGAGTCTGAAATCCAAAGTGTCTCCAACACCGTCCGTCCTTCAGCATCATTTTCATCAATCCATAAAAGAGATCACAGAAACAATGCTCCATCGCTAATTCTCGATTTGAGCACTCCATGAAGAACACAAATCAAACCTCATAACCTGCAAACAACAAATAGAACAAGAAAATAGAAAAGCAGTAAAAAGTAGAAAGCGGCTCCTCTACTGTTCATGATTATCAACCACCTCTTCATTTGGCATTTTCTACCTGTCATATCCACTGTAGCAAAATCATCCATTAGGGTTTTTAGTTCATCCCACCTTCTTCAAATCACATTCACACAACAACAAAAAAACTTGGACACAGGTCCATCTCACAATTGTTCCAAACTCCTCCTCCATTTCCAAGTTTTTCAAATGCATCAAAGAACCAACAATTTTCAAAAAACAACCAGGCAAAGAACAAGCAATTTTATAGCAGGCTATTTATCTGGTTCTTAAAATTTTGGGGAATTCTGGGTATAATCAAAATCAACTCTTAGATTTTTGAGAACTGTAATTATAAATCCAAAGAGGCTCTTAGATTTTGAGAACTACGATTATGTATTAAAACCTGGTTATTTGATTTTTTCAAAACTGCTTTTGAAAACCACCTTCAAAACCTCCAGTTATCAGTTTCCAATTCTGATAACTGCCCTATATTGGTAGTGGGAACTATGGTTTATACATCATAACTAGTTCTCAACATTTTGAAAACTACGACAAATATATCAAAACCTAGTAATGTGATTTTTTTAAAAACCATTTTTGAGAACCGCCACCATGAGAACCTCAAGTTATCCATTTTCAATTTTGATAACCACCTAATACTAGGTTTTTGGTTGACAGCTCGTGAATGGGGGTGTGAGTCATGGATTATAATACCACAAATTGTTCAGCTTTAGTTCCATAGTTTTCCTTAGTATTTATGATTTGAATCCTGATAAACCTCCAAGTAATAATTATTAAAAGTTGAATTAACCTTTGGATATTTCAGCGTAGAAGATTCTTTTATTTAAATTGATGCAAAGCTTAGTTAATTTTAGGACCTAGTAAACCTTTTTAAGTGCATTATCCTTTTATGTTGTAAAGAAGGGAAAGGGGATGTATAATTAAATGTGATATATTGATATATTGGGAATACAAGCCCATAATTAACAATAACATTTTGCCATAACAATATTAAGTTAGTTTATAGAATAATCTTCAGGCACGAATGATGTACTTGAAAGATTTTTAGGATGCAGCCCTAATACATATTTATTTAGTCCTCATTTCTATCAGACTCTTAAATAGAATCAAAATCAAACTTAAGTATTAACATTTCCATTTGAGTGGCCTCAGGTGAATTACAACTTAGTAAACAACTTTAAGGGGATAGATCATAATTACAAAAACTCTAGAACGCGACGAATGGTGTGAGCTAGGTATTCGGCTCGATGCTCCATGGAAAGGGGATTGATTGGACTTCATAGTCAACAATAATGGCCATCACCAGAAACCCAAGTTCGACAATGAAGACGAACATCGTCGTCTTCACATTGACATTCTACAAACCTTTTTGGTGCAGTTCCACAAGCAGGAACAAATTCTAAATAGATTGTTAAGGCATGTGGGTTAGGAAACAATCGACGATCCCATGCTGAACGATCAACTTGAGTGCGCACCACTTTTCTGAACGGTTCTTCTTCGCGCGATTGTTGAGAAACATTCACGTTAAGCGGTGCTTCTTCAAGCTCTTCCTTTTTTACTAGTGAAACTGGAGGATTTGAGGGCGTAGTAACATCATCCGCCATGACTAAATTCTCACCTGCATCAACAAAAACCAAGAAGGTAGCAGAAACAATGTGGTACTTCCATTCAGAAGGGTTCGAGGTTCTTTATTTAACAAATTAGGGTAGGGTAAGGTGTGGGAATGACAGTGGAACCTCATGAAAATTCGAACATCCTAGATTTAATGGAGTCATCGAACCCTAATTTTGACGGTGGATCTAGAAGTATGTGGGGGTTTTTGTGATGTAAATTTTAATTCCAATTTGCTATGTACTACATAGTTAATTAGTGCATGGAAAAAAAAATAAGTAGGGGATATCAAAAGAGTAAATGGTACGAGGGGATGTTACTTCAACCATTGAATTGATTTAGTCAAGTAAGGACTCAAGGATGTTTACTTGTTACTACCGATAAATTGTCCTAGTAGTTAGTTACTTGAAATAATTACGATGAAGAAGTAAGATGTGAGGGTCAACGAACGGAAGGGATAAGGATCAAGCTCAAGAACCTCATCAAGATATCCAAGATAAGGGGAAGGATGAGTCCTCCAAACCCATTAATCATGAGGATTGTCATCCTATTTGATTAAAGGATGGAATATTTTTTGTGTCTCATTGAGCCCAAGAATTCTCATCCTAAAATCAATTAGAGGGCAAATCATTCTCAATTTTCATTGGCTCTTGAAGGATGAAAAGGTTATTGATTGGAGGGGAGGATTTCGAAGTTTCCATTGGACAAGGGGAAAGGAAGAGAATTTATGTGTGAGGAAAATATTAGTTCTTATGTGTGGAAAGGTGTTGTTCATGAAAAAAATGTGTGCAAGAAATAAACATGGAAGGATTTCCATGACAAAGCCTCTGGAATTTTATTTCAAATAGTTGTTCCTCCCAAATCCACCATTGGATTTGGGTCAAATTTAAAACAATTTTTGTTTAGGAGGTGTACAAGGTTTTTTCCAAATTTCAGCATCATCGATTTGGCTGTAAGGGAGCTACATTTGCCGGGAGTAGAAGGTGTTGTAGGGGAGTTCATGGAAAGATTTCCATGACAAAGCTTCTGGAGTTTTATTTCAAATAGTTGTTCCTCCCAAATCCACCGTTAGATTTGTGTCAAACTAAAACAATTCTTGTTTAGGAGGTGTAAAAGGTTCTCTGTAAATTTCAGCATCATCGAGTTTGTTGTAAGGAAGCTACATTTGCCAGAAGTAAAAGGGGTTCAATTTGTCTGTTTTTTCTTCAATCTAAGCAAAATGACTTTTAGTCCCAAGGCTTAATTCTTGATCAAAAAATAAAAAACTTATAAGATTTTATAACATGGCTCCTTTTTAAATTAGTTTTTCAAAAATCCGGTGCATGTTAGATTAGGAGGTTGTATGTAGATGTTATGACGAATGGGAAAAAAAGGGTTCAACCATCAAGCGTGACATTGAATGAACATCAACATAATGCCCCTTCACATTCCATCATGGTGAGTTACAATTCTCCCATAATGTCTTTGTATTTTCCAAGTGGACACAACACATTAGATTCTTAGTGAACTTCATTGCATTACATTGAACCACTTTGTTAGACTATAACTACATAGTAGTTCCACTTCCAAGTGGGTTTTGTGAGTGCATATCTTCATGTTGAAGGTGTGCAAAAATGCTTCACAAGGGGGTTTCCCCAAGAACCTCCTTGAAAATCCCCAGTTATGTATTTTCCATTTTGATAACCACCTAATACTAGGTTAAGGATTAACAACTCATGATTGGGGGGCTTTCCTTAAGAACCTCTGGTTATCAATTTCAATGTTTTGATATTTGTTCAATGTAGGTTTTAGGGTTGAAAGCTTGTTTAGGAATGAAAAGCATTAGGGTAGAATGGTTGAAGAACAAACATTTCAGCTTTCAAGACAGGCTGGATCCAAGGGGAAGACTCTGATGTTTCTTGTGTCTAAACAAATCTTGAACCCCTCCTATTGATGCATATAGCGCACTAATGATCGTAAAAAACGGATTAGAATTGAAAATGGTATGGTCATCCAAAGTAAAGGGGGTCAAGAATTTTTAAAAACAATCCACCAAATGCTACAAAGCTAGTTCCTAAACACCAAAAAAATCAAAATGGATATGTTTAGGGGTCAAAAATGATCATCTAATCAAATTATATGGTTTGATAAACCATGAATTTTAATATTGGATCTCACTCTTTCATTTTTGTCCACAACAATAATTATTTTTTCTATCCCTCTATGTTTTGAAGTGTTGTTCCTTTTATTTATGTCCACAACAAATGCACCCACTCTCTTTCATCTCTCTTTTGGGCTTTTGGGGAGTTGAACCCCCAACCTAGTTTATAACTAATAAACCTTCAACAAAAGAAAAACACTAATGACACAAACACATGAATACACACAACTACACTCACACATATGAAACATTGTTACCACCAATTACTATTCCTCCATGTGCTATAGTGCTCCAACGTGTTATTGATCTTCCATCAACACATCCATAGTAATTACATCATTGTTGTAGCGTAGTAATTCTTGCATTGTCCACACACACATGTTACGTTGTTGTTACAACCAACACGTTATTTTTATAAACGTTTGTAACATTGTTGCGCTACATTATAGTTGGTACTCCATTGACACACCCACACCAACTACATAGAACAATTGTTAATGTTATTCCATAATAACCTCCTTCATTGTCACACAACAATAACTAATGTTGCACTATTGGTACAACTGAAGGAATAGCTAACAGTACATCCTTCATCGTCCTTCACTACTGTAGGTATTCATTTTGTCATGCCCGTATGCATGGCTTCATACATGATGACAAGTTATAAGCATGCCAATCATGCCTTTTAGGGTTAATGTATGCTCTTAGGGTTAATGTATGTTCTTAGGTTACTATACACGATTAGGTGTTTTAGGGTTATGGCTTGTTTAGGGTTTCAACTTGTTAACGCTTACATAAAAGGTCAAGCTCCTCCTTTCTCTTATTAGTTTTCTTAAAATTCCTTTATTAAGAAGAGTTTCCTCCATAGTCAAATTGAATTTCTAGATGCTCATGATGGCTATTACACGGCCACCGTTTACATACACTACGTTTTTTTTCCTTCTTTGCAATTTAACTCCAAGAATCACTTGTTGGGCATTTGTATCAAGAAGTACCACTCCGGGTGTATGTCCTCTCATCTAGATTGTTGACTTAATATTGTCGACATTGACAACCCTAGTGGTGATAGAAGTTCTCTCACTAGGCACCACTTTCGGAAATGAATGAGAGATTTTGTGAAGAGAATAACTATTCACAACGCCTTTGTTGGATAACAAATCCACAAATGAGGTGTTCTTAGTTCCCTTCTGATATGTGAAGTAGAATTAGAGATAAGAAAGCGCACTAGTTTACCCATGCTAGAGAATTAATGACCAAATTACGAACGCCATCTATAACACGTGAGTTAATTGAATGTCTCTCCAAGGTGTTGGATGCGACCACCATAACATGTGAATCAAGAATTGGTAGAAGACCTGATGTAGTGTTCAGGGTATCCTTTAGTACCACAATTATGTCCCTGGTACGACACTACACATCACGACAATTTGTCATAACTAATATGTTATGCCTTGTTCTTTTAAGCCTTGTATGTTGCTTTGTTACTATTAGAATTCAAAGATGATTTGTATAAATGAAGGTGACACTCCTATAGCACTTTTAAATTATTTAAAATGAACAAAAAATGTGAAAGTTAGAAGCCTTGAAAAGTATGAGTCCAAGAAACGAGAAAAAAATCAAGTTTTGTAAGTTGGAAAGCTTAGTTTTCTTCTCGTTATTTTTTCATTGCTCCTTTTCTTTTTCACTTCAAAGATTATTTCTAGAGCTTGAGGTGGTGCTCCCATAACATTTTAAATCACTCAAAAGCATAAATGAGGAAGATTTAAATAAGTGTTCAGTGATAGGGTAGTGATCAGTGATGGGCAGTTCCACCCTACCGGCAGTGAGGCATGTTGCATGGAATCCTTGAACCAGTTGCAGTAGACAGTGACGCGCATATGTTGATCTTGTTTGTCAGCATCAGATGCGCCGAGCAGCATATTGAAATTCAAGTTCATGACATGCGAATTGAAGTTGGTGACATCGGTTGATCCATGGAGCACAGACACCAGGCCCCGTTTTGCATCGAAGGATGTGAGATGATCCACCCACACGCGGATAGAATTGGCAAAGATGTGTACTGTATCGCTCTCCCCGACTGAACTGATTTGGAAGTTGTGAAGTATGACTTTCGTCACGCCGCTCAAAACAATGGTGCGACCTGCAAAACCTCTCCCCCACCCCAAAAAAAAGCCTTACCAAAAAACATCGATCAGACAACAATCATCTGGATCTCCCAGGTACATGTCTTTCGATTCTAAGTTCATCATGCAAAGATCCAACATCGATCAGACAACGATCTGGATCTATCAGAATGTGTTTTGATTCTCCATTCATGCAAAGATCGAGAATGTCTCCCGATTCTTTCTTCATGCAAAGATCTCGAGGATGTCTTTCGATTCTAAGTTCTTCATGCAAAGATGTCGAGAATGTCTTTTTTTCTGAATTCTTTCTTCAAGCGAAGATCGAGAATGTCTTTCGATCCTTTTTTTTCATGCAACAAAGATTGAGCAGATGTTGTTAGTAGTCTTTATTTACCTGCGATCGTGATGTTGAAGCCGCGTCCATCGATCGTGGTTGAACTGCGGATCCAGAGCATGTCGTGGAGAGAGATGACCATATCACGAGAGAAGGTGATCCAAGCGCCTGCAGCTCCTGTAGAAGATAGTCCACTACCTAGGTTAGAGCCGCCCAAGCTGACACCACAGCGCAGAGATCCTGGCGACGGATTGTGAGCATTGTCTTCGTCGGACGTCACCACATATTTCTTTCCATATTTACTTCGCCACCTGTCACTCCAGATGCATAATCTACCGCACAGGAAGCAAGTCCCGTGCCTGCCACAACTCGAATATTGGCACGTTGTTCCGTCCACGACGCTGCAGCCTCTTCCATTTCTACTGTGACCATCATGCGCTGCACAATATTCATGGCTCAGTGACAAGATTGTTCGCACAATCCGTCTCAGTCTGTGATTGATCGAGCCTCAAGGACTTTGCATTTACTTTTGAAGGAGAAGAAGAGAGAAGAAATGCTTCTGAGGGAAGAGATCTAAATGCAGCTAACACTGATCATGAGAGTCTAACAAGAGTTCGAATTATCGTAGTAGTATAACGTCGCATCTGCACTTTGGTAATTTACAAGCCAATACTGCAAATAGTCGCTTGCTGCTTGGATTTGGAGCACGGCACTTTCGAGATCCGCGGCAGCAACTTTTCTGTTGTTGGAATGAAGCTGTGCAACAAAACCACGACACAAACTGTTCAATTAGCTTTGCAGATCCTGAATTTCTTCTCCTAGTTTGAAGTGTGACAATGAAGATCATGAGCAGCTACAAAGAATCCCAATCATGCTTCCGGCCTAAGATATCTCCTGGCAGTAGAGAGGTCGAGAGGTCGCGGATCCTTGGGAAAGGTGATCAGAAAAACAAAACAAAAACAAAAGGCTGCAGGCATCCTGTTGCTTACATCACCGGGGTCGTGAAAGAGAACTAGAGCTGAGTGGCGGTCAGACACGGATTGCTGCACAGAGTTCACAAGCTTAAGAGCTGCAGCCGTCTCGTTAGCCCGCGTTGGTAGAAAAAGAAAAAGATCGTGACCTTCTTCAAGCTTGTCGACTGCAGAGAGTGCGGCATGTAGTTCTGCGTGGCAGCGATTCATCTTCAAGTCTATATCGACCAGCGTCTGTATCACTTTTCTCAGACCTGCAGTAAACTGGAGCTTCTCAAGTGTCCGCTGCTTCGATGAATCTAGATCCTCATGAGCAGCTGAAGGAACTGATGATGTCAGGCGTCCTCTGTTGAGAACCAGAAACAGTAGCATCGCCATCGACAGTAGAGCCGCGACGCAAGGCTGCCTTGCAAATACAATGGACATCTTTGTCGCCTCGCTTTTTACTAACCTCGTCAACAACACATGCGGCAAGCTTGTTCAAGAGATCTTGCCAGCCGGCTGAAACATGTGAGATCATCTGGAACATGTGAATCCACTTCTCCTCTGGTCTGGAAAATCATAGAATGCTCTAGTTTTGCACATTCTGATCCCTTCTTCCTTGGCAGGTGAAACAAGTATGAGACAAACAAAAACCCTTTGACAATCTGTCTTAGGTAGTTACAGGACTCAGGTTCCCAAGCTTCTTCTCTCACAGGTTTCTCACTGCACACTTTGCAGTCATTTAATTACAAAAGCAAGATCATAGAGTAGGAATGCTTGGAAATTGTGCACAATCAAGAACCATCTTTGGTCACAATTTCCATCCACATCAACACTGCAGCCAGAAAAGTCAGAATCAAAACTGGGGAGGACAATCTTGGCAGAGCTCTAGAAACAACAAAACACCAATGCAGCAGCCAGAAAGGCAGAATCAAAACTGGCAAGGACAATCTTAGGGGAGCTCTAGAAATAACCAACACTGACATAGCAGCCAGAAAGGCAGAATCAAAATGCCTAGGACAATCTTAGGGAAGCTCTAGAAACAACAACACAGCAGCCAGAAAGGCAAAATTGATTCACCCAATGCCCAATCTTGTGAAAGCTGGAAGCAGTTGAAACAGCACCAACAAAGCCAGAAGGCAGGATCAAGACAATACTAAGGCCAACCTTGGGAAGCTATAGACAAACACCCACACAGGCAGAAGAGGTGGAAATGAAACCAATTTAGAACCTCCATGCATAGTACCAGTACACATTGCCATTTGCTCCTTGGGGACTTACAATATGGCTACCAGTACAGATCGAATCCTAAAGTAGCCCATCTTTGTCTTCCTACAACAGAAGTGTATCCATTACAGAATCAAGGAACCTTGTATTCCCATCAAGGCTTGGGATCTGAATGGCTAAAGATGCGGGGTTTTTCAGATGGTATAACAAGGTTCAATTGCATTGACAAACATACAAAGAGCTTCTTACCTATCTCTTCATGTGATTTAAACCCTAAAAGTCTACTCTATAAACTATGTGACAAAACTCCTCGTCCCTTGGCTCCAATTTCATCCTCTCTATGTTGGATAAGCTCTTGAATACAAAAAGGAAGAAGCACTTGGACCTCAAGCCCACTTCCATCCCTCATGAATATGCATTAAGGTGTCATCAACAGTTAAGAAAACAAAATGATTGAGCTAGAAGAACTACAATGCTTCCTTCAACTGGAAAAGTTTGCTCAAGCGTCGGGCTCGATCATACTCATTAACCTCCACAAGCAAACGCTTTACTCGCCGGGCTAGTGCTGTGGTGTCATCACTGCTTGCCCCACCTTCTCGTCTCTTCTCTATGGCTCTAGTGAGGCTAAGCAGGTACTCAATGAATGGTGCCAACTTTGGGCTGCACAGTCCACAGACAAATGAACAATGAGAAGAAAATCTTTTCCACATGGTTTTTGGAGTGAATGTGAATGTGAGAAACATCATGCATTTCCCTCAAAAAACTTGACATGCATTGTACTTGGAAATGAATGTGTATAGCATACTGATCAGATCATAAGCAAAAGGAAATGAAAAACTGGTGGTCCTGGAAATTATATAGAGATGAAATGTCTGGACAAGGCATCATACCACAAGAGAACAACTTGCATAGATTGACTTAACACAATGTTGAATTCTGGGCTTACCTAAGTTCAGCAGAGCTTCCTCCAACCCAGACACCAGAGAGGGCTGTCAGCACACGTTCAGTACGGATGACAGCATCATGCACTGTTGGCAACAAGGTCCGCAGATGGACCAAAATTTTTGCTGACAGCAGCTGATCTAGCGCTAAATGTTCTAGAACAGGCAGAGCCAAAATATCCTTCCATAACCCAAGGTTCCTCAGCAAGCGTACTGAGGTTCCAAATTGCTGGGCTGCAAATCGCCCTGCTCGAGGAACTGCAGCTGTCACTTGAAGACTCCAAGATGGCAACTTTTCCATTGTTATGCCAGCACACACACAACAAAACAATAGGTGGATATTTCAGGCCACACAAAACTAATCAATTCCAGCTTCTCCTAACCTTCATATGCACTTGAATGATGTAAATCCAGCCATCAAAGTAAAAGCTATACCCAGCAAAACTAGGGATTTGAAGACAACCTGGTAATGTGCAAAAGGGGCAAACTTCACTGTAGCTAAGTCCCTAATGCTTGCAAAAACAGACACTGCATCCAAACATGAAGACTGTTTGCTTTACAGTTATCTCCTCTAAAACCACACTGACACTGAGTGGTGTCCACGAGCTTGACTTTTTGGAAGAACTGAAGCATCTCCCTCAAGTCTGTACACAATCCTCCACAAGTTCCCCAAAATCCTACAGCAGATCAGTGAGGAAGAGGACTTTCAAACCTAGAGGGTATCCATTACCTCTAGTGCTGCAACTGCTTCAGCCATACGTGTACGGGCTGCAGCAAGCAGCTCCTGCAAGGGCTCACTCGAGACATCAACATAAATGAGCATCTCCTGAAAAGCTGCAACTGCATGCTTGCTCCCTTCTGTGCTCAAGGCATCCCAGCAATGTGCTACCTCATGGTGGAGGACAGGGAGAGCCACTTTTTCCACTAGCTTTGGTATCAGATTCACATCTGCATCATCCTCCTCCACTTTCTTGCCATTGACTTGCATCCCATAGTCAAAAAGAAGAGCATACCTGTTTCAAATTGGCACAAAACTGTCATGACATCTCAACCAGATCTAGTCAGACAAGTGCCATAACCATCAGGGTTGTGGGGAATGAGATGACAGAAATCACATTATACAGAGTGATGACAACTGATTTAAGAACTTTGTGCCCCCTCTTCCCTCTACTCTTGAAATGCCTTTGCACAGGCCTGGTCAGCCCAAGGGCAATTCACAACATTCAAGGAAGAATGACATGCTCCTGTGGTAGAGACAGAAAAATTGCATTATCTTCCATCATATACCAGCACAAGGCCAGGGATAGAAGTAAGAATGCATGTTGTCCACATGGATTCTTCAATCCTTCTCTAGTTTCAAGTTAAGCTCACAGGTCAGAGCATAATAATGCAGGTCTAAAACCAGATGCTTACCATTGCATGGTGTCAAGTCCAGCACTGCCATACAGAGGATCCCAATGCAACAGCTCAAGGCGGACATAGGGTGCAAAGATGGCAGGAGCACTAAGGGACATATAGGCATCATGGTAAGCTGCACCATAATCTCGTTTCCAGGTCTCCAGTCTTTGCTTTACATTTCTTAATTGTGAATACTCTTCAGAAGCATCTCCAAACACTCTCTCTGCTGTCTGCAAAATTTCCTGTCGTCCAGACTTGTATGCTCTTTCCTCACTCTCACTTTCCTCACTACTAGATTCTCCTTCTATTCTCTGCAAGGAATACACAGAAGTCAGTACAGATCAACTCAAAGCTTCACACTACTGCAAGTAAATAAACTGTGCCACACTTGCCAAACAGAAACTATAACATAATGAAATTGAGGCGGATTATTAACTCTAGACTCCAGAAGGCTCCATGGACCCTGATCACATCTCAGCCACCCATAACAGCTCTAGGGACATATGCTCAATAACAACTTGATAACCTGCAAGATAATCAAGTGCAATGCAGCACAAAGAACAGACAAATTACTGTCTTACCCCTGCACTAGCACCATCCATATTTGGTGCCATTCTTCGCTCTGCTGCTCTTTTCAGCCGACGCTCACGGGCCTGTGCTCGTCGCTTGCTTTCCAGACGTTTTTGGAGGTTTACATCACGTCCAAACTCATCAAGCTTTGGAGCACTGCTGGTTCCATCTTGGACTGCAGCTATAGCTGCAGCTGCTGCAGCTGTTGCAGTAGCAGTGCCTGCCCCCCTGGCCAACACTGCTTTGGCAGCACTTACAGCAGCTTCTACTTCAATCAGTTCATCAGCATTATCAGCAGCACGCCTCTCCAACAGAGCATTGGCGCGCTCTTCATGAAGCCTTTGCATTGCCTCCTCCAGTTCCTCAATAATTGGTCCTTTATCCTGTCAGTCACATACAGTTCAGTTAAGTCTTCATTCTGTGCGATTGTCTTATTGACATTGGTGCCCACCCATAATACTGTCCCTCCTTCCTGGGATACATGGTTCTCTACAAGTTTGAGTCCAGCCAGTCTTCTTGATCTAAATGAAAAGAGAAAATTCAAATGCCTCCATCCCTCACTCCCCCTGAAATTGAATCTCTTCCTTTGATGGATTGTGAGTGGAGTGTGCCAAACACTTCCATCACACCCCCAATCAGACAACCTTGGAGGATGCCGGAGAGGGCAATATGTCTCACCTGCAGGAATTCACATAAAACAGAAACGTAATCACGAAGTTCCTGCATGTAAAGATACTTCTCATTTGCACCTGCCAGTGATCTTTCAAGAGACGCCACTGCTGTGAGTGATGAAGACAGCGATTCATTGGTCCTGAAGAGATTATTCTTCGTCGTCTCATGGCCTTCCTGACAATTCTCCCAGCCAAACCTCATTAGATGTGAACAAATCAATGGAGCCACACATTCTGCTTGGAGTCCTATGAGATTTCCAAAGGCTGCTGCACAGAAGAGCAGATCAATGTGCTCCTGAGCTGAGTACAGAAATGCCAAAGGACTGATTGAGACACCCACAGAGAGTGACAGAGACAGAAAGTTTGTGTGGTGTGTGTGTGTCCATGGATATTCAAATATACCCTTAATCTGTGTGCGTTCTCTTGCAGAGTTCTCATTGCTGCTGCAGCCTGCTGTGCAACTGAAAGAGCCTCCATGCTACTCCTGCCAAAGCCCCAACCTGCACTGCCAGCAGGCATGGATGGCAGTGCACTGCCAATAAACCCAGTCTTGAAATCTCCTTGTACAGAAGGAGCCTCAGGCACTACTAGCCTTCCTCTGTGTGCAGCATCCTCTACCCTCTTCCCAAACCCTTTTCTCAGCTGCTCCTCCTCCCACCGTCTATCCTCATCTTCCTCTTCCTCATCTCGGTGCTCTGATTGACTGCCAAGATTGGCATTTGTCTCATTGACAGATTGAAACACACCGCCCTTTTGTTTCTGCCTGCCAGAAACATTGTCCCCCAAAAATGCAACCCTTGTTTGGAATTCTGCTTCATCCTCACTTGACTCTACCTCTTCTCTGTCTCTGGCTTTCCCTATCTCATCATCCTGCTCCCTCACTAGACCTGATTCTCGATTCTTACCCCTCCCTTCTGCACCATCTACAGGAATGTAATCTGGTGCTGCCTGAGCCTGCCGCAGACGGTTCCTTCTTGCTTTGGCTGCAGCAATCACAGCTGCATCAGGGATGTGAGTAATTCCTCCACTATCTGCCCCTGTTCCAATTCCCATCAACCCTAACCTGCTTTCGGCATCATCCGTAGCTTTCACATCACTCAAGCCTCTCTCGTGCACATGTTCTTCTTCTGCAACCCCAACGCTGGCACTCATAGCATTGCCGTTTCTCCCCTCCTCTAACGCAGAACCGTTCTTAGATATGGATGGTTTCACTAGACCTTTCAAAACCAGAACCGGCTCCAAGGGCTTGCTCTCCACCGGCGCCTTGGGGGGCGCTCCAAGGGACTTGGTGTTCCGCTGAAGCTCCAACAATTTCTCTTTCGTGTACTCACCTGCTTGCGGCTGAACATTGGAAAGAGTGGTAACCGTTACCTCCTTCGTCAAACCCGCTCTAGGACCAACACCAGCAGCACCTCCTTGCCCTAGACCAAACCCCGCCTTCTTCTTCATAGTCTTCTCCAATGGTACTCCATCGCTGATTCCATCATTTTCCGCACCGAAACTGAGAGCGATTCCACCACCCCCAGATTTGGCCACAGAAACCCTAGCACCAACCGACTTCGACCTCTGCTGCTGTTTCCCGATCCCCTCCGCTGCTTCCTCATCTTCTACCGCAAAGCTCAGCAACTTCGAACCGGAAGCTTTCTCCTGCACCTTCAGAAGCGAAGCTTTCTCCTTCTTCTTATTGTTATTGTTATGCGCCCCAGACTTACCCGTTTTCTCTCCCTTCACTGCAGGCTTCTCTACCTCATCCCCATCCGCGTCGTCATCTTCCACTCGTCGCCGCCAATTCTTCGTTTTCATCATCATTTCCTCACTCTCCCACGGCCTCCGGAAAAAAAAATTCCCTCCCACAACGATCAAAAAACTCACGCAAACTAAAATAACCACATCCTCAGCAATTGTGGTATCATACTACCACCGCATCATTAGCTCTACTTGACTCCAAGAAACAAAGACTCTCCCAAGTTTGTTCCTCTTCCTCTACTTCTTCTTCTGCTTAGGCCAACAAATACCTCCTTGAGCAGCAGCATCATTCCGACACCACAGCAACTGCAAGTGACATACCACGCGAGCCTTCACGATTGCGGGAGATGATGCATGGAGGGCAACCAGCGAGCTCGCTCACGAAACTGTTTTAGGGTTTCTGCGAGCTTCTTCCGAAAATGCCCAATTTTGAAACCCTAAAAAAAGAGAACGTGAAAAGTGGCGGAGTGCTAAAGGTAACAAAGAAAGCTCCCTCCGTAAACGTTAGCCTTACGCTCCAAGAGTTAAACAAAACCCCTGGTTTAAATCAGTGCTGGACGGGTACCATGCTGGAACCCTGGTATACAGAACCAGAACTCCCCATACTGGTATGACCTGAGCCAATACTAGCCTTGTACGAGTATCTGCATTTATATTCCTAAAATTGGCTGCCACTATTTTTGGCTTGGACTAATAGCCCTTCCTAAGAACACCCTACCTATTGAGTACCTGCCTAGTAGGGACTTGAGGTAATAACAGCTATATTGGTCTCAATATCAGGTATAGACCAGTGTTGTGCGTGTAAGTGTCAATAGCCATATATATGGCATGTACATCCTGTGTAAGTGCAAATGATTTACACTTACACATCCAATTTTTTTACACTTACACTAATCCTGTTGCAGTGTATATATTTATTTATTTATTTATTTATTTATTTTTAAACACTTACATGAGGCCAGTGTAAATATTTGTCAAACACAATCACACAGCCTCATGTAAATGTTTTGGGGTGTGTAAGTGTAAAAACTAAAATTACTTGTAAAGTCACCCTGTCTTTGGGCCTCCTTTCACCCCCAAACCCTTCTTTCAAGGGTATCCATAAAGTACGAAAATTTTATTAAATCTGAGAATGAAATGCTGAAAATCAGCATTTAATGAACAAGGTTCAAGGCTAATTATAGTAGCTTTACGAGTAGGAGCAGTGAAAATATATGCAGCAACAGTGGAGGCGCTAAAGAAAAAGGAACAACAGGGTGAAACTCAATTCACCACAAAAACTTAGGTCCCCCCACCCTTGAATAGTAATGTTTTTCTTTTTTTTTTAGTCTTTTTTTTGTTTGAATTTCACCCTTTTTATGATCAAACTCAAGGTTCTAGTGTTGTTTTCCTTATTTTATACTGATTTTTAAATTCACACCCTTTCTTCGCGCATCTAATTATATGCAGTTTAAATTTGAGTGTGTCTGCCCCACCCCCGTTAAACAATACACGCAACGCAATAGGAGATGGAGTTCGTGATGCGGCAAGAGCTAATCAAAGATCTCAGCAACAATTACGAACAGGAAGGAATTGTCTTCACCATCAAGACAAGCAAGGAGAAGCGGGTGGTTATGAAGTGTGACTGAGGCGGGGAGTATGTCAACATGCTGAACCCGATGAATGAAACCTGTGAAAGGGAGACGCACACGAGGCAAACTGGCTGTGAGTTTGAGATCGTCTACTCATCGGTGAAGGGTGTCTGGGCAATCCGTAAGATCTCAGCCAGCCACAACCACGAGCTTGGTGGCAACCTGGCAGGCCATGTGGTGAAATGCCGCTTAAGCGAGTTAGAAAAGGCTAAAGTGCGAACATTTGGTGGGCAAGGTTTGGCGCCAAAGGACATTCTTTGCATCCTCCGTAAGGAATTTGCAAACATCCACTCGACGGCCAAGGAGATCTATAACGAGCTTGTTGTTGCTCGAACGGAGGAGTTGAAAGGCCATAGACCCATCAAAGCTCTGGTGGAATTGATCTCCTACTCTGATTACTTCAGCAAGGTGCGGCTGGTGGAAGGTGTCGTTGACTGCGTGTTCTTTATGCATCAATCATCAATCAACATGTGCCAAACGTTTGGCACGGTCTTCCTTCTAGACTGCACATACAAGACCAACAAGTTTGACATGCCTCTGTTGAACATGGTCGGCATCACGTCAACCTATGTGACATTCAACGCTAGCTTCGCCTTCTTGCACGCGAAGAACGAGGAGGCGTACACTTGGGTTCTAGAACAATTTCTGAGGTCATGACTCCAAAAGTCCTCTGCACGGACCAAAAGTTAACCCTAATGAATGGGATTGCATGAGTTTTCCCTAGCTGCCACAACATCCTCTGTTGTTGGCACATCAATAAGAACATTCTTGCTAATTGCAAAACATGCTTCCCCGATGTTGAGTGGCAACAGTTTATGGAGCGATGGAATATGCTTGTCTCTAGCACATTGGTCGAACTGTTCAATGCGGCTCTTGGTGTATTCAAGGAAACCTATTCGGGAACCCATCCAGCTGCCTGGCAGTACGTTAACACAATGTGGATGCCTCACAAGGAGAGGTTTGTTGCCTGTTACATTGACAAGTTTCCCCACTTTGGCAACGCCAATACCTTGAGGGTGGAAGGAAACCACCACGTTATCAAGTCCTATCTCCGTGTTGGCACTTTTCACCTCTTGACGCTAACAAAGCGATTGGGTCTCATGTTGGCCGATCAACTCGTGGAACTGAATGCTACGATTGAGAAGCAGAGGGTGCATAAGGCACATCGGTTTGGCCATAGCTACTTCAAGGACTTGATCTACAAGGTCTCTGATTTCACTCTGGACAAGCTTCTACAACAACTTAAGCACATTGAAAAGGGGGGACATGAGGAAAAGCCATGCTCTGCACGGTTCACGAAATCGTGGGGGCTGCCTTGTCATCACTACATTCGCGGCTGTCTAGAAACCGAGACTCCGATTCTCCTGCAAGACATTCATGAGCAGTGGCTGTTGGACAAAAACCCCCTGATCCTTCTAAGTGTTAATGTAATTGCACCGCCACACGAATCGACGTCACCACGAAGTTTATTCATGCAGACGATGACGACTACCCTATAGCAAGTACTCGATAATGGGAATCCTCGAGCAGGCAGTTTGATTGCCCGCCTCAATCAGGTCCTAGATACGCATGATGTTCAAGTTCAAGAGCCCTTGGTCGTGGTCAAGAAACACGGCAGACCTGCAAGCTCTAAGAACAAGACAAGCACGACCAAAAACAAGTCTCACTTTGAATATGTGGAAGGATGCAAGTGTGGGGTTTGTGGTCAATTAGGGCACAACTCGAGAACTTGCTCGCATAAGTAATTGAACTGATAAATAAACATACTTTTAAAGTTTAATTTGCATAAAATCGGACGCGCGGAAGTTGTGAATTTAACCAAAAAAGGTGTGAATTTAAAATTTTCCTTTTTTTATAATAGAATTTTTATTCTTATTAAAAGTCCCATTTCAGCAACCAGAGTGACCCCACAAACAAACCACTTTGTTTTCCCATTACAAGCCCATCTAATCAAATGAACCCCAATTCCAAAAAACCACAATCCCAATTGGGTCCTAGGTTTTTTTTTCCTTCTCACTTTCTTTTGTTGCCCCTTTTAACTTACATATTTTCCCCCCTCCTATATTCCTTAAACCTAAATTGGGATGCTCGACTTCCCTCCAACAACACCTTCAATTTTGAGCTTCGAAACAAGCATCTACTCCATCCTTTGTAACATCACCCACTACAAGTCCGTTGCCCCTTGTTCTCTAGCTCCATTGGTCACACTCAAACTCCAATTCAAAAGCAACAAGAGTTTTTTATAACATTCTAAATGTATATTTTTAGGGGTGTTATTGTTTTGACTTGCAACAAATTTCTCCACCTTAACCCCACACTACCTAGTTCCTATGAATGACAAAAAACTTGCCATGTGTCACATTGAACTATGATGCACATAAATTCATTGTGTGCTTTTGATGTACCTATCAAAAGAAGAATCCTAAACTACAAGCACATGAAGAAGAGTTGAGCAAGAAGGGAACAAAGAGGGAAAAAATCTTAAACTCCTTGCAACCTTCTACAAAGCTTGCAAAGCATCTAAAAACTTACTCAAAACAAAAACCTACAAAAATTCATACCCACATTCCCATACATATTTGCAATGGTTTTGTTGGGTTAATTGAGCTTTTTAGTTGGAATGTTCTAAACATTTGTTGACACAACAATTTTTTAAGTGATAAGCTTAGCATCAAACAACAATCTTTCATGGTTGAGGTTGTAACATTCGTTTTATAATGACAATTTTTTAGTTTAGAATGCACTCAACACCCAACCCCATTTTGTCACTTTCTTTTCATGTTTTTATTAATGTAGAGTTCAAAGCACGATGAACAATCATTGCCCCCCCTCCCCTAATGGCTTTTGTTTCTCAAAAAAAACATGAAAGGTTTGGTAATGGTGACCATTGCAACCTTTCTATGATTCAAAATGTGTAACACCATGAACATTGTGTGAACCTTTTAGTGATGGTGCCCTTTCCCCCACCCATTTTTTTTAAAAAAAGAAGCTTGAACACCATGACCAACCCTTCAATGAAACCAACAACATAATTATGTTTTTGTTCTGTGACTAATGACCATAGTGAACCAAAACCCATTAATTGTGGATGAGGCTATTCTAGTCATTTTGGGATAAACCCAAACCACTTTACACACTTGACTTGGGTTTCAAATTTGTTTTTTCTTTATGCCCACCTTCCACTCAACTATCAAAATTCAAAATTCTACTTACCTCTTTATTTCCTACCTACTTCCTTCCTCTTGGTCTTGTGTTGATGTTGTTAAAGACAACGATAATGAGCCATGTTCATTGTCATCATCTTCCTCCTCGTCCTCTATCGATGTTGCTATAAGTAAGAAGATGATGAGAAAGAATCACATGTTCATCTTCATTATTTTCCTCCTCTTGGTCTTGTGTTCATGTTATTGAAAACAATGATAATGAATTGTGCATTTGTCATTGTCATCCTAATCTTGTGTTGATGTTGCTAAACACAATTATAATGAGCACGTAGTTCATTGTCGTTTTTTTCCTCTTGGTTTTGCCACACACATTCATGACAACAATGAGCCACAAATTCATCATCATTATCTTCCTCCTCTTGATCTTGTGTTGATAATGTTAAACACAATGATAATGAGTTGTGCATTCATCATTATTGTCTTCCTTTTCTTGGTTTTGTGTTGATGTTATTGAAAACAATGATGATGAATTATGCATCCATCATCATCGTCTTCTCCCTCTAATCCTCTACCAATGTTCTTATAGATAGGAAAACAATGACAATGAGTTACACTAATCATCATCATCATCATCATCTTCCTCTTCTTAGTTTTGTGTTGATGATGTTAAAAATAACGATGATGAATTGCATTCACTAACACACTCCCAACTCCTTGAAGGATTCAAATGTGAGTCCAAGTAGAAGACATCAAAAGAGGGAGGAGTCGGAGCACGCTCCCTAGCTCACAACACTTTGAGGGGTAAAAAGGCGTGTTGGAGCTCCGGGATGGGACTAGGAAGAGGTGACAAGCTTCACTCACTCACACAGGCCTGCACACAACCCACACAAAGTGGTTAATGCATAGTTGGAGCACCCTTGGTGTTAGGACGAGCCACGAGCTACACAGACACATTAGACTCACCACGGCCTGAACTTGGGGGAAGCCACCACCTTCCCCCTTATAGTATACTATGTGGCTGGCCACGAAGCGTACATCCAAATGGTTTTTCTCTCCCAAGACTCCCGAATGGGAGTCCCAAAATCGTGCCAATTGGGACTCTCGCGACTTTGGAGCCCCATAACTTTGCGAATAGACCTTGGATCGAGATGCGGTCTAAAGTAAAGTTGTAGCTCTCGTCGAAAGCTTCTCAACGGTATGTTGCATGCCATGTACAACCAAGTAAATCGGGTCAATTTTCAACTTTTTATGGCCATAATTTGTGTTTTAAATGTCCAAATGAGCAATGCGAACCCATTTTAAACATCTACGTTCCAAGATCTTTCCAATGATATAAAGAATGTCACAAGAAATTGAATTTTGACCCCTAAAATCACTCTCTGAAATTTCGAAAGTTCACCGGGACTCCATCTCCCAAAATGGGAATTGCCTTGGGAGTGTGAGGGTTCATTCCCTCATACTCCCTCACACTTTCTTACACTCCCGGAAGTATGTGATGTGACTCCCGGGCGTCTTCTAAGTTCACACCCTTGCGACCTCTTTGCCTTGACTCTCCTATGTTAATGTTATTGCAAACAAAAACAATAATGATAAATGCTTCCTATGTTTTTGCAAGTTGCCATTGTTGTTTATCTCTATCTCTCTTTGTTATTATCACCTACAAATGTGCACCCTTTCTTTTATCCTTTACTTGAATTCTCTTTTGTTGTGTTTTTGAATAGAGAAACCAAATTAAAAGAGGTAAGACTAAAAGAAGAAAAACCAAAAATAAAATAATAAGGAAAAATAAAAGTAGAATTAGAAGCAAGAATAGAAAAAGAAAAACCATAACTAGAAAATGAAGGAAAAACACAAGTAAAATAAAAATATATAAAAAATTAAAAGGAAAATCTAAAAAAGAAAATTTTGAAAAACCTAATGCATTGAATCTTCTTGTGGTTTTTTTATGTATGAGTGTATCATGGACCTTCATAAAAGATTGTGTCAATGCCAAATGGCAACAACCATTGACATTAAGTAGCATCTTGTTTTATCATATGTTTTAGCACATGGAAAACATGTTCCTATAATAGAGGTTATAGCAAGTGAACAACATCTTGTTCCATCAAATGTGAATGGTTAGTTACAACCAATAACTTCAACAAATGTAGAGAAGACTTGAGGGTCTTGTTTGCACAATTAAACAATTGATAACTTTGTTTATTATTTTTTTAATCCTTTTTTTTTGACACAAAAATTCACCTAGACAATGAAAATGAAGGATGGGGTGCGCAAATAAGACATGGTAGGTTTTTTTTTACATCATTATAATTTTCCTTTCATTTGATGAAATGCATTACCATCTTTGTATCATGCTGTCATGATGAAATCACATTAATGTTTAATTATCATTCAATGATCATACAATTTATGTTTTCATGTGGAAATCGTAATAAGCTTTTCATAAGCTTTGTTCCACCCCCTCTTTCCACATGAGATGGCAAGTGGGGTTTTTTTTTATCATTTTTTCTTTGCAATACCTAAATATAATTAATGCTTCTTAGGTTTAAGTATGGCAATACTTGTAATATGTACACAATCTTGGTCATGTTTTCCATGTAATACCTTCATGTGGTATTTAATTGAATTTTTAAATTAAGATTTGTGTGGTTATAAATATAGATTAATCATTATTGTTTTATTTTCATCTTAATTGACACAATTAAAACCTAGATGAAAGGCGTGCTAGGGGTTAATCAAGCACCAAATCCTAATGGCCCACCTTAGATAACAAGGAAGGGTATGGTATGGGCCAATGTAGGCTCCAAGTGGTTTTTGTAAGGTTGAGACCTATTTAGTTTTTTACGTTGCAAAATGGTTGTTAATGGTGTGCCTCCAAAAAGGAACACAACTTGATCACAAAAAAACCAAACTTGGATACCCCTGCATTCACGAAAGGGGTCCATGTCAACAAAATCATAATGCAATGAATGTGCATATCCTTAGTGATGCCCATTCAATTCAATGACAAAATGACCAAAATGCAACTATTTGAGCTTAGACAAAAATTATAGCCAAGTTTGATCGTCTCCAATCCATTAGACAATCAAAATTTGAGGTACAAAAATTTACCATAATACAACTTGTTTATGAGTTTTTGCTCAAGTACTTGGCATTTTGTCTTGGGGTTTGGAAAACATTCCCTAAGATGCTTTCACAAGGATTGAAAAGGATGAAGATTTACAGGTTGAAATTCAAAACACCACATTTGCATATGTCAAGCAAATGAAACTTGCATGGGATGGGACATATTAGGAGCAAAAATTGAACAAGACAATTTTACAAGAGATGCAAGCAATTGGGGATTACCATGATTGTGAGATTGTACATGGACAATATGTGTTCATAACCATGTTTTTTTCAAACCTATGTACTAATTATGTATCATGTGTTTTATGCATACTTTGAACAATTACAGAAGATCAATTTATAACCAATGTCAAATTTCCATGCATCAACATAGTACCAAGGCAAATATGCTAGAAGCAACTTATTGACAAGCAAATGGCATGGTGGATGATGATGGTAGTTCTAAAAAAGGGCCTCCTAAGGCTAAGGAATAACATATATATTTTACTTGGGTTTCCTTGGCATAAACAATGGCATGGAGTTAATTTTTTTCCAATCTTTGAATGCATTTTTGGACATTTTATTTAGTTTTGATAGAAATAGTATTTGCATCAATACATGTAAGTTTGTTTTATTACAATTGTAACTTCACACTTGTGTTGTGTTCCATGCTTCGAATGTGAATATTGCATCAATGCCTTGTTGAAAAAAATTCATAAAAATATTAATTATGAGTTTGAAACATATTGTAATACCCTATTATTGCACTTAAAACATCAATAAGTATAAAATTCAATATTCAAATATTACAAAAATCAATTATGCGATATGTGACCACATGTACAATATTCACATAGCCATCACAAGTATACAATGGTTTTTGGGCCAATATGCAATACCCGCATGTCATCCACAAAATTGAAGCTATTTTTTCCATTTCCATTTTAAATGATTTTTTTCAAATGTAAATATTCCATTTTACGATCAAGGTGTAATCCAAGCTTTTGAATAACCTTTTAATTTTTTTCTTAAACCTTACCCTAAACTTCTAACCAAAATTAAACATTTTTTATGTAGTTAATTGATGTAAACAATCAGCATATATATATATATATATAAAATCACCTTCTAGAAAAGGAAAAACAACTTTTTGAAATATCTATTTTTATAAATACACCACTACTTTAATCATGATTTTCATTTCATTTTTTGGCTAAAATATGTTCCAAAAATGATATTAAAATGTTTAATCATTTAAGGCATATACTTCTCCCACTTCAAATGAATAAAAAATGGAAATTTGAATGTGAATTCCAATCCTTTAAATACATTAGGTTCCTTTAATCTAAGGCCATTAAGATGAAGTAAATGTCTTGCCAATAATTCAAACCAAAATTTCATATATGATTTCATTTTTGTCATTTTCTTTTCATGTGGGGGGGGGGGGGGTGATAAAAATTTGAATAAATATTAAAAATTATATTTTAATTCCATAAAATTTTTTTTATTTTTTTTTAAAATTTAAAAAAAAAAAAAAAAAAATTTTGAGGAAAAAAAATAAAATTTTTTTTTTTATTTCAATTTTTCTCCCCCCCCCCCCCCCCACATGAAAAGAAAATGACAAAAATGAAATCATATATGAAATT
>Ga0116227_10002205_pt1 | contig 44511 bp, 25 predicted proteins | sample S1TSphgellanicum_FD_89693 | JGI IMG/M metagenome (GOLD analysis project Ga0116227, IMG submission 89693) | Host-associated microbial communities from peat moss isolated from Minnesota, USA - S1T2_Fb - Sphagnum magellanicum MG | ecosystem: Host-associated > Plants > Peat moss > Unclassified...
AAGGTTGGAGGAGAGTTGGATATCTCACTCCAAGCATTGTTCACATACTTGTGTGATCTATGTGCTTTGAATGTGCAATCTCTCCTCTGATCCTATTGTTTCAACAGTTATACCCACCAAAAGGTGGTTTAAGTGTATGATGAGACACAAGGGAAAGGACACGGAGGAGGGTGGTTCACTTGCCATATTGACCTGAAAGCAAGCACTAGTTAAAAGGAAAGAAATCCAAAAGATGTTACAATTGATTTGAATGTGATCCAAAGAATGATAATGGGCAAAACGAATCGGTTTGGGTGGCTTGTTTATTGTTCATTGAACAATTCCATGGGCAGACCTATTGGAAGAATTCTTGCATGCTTAGGAGTCCATAGAGGATGGACAAATTTGAATAGTCATTTGTTGTGAGAAAATCACCAATGATCAAGCCCTGATAGCATAATAATTTGGAGTAAGTGTCGAGGGAGTGGTTGATGTAGCGTATGCATTGGTAAAAAAAAACATAGATTAGTTTTAAGAACATAACTAGACCGGATGCATTTGTCAACAAGGAGCCATGGAATGTGATTTGGATGAAAGAAAAATATCATGCCAAGTTCGTAGCGATCCTATAGATTATCTACCTACGAGATAGGTTCGACAACCAAATAGCCATTATTACCATTATTACCCTTAATCTAGTAAACAAGGGAAAGAAGGTCAACTAGTGCTCCATCATGTTGACACAAATGTCTAATAGAGTTGACCTAGTGGACAAAACATGAAAAATCAATTGCAACATGATTAACAACACTTGACTAAAAGGCAACCACCTGTTACTTAGGATTGGTGATAGAAGTTTGTTTAAGGCATTAGTTTCTAATCATAGATGAGGACACACCTGTTAATTTTTCAAAATTGCAATTGGCAAATAAGAGCAAAAGAAGAAGAAGATCCTTGGTAAGCAATCTAGAGAAGCCTATCCTAAGGTTGTCGCCAAGGAATAGTTTATCAATGAGCATTGATCGATGTGTTTTGCCAACATATCGCCATGACTAGTTTGTTACTCTTACAAGTTGAAAATCTAGACTGAGCCACCAACACCCAGGGACCGGTTGAGTTTAGAGCCAACCAATTTTCCACCAAAAAAAAAACCATGCGCCCACCAATGAGTGTTGATTATGGAGGCAGGAAAGGAGATAGAAGCTGTTGTTACAATGTAGCAAGATGACTATAAAGTGATCAAGTCATGGAGGATAGAAGTAAACATGACTTTGAACATGTAACAAACTAAAAGCCTTTGCCTATTCAGGGAAATTTTGCTCATGTAGAACATGTTAACAACAAGTTGCCAATAAGTACTCAACCTATTTAATTGATTAAACCTAAACTTGTTTACATATTTTTTAAGACATCTCTAGCTTATGCTCAACATGAGAGTCTTAAACAAGTTACACTTTTCTTTGAGCAGGCAACCTCAATCGCCCAAACTTGGCCTTAAACAATAGACAGTCTAGCCGATTTGAGAACTAAGTACAATTATGTTGAGAGCATGTTAGAGGACACAAACAATTAGTTACAAGCCTATTGCCTAAAACTAGTTAGCAAACAGCAAGAATTATAGAACAAGGACAAGGAACTAGCTATTGTAAAAACTTATATCCTTAAATTGTGAACAAAAAACAAGCATTTGGTTACCAAAAGCGTTAAAGTAGAAAAGGCAATCAAGAAGGCTAAAGCCCTATAAAAAGAATACAATGAGATGAAATGGGCTCATTTTAAGATCCGTAATGACCTCAAGGCCTTATAGATTAACCATGAATGGTTGACAAGGGATTATGGCAAGATGGAGGTTGTTAATGTTCAATAGGAGTGAACTTTTGCAGAGTTGGAAAATACATGTTTACAACAGTGGGAGCAATTGATAGAGGTCACCATAGACATGAAGAATCATACCCATGAGCTCCAAATATAGATTCAAGAATTAAAAGATGAATTGGAGACATTTTGGCCAATCACCTAGTAAAGCTTCTCAAACTACCTATATGGATAACTAGTTGAGGGAGTTTGAAAAATTGCTTTGGATAATTTCTTGTTCAAGGTGCAGAATCAAGCCTTGGTAGATAATAATCCAAAATGGAAAGAATGGTGGCAAATAATACAAGAGATTATGGAGGAACAAATTTAGGACAATTTGGAAATTATTTGTGTAGATGAGGAGGCCTACTTGAACAAACTCGTTGCATACCAGGTTATAGTTTGAAGGTTATACATATGATCAGCTTAGTGACAAACTGGTTGAGGTACCTATTAATGTTTTCCAAAAGTCTTCACATGTATAGCTAGTATCTGCAACTATGAGTTTTTGAAGTGAATCAATTGTCACTACCATAGAGGAACCATAGTAAAGCAAAGGAGGAGTTGAACCTATCACTATTTCTTGTACTTTGCTTTTTGCCCACAAAATTTGTGGAAGCACTTGTTGTAATTGTGTACCATGTAGAAGAGTTGGAAAAACTTGTTATTCCCAAACTTGTCCCATTAGTTATACCATAAATTGGGGTAGGAACAAAGGTCAATTTGATTGATATTATCACAGATGCCTCTGAAATGTTTAAGATTCCAAATATAGTACTAAAGGACACACCTATTGTTGAGAGACCAGGGTTTGAATATGTTCATGTGGATAAACTTGTTGAGTTTTAATTTGTTCCTTTGGCTAAACTTGTTGATACAACAAATGAGAAACTTGTTGATGATTTAGTTACAAGTGTAAAACAGGTAATTTTTGGTGATTAATTTCAAGGACGAAATTTGGTTTTCAGGGGGGGGTAATAATGTTAACACATTTTTTCCTTATGTATATAGTAACCCAATTGTACCAACTAATAACCGGTGAAGTAATACTATTTTTGAAATTATTTTAATTATTACTAGATAATAGGTTCTTAAGTTAATTAATTTGTTAAGTTAATGAATAATAGGTGTTGGGCTAACCTATTATGACCTTAACCTTGGGCTCGCGACCAAAGCATAGGCTCGCGACCAAAGCATAGGCTTGCAAAGGTGCAAACCAAAAGTGAAGCCTAGGAGTCACATTTCATGCTCCTAAAAGTGTAGGAAAATGTGAGGGAATAAACTCAAACACTCCCAAGTGGGCTCTCACTTTGGGAGTTGGAGTGTCGATGGACTTTCAAATGTTTAAAGAGAAATTTCAAGGGTCAAAACTCATTGGATTGAAAAGTTATTTATTCCATTGAAAAGATCTTGAAACTTAGATGTCTAAAATGGGATCACATGACCCATTTGAGTAATTAAAACACAAGTCATGGCCAAAAGAAAGGCCAATTTGACTTCCGACCATTAAAAGTTGAAAATTGCCCTAATTTACTTGTGTGTAAGTGGCATGTGACATATCTTTAGAAAGATCTCAATGAGGCCTATAACTTTGCTTCATACCTTACCTCAATCAAAGGTTTGCACAAAAAGTTATGGGCCTCCAAAGTTGCGAGAGTCCCAATTTCGAGAATTTCAAGACTCTTAACTTGGGAATCCCATGACAAAATGACATTTGGGTGCAACCCCTATAGCTAGGTACAAAAAATACTATAAGGGGGAAGGTGGTGATTTCCCCAAGTTCAAACTATGGTGAATCTTGTGAATCCGTGTATGCCCATAGTTCGTTTGTAAACTAAAAGTCCTCTAATTACACATTAACCAACTTATTTAGTTTGTGTAGGTTCATGTGAATAATTGACCTGTTTGTCAATTGACTCCTAGTCCCCATCTTGGAGCTTTAACACGCCCCTTTACCCCCGAAGTGTTGCAAGTTAGTACCCCAATTATTTTTCTTCCATTATTTTCAATTTGAATTCGTAGTTGTATCTATCAAGGAGTTTGGGAGTGTGTCATAACCAATATGTGAACTGGTAGTCAATCTATTATAATAATCAATTGTTGATAGAATAGGTTGATTTAAACTTGTGACTAAAAATTCTTATAGTTTGATTTGAGTTTATATTAGCTAATGACTATTTAAATTGAAACAACACTATGATTAGTACAAATAAGAGGGTTTTAAATATGATATATATATATTGTAACTTTTGAGGTTTAATTTATAAACTTGTACCTTTTTTATTTTTGAAGTTTTTTCCTTTTCTGATTCCATGTGTGAGAATTCATCTCAGTTTCTTTTTTTTGCCTTTGTGAATAAACAATAATCATTTCATGTTCTTGTTTTTTTTCATTTTTTCAAATTTGTAACATACTCACTTATTAATGATTTTTGCATTAAAATTATATAAGAAAATATTTATAATTTAAGGGAATAAAAAAACATCCTTAACACACACCTACAACACATGTCTATTTTCCCTTGTTTAGCAAAATATGATGTGGAACCATTCGATTCCTATTTGGTCTCCTTTCCCTTTTGAGGCATAGCCTTATTGGATTGGCCTTTTGGTTGTTGAATTAATGGCATTGGAGAATTTTTTACATTTTCCTTGTTGAACCCAAGTGTAACCACATGCTTTTCCACCATGTTCATCTTAATTCACTTTGATAGTTGGAATACACTTGCCAATGTGGGTTGTGTAGGCTGAAATAACATGGCATCTCATACCCCATTTCCTAAACTCCTTGTCCAAGATCCCATACCACCAAAATTGGATGGCTTGGGCTTAAGTAACACCTTGTGTCACCATGATCAACCCACACATTAGTGCATAGACCTTTCATAAGCTCTCATGGGGCTTACATTAAAACTCTTGCAAACTTTGTAACTTTTTGGTTCTAACCCTTTTTATAATTTTGCCACAAGTTTTGGAAGAATTTGACAACAAGGTTAGATGCATGTATAGGCATGTTAATGGAAGCCCTTATACCACCACCTTTAGTGGTTCCACCACTTTCAGTAGCCCCACCACCACTAACACTTTTGTTTCCACTTGCCAAATTAGTATTGGGAGTTGTCATTACACCACTTGGGGCCATAATCCCCCTAGTGATGGAAACATAGTTGGGTGATTAATAGAGCCTCCACTCTTCAATTTGAATATCATGGGCATGCCTAAACTCATGGTAGTCATCCATGGGTGGCCTTTCCAAATGTTAGAGAAAGCCATTCCATGCCATGAAAGGTGTAAGAAATTGTGGATTATAAATTTGCTGCATATCACACCAACTATTTGTGAGGTGACTTCTTATCCCTTTACTCCTGATTTTACGAAGTGATTATATTCAGAGGTACATTTGCTATTGATGAAAGGAAAATGCAATGTGTATTTCTAGATATTGAATTGCGTTTATAGTTTACAACAAATAATTTGCCTTCTATGCATCACTTATGATTTGGAATTGATAAATATATTTTCAAAGTTCAAATTTCCAAATTTTAGAATTTTATGTTAAAACTACCACCCACCTAAACTAACTTCTAAGGAGCTAACATAATATTCAACTTGACAATAAACCTCTAGTCACTCAAAACATTATTGGCATCACATACGTTAACCAAATCTAGCTTGCATTAATTCATTAAAAAGCTAGTTACAAGGCGTATTTGCTTACCAAATCTCAAGCCTTGCACTTAAATCAATAAAAAGTTATGCCATAAAACCTGATAGGATTTTACTAAAGTAGAAAGCTCAACTTGACAACAGACCTTTAATCACTTAAAATATTGTTGCCCTCACATACATGATCAAATCTAGCTTGCATTAGTGCATTGGAAAGCTAACTACAAGGTGCACCAACTTTCCAAATCTTAAATTCTACACCTAAATCAAAAAAAAATTATGCCACAAAACCTGAGAGTTTTTATGAACATTCTTTAAGATTTCAAGCTTCAAATCTATCCCTACTCATTTCCATTCTTTCAAAGGTATTATTATGATCCAATTTATTCTCCCTCTTTCCACCATCTATTAGGACTCATTATTCTTTTCCTTTTAAGGAAAGCTGTAAAAACAAGTTTTCAAAGATTTAAATCGAAAATCACGTTTGAAAAGAGAGAATAATGATTCAAATTCATGCCTTTAAAAAGAAGGAGAAGGAAGAAGGCAGAGGGAAAACCCCAACTTGGTGGTCAATGCAGGGTTCCAAACTTGGTGGCCGGTGGAAGGTTTTAAGCTTGGTGGCCGGTGGAAGGTTTTCAGCTTGGTGGCCAATGGAAGGTTCCAAGCTTGGTGGTCAGTGGAAGGTTCCAAGCTTGGTGGTCCTTGGAATGTTCCATATTTGGTGGTCAATGGGGAAACATCTTGTTTAATGACCAATGGAAGGTTCCAATGTTTGGTGGCCCTTGGAAAGAGAAGAAAAAACATCTTTCACCTCTTTTCACTTTCCCCCCCAACAAATTTTACTTAAAATTTTGTGTTACCATGGTTCTAAACCATTACTTTATGTCTTTCCTTCTTTTTCCTTGACCTATAAATTGTAACCATGCATTTTGATGTACTAAGTTTTCCACACATTCATTGCCAAGTTGATTTTGATCAAAGATTTTTTCCTTTCCTTGAATTCATGGTGTCATGCATAACCACATTTTACGAGCCTCAAGCCGTACAATGAAGAATCGCCCCAAGAGTTGTCCCTAAATTTGACATTAACCCAACACCTTCGTGATGAAGATCCTGAACCACTAGAGTTGCACCCTCGTTTTGAAATTGAACCCTTTCGAACTTGGTATTATCACATTTTTTCGAATTTTCATACCTTGGTGATTTTGTTATAAGTCGACCCTGCTTTTAGTGATGAAGCTGAAACTGTCTATGAAGGTTTTTACAAAACTGAAGATAGTTCCATCTTTGCGTGGTCTTCGATTTCCGACATTAGACACTATCATTGGTTGCACGGTCTAATTCATCAATTGCCTCTTAATAGCAAGGTGGATTAATTAATTTGCACCATTCGACGCATCTTAGATTTCTTACAATTATGAACTATCGCCATGGCATAATTTAGGATTCAACATGTAATTTCAGCTCCTCCTTGAGCTTATCCATAACCTGAATAAAATTTTTAATCATCATGAAATTCATGTTACCATTATCACCCTATCACACTATTTATTTTAATTGTTATGTTGTCTCAAATTATTTTTATGTTTACAATGTTTAAAAATCATTTTATTTCCATTAGACCCTTCATTGACACCCCCCTTAACTGCTTCAAGAATTTCAATCATCTTTGCTTGCATGACTATCCATTAAATATTAGAATAAAACCAATGTTTTGTCGAACATTACGAATTTTGGTGTTTGTTTCTATCCCTAACCTTTTAAAGATTTTTCACCTCTAATCATGCAATTAAGGTTCTAAAACTATAATTACTAACATTTCTTGAAGAAAAAAATTAACCCTACATCTCATTCATCTATTATTGAGTTTTGGGGGAAAAAAAACCCTTCATGTAACCATGCGCACTCACCATTCCTTATTCTAACATGAAGTTGTTAAAACCCTTAATAGCCTTACCACACCTCAATATCCATGATGCAATTTTTAAAAATCGAAACTACCGCACATGGTTGTGTAAGTATGGCTCAAATTATCAAACTCATAGATGAAATCATTGAGCTCAATGGTGCCAACCACCCCTAAATATTGTTGGTGCCCCTTGGTGGTTCCATAAATGTCCTCCATGTCCCACAACAATGGTGTGGTCACCATTTGGTGGTGAACCTATATCTGAATCTGAAAACCCCCTTAGATGAAGATGGTGGTGGTGGGGTAGTTTGAACTACACCCCACCCCATTGACAATAATAATTCTCAAAATATCCCTTGTTTCGAAATCTTATGTCACCTCCATGGTGAACCCTAATTAAAAACCAAAATGTTAGACCTGTGACCTTTTCTTAATCTTAAAGGGATGTTAAACTTGTTGCGGTTTAACCTATCCCTTCAACCATGATCCCTATAAAATGAACCTATGGATGTTGCACTTGAATGGCTAGGGCACCTACATCCACAAAGACATTTCACATGGCCAACATAATTTAAACACATTGTGAACACATCAAATGTGATCTACTAACCATCAACCCAATTTCACAACCACAAACATAACATGGGATAATTGGTGATCAAATCCAACAAATCCACAATAGCACCAACCCCATACAACCTATTCCCAACTAAACCCTAATAATATGTATGGGCAAAAAAAAAATCAAACAAGACTTACACAATGGTCAAATTGGGTGGTAACCTTGTCACATGCCCAACCATTAATAACATCAGTTATAACCTAAGGCTCACTACAGTAATATAGGCACATGTGGGAAAGGACATACCTTTCACCTTGAATTTCTCACTATGTAATATGCATATGTTTTTGAAAAATCAACTTACCAGCTTGTGCTTATTCACTAGATCATCGGCCAATGGCACACAACTCATGAAACCCCTTTACCCCCTAAAAATAAACTAAAAACCCAATTTACATAATGACAAGAAACATGAGCACCCAACAAACATAAGTGGAGATGCACAAATCATGCAAAACAAATCTCCATTTTTGTGATTCCCACATGGGAATTGCGTGTGAATCACAACATGAATTCAATCGGTTTAAGATTTGTTTGATGGCGTGGCACTCCACCACGTGTAAGGTATAGGATTGGGGCTTATTAGTGCAAAATGTTAACAATGAAATACTTGGTAAAACTAACCCGCCATACTCCACTTTTCATGAATGTGAAAAACCCTCTAGTGGAAATTTCTTCCACCAAAATGGCCTAAAAACTCCCACACATTTATCCTTTTTTTCTAGGATCACAATAGTGAAGATGGCATCTAGTTCCACATTCATATGAAAAATATGAATTTCTAGGATTTAAGGTGAAATAAATCCCAAAAATAAAAAAATAGCCATTGGATTCTCCAACCTATTGTGATGGAAATTGGAAAAAAATCAACATGTTTGGATTGGTGCCAAACTTGTGCCATAAGTTTATAAAATATTTTTAAATGAAAAAACAAATGGGAGGTTTGGATTGGACCCCTAAGCTTCCTTACTTTAGGCTTTACAAACCTCCCAACCTGTTGAAATAACCTATCAAACTTGACTTGCCGAACCTAGCAAGTTGGCTCAGGTGGCTGAAATGAGCTTGAAGTTCACAATGATGGCACCATGGAGTTCCATACTCCCATTAAAATATGGTGGTTAGCAACAAGATTGACAAGTTCAATCCATTGGTCAAAATGAATTCACTTGCAACACATAGGAGTCCAAACCTAAAAACATAGAAATGAAAACACAAACACCATGTGTAATGAAAAATTGCATAAATACAAAAAAAACTTGCAAAGCATAAACACATTATGTTTTAGAATCTCAAATCACCAAATAAGGATTTAAGATCACAAAAACTTGGGTTTTATACCCAATCCACAAATTAGTTTGAACTTATTCACATTAAAATTAGTTCACAAGTGAATTACACACTAGCCTAACTAAGTTAGATTAAGCATAATTAATCTAAATTTAATTATACAAGGAATCATAATCACTTGACATATTAGCCCATTGAGTTTGATAATAAGATATTACTTATATGTTTTGGTTATAATTGAACATTTTGTCCAAGTGGTTGGAATTTGTGCCATTTCTAAATTGTAGTAGTGGGTGTAGTCACAATCAAACGAGCCAAAAAACATGTTGGGTGACCACCAAAATTCAATAAAAATTATAATCTTATTAAATACATTTTTGTGGTGCCACTTTAATGCCATGTTAATCATGGAATGTTGTGATACATGAATAATATGAATGTTGAAAAATTCCCAAATAAATTTTTTAAAAAATTATTTTGGGTTTTGGTTTTAGTAAAGGACCTTTGAATTTGAACAACAATTGCATTAAAAGTAGTCAATTTTTTAAAGTATTAAGTTAAAAAAATTATTCATAGAGGAATTTTGATGAGATTTTTTTTGAAATGATGTTAATTGATTATCCACACTCAAAAGCATTCACAATTTTAAATTTTTAAAAATTAAAAATCTATTGAACATAATTAATAATTTTCAAGAGTCTTATACACCACATGTAAATGGGGTGTAATGTACATGACATCTAAAACAAAGTTGTAATTTATGAAATAATAAAATAAAACATTAAATAATTAACATATTTTCACAAATTTGAAATTAAGATAATATTTCAAAACAAAAAAACAAAATTTGGTAGAACATGTACATTTTAAAAAATCTTAGTTATTCATGAAAAATTAATACAAAAAATGTGATGTATTGAAAAACTTATATGTGTTTTTAATAACATATTGCAAAAGATTTCATCCCAAAATTCCTTTCTATGAGAAAGTGAAAATGGCCACAAAAGGGACCACAATCCTTGAGTCCTTTGCCACCATTGGCTCATTTGATTGTGATCACACCCTAGTGAAAGAACAACACATGCATTTTAAAATAAGGTGCTTAATAGGTTTGGCACTCAAATCAATAATATATTCACTAATCAAGGTATAAAGTTGTGGGAAATTCCAAAAGTTGTGTGAAAAAACATTAATATATCATTTTAAGGTAAACAAGTTAGTTGAATGGATGGTGTAGACAATGAAGTAGGTTTATAAAGGTATGAGCTTCATTAGGCCGTACTATAAATTAGGATCTATAATTACCATGGTTAATTACGAGGTATAAATAAATAATTAGTAAGTTTATTTTGCATCCTTTTCACTATCATTGATGCTAACATTAGACACAATCACAAAATAAATGGAGTTCATTCACATGGATTTCATTCATGATTTTGTAGTCCACTTGGCACGACCATCCAAAAATGACCAAATCAATTGGCCCAATCCTTGCCAAATTTAGCACCCCCAGTAAAGTGATGTTGCATGGTGTTTAGCACTAGAATAGATGATGCATGGATATCTTAAAAATACTTAGCTAATTTAACATGTTGTGTAATTACTTCAACTATAGGTTCAGTTGCTTTGGTTGGTACAACATGTACTGCTTTTTCCTTTTTTTTGTTATGATAGGTTTAATTGGCATGACTTATTTTACCATAATTTGAACATGTTAGTTGGTATTTGATTGTAGTGTAGTTGACCATTGGTTGTGCAATGGGTTTGGACTTTGGTTGGGTTATCAAAACATTGTAGTTTGTTATAACCAATCCATTTTCTTCACATATCACTTAAGCTTCCTCATGCTTAACAAAGGTATCATTGTCATACTTGTTGATGCTAGTTTGAGGTATGGTTGCAAACCTATTCTAAAAATTGTTGAACATCATTAGCTTTGACTTGCAAACAATTTGCAAGTTTCAACAAATGTTCGTAATAGACTTTTACCCATTCGCCAACTTGTTGTTGGAAGTTCCTCAATTGCATATAAAATTCTTCATCACTTTTCATAGTCTTGAAATGTTTATTAAATGTTTTCTCCAACTCTTCGAATGTGTAATTGGGGATGATCTTATACAAAGTTTTTGCCCCATTTTGAAATATGATCTCTTAAAGTGAAACTAAATAGGTTGATGATGTTAGTTTCCACAATCTCCCCATTTGCTCTGATTGCTTTCTTAAAAATTCTAATGTGAGCATCAAGGTTAGTAGATCCTTGATGTATGTTGGATATTGAAGTTTTTTGTATAGCAATTTATTTGTTTATTTAGATCGAATTAGAACTAGTGGATACCATGGTGGCATGAATATTCTTTGATTAGGTGGTGGCCATCCTTAAAGTCCAACGTGGTTGAGGTGACATACATCCACCATAGATAGGTAGTCCAGTGGTGACAAGTAAATTAACACGTAGAGATGCTATTATTGTTTGTTGAACATGCATATTTCTTGGAACTATGACCGGTTGTTTTAGTCTAGAAGTTGGAACTCTAGCAGAATACTAAGCCTGCTTTAACTACTCAATAAGTGGCACCGGTTCTGATTGAATAGTATTGATTGAATAATACCATCTGCATATCCTTCCCTCTTTTTAGAATCAATGGATCAGGTCCTTTGATCCCAAAATAATATGGTGGATAATATTAGGATCCATAGGTACAAAAAATGGTAAAATGTTATACCATATTGGATATGGTGGATAAGGTCCAACATTAGGTTGTATTACTATGAGTGGTGTCCCAAGTTTTTGCCAGTTTAGATGTTGAGTAATTGGTGTTGAATTATTGACCAAACTTGGTTGTGGTCAAGGTTGTTGCACAAGTACACCAACATGCGTTGCCAATGTGTTTGGTATATAGTATGTTGTAGAGAAATTATGAGCTATTTTCTCATCAATCGTTTCAATTTATCATTCACAAGAGGACAATTTTTAAGGTCATGTCCAATTTGTTGAAAATATGCAAATGACAATGCAACTTCAATGGTGGAATGCATGTTTAGAACTAGTATACTTCATTGAACAAATGGTCGTTCAACTATTCCCATAACAAGTACATTTGACCAAACATTTTGGTTGAATGGTTGTATTTTTCGAACAACATATTGTTCACAAGCATGTCCACAATAAACCAACAAATATTCAAAATAAAACATGACGTTTTCAAACTAAATTTCTTGACAATTTGGACAAAAATTTCATCCTTCACCTGCACCTTCACATGCATTTTGGGAAGAACAATATGCTTAGAAAGCTTTTTAATTACATCATGTATTTCAAACAAAAGTTAAATGAATTGTGATCATTTTCAAATATAGTCTTGAATCTTTGCAGTCAAATTAGATTTTTCCACATAATCCCATGCAAGGATGAATGCATGAAAACCCAAAATTTCTAATCATTGAAGTCTCATTTAAGATATGAAGGATTGTTGGCATCTTTCTCAAGATCCAAATCAAAATTGTGCTAATGTTTTAATAATGAAATATCTCTCCCCCCCCAATGTTGTGTTGTCACCAACTTTTGGCATGTTTTGTTTCTTTTAAACTTGAACTAACCACTAAAACATCCTTTTGTCCATTGGATGCATGCAAATGACCTAATTTCAATGACACCTTTTTATTTATTCATGAGCCTATTGTGATGAGCTTTAATTTCTTACGTTGTAAATGTTTTGCTTCAATTATCTTATCTATTAACACAACTAGAATTATGCTTCATCCCATTATATGCAACAACTTTTCCATGCCCCATGCAAGAAAAACCAACCCTCATATGATGAATTAAAAAAACAAATGGGTGCATTATGAAGGACCATTATTGGGGATCCATTCGAATAAACAAATGTTAGTGGGAAATGAGAACAAAAACTCATTTGTATTTTCATTGCAAACTTAAGTCTCCTTTTTTGGGGCAAAATGTGTTTTGGCCTCATCCAAATTTCATCTTGATTTAACGTCTTATTTTGAGATTTCTTGAGTATCTAGCCAATTTGTTTAAAAGACAACCTGGTCATGTAGACATTCACATTATCTTTCATGTTGAAAATACAACCCTTTGTTGAAGAAGTGCAAATGGGTTGAACCAAACTTGGAGTCACCAATTATTTTCATTCATGTGTATTTACCTATGTGGTTCAGAGATGGTAATCCAACCAAACTTAATCTTGGAGTAACTTCTGATGTTGATTTCTGTGCACTTATTTGTTTTTGAGACAGTAACTAGTGGGTGTATGAATCATCTTTCATGCATGTTGAAGAAGGAAGTGGGCACCCATATCTAAACACGTTTGAACCTGTTATATTTTGCTTGATGGATATTGGCAACAAGTTATATAGCAGAAGGTCCTCATCAAGCCACATATGTGGCAAGGTCTCATCATAGTCTGACAAATTTTTGACGGGGAGAAGTACCTATGTTTCAATCTGTTTCAGTCAATCAGCCTACCTGTCCTCATGAAAACTTCCTAAGATCCTGTAAGGTTCCCAAGATAGGCCTTTCTCCTACACTTAAGACCTTCCAACAACAAAGAAATTGTTGGAAGAACATTCCTTTCCCACCCACCACAACATTTGCCACAAGACTTTGTTGAAGTCAGTCATTTGTTTTAACATAGTACACGTGTTTTTTGTTTTTTTTGTGCTTCTTTTTCCTTCAATTTTGTGATGTAGCCAAACTAACAATTGTAAGATTCAGCCAAATTTGGCTATAGACCAGATATGAAAGTTAACAAAATTTAGGAATCCTTTAATATTTTGGAATGTTCTGGAACCTGTTGCTGAAACTGGCAAATTAGCACCACTTTTTTCACAAAAATTCTTTGCATGAGTTGAAGAAATGCAAAAACTTGACAAAAAACACTAATTTTAAATGATTAAAATATGGTAATTCGAAAAGGGAAAAAGCTTTTGTTGGACAAACCATTTTTTTTAAATTTCTTTATAAACCTTCAATCTTTGTGGGCATAACTCAATATTTTCTTGTAATATATTATCAAATTTCAAATAAGCAGTATTTTGAGCATCACAAGATTTGTGGCATCAAAAAAGGTTTAGCATATGTTCCAGTTGAGTTGTGTCAAGTGAAAAGAAGAAAGCACCATATGAAGAGGTATTCTTCAAATTTGGTGCTAGCAGATATGGAGAGAATTGTTCAAACACACATTCAATCACTTGTAAATTGCTCTTGACTAGGCACTCTGAACTGAGTGTCTTAGATCCCTACACCTGTGAATTTATTCCATGGAAGTTCGGCATTCTCAGTTGATCTTTCAAGTAGTTTGAAACATGGGGGGAAGGTAGAGAATTCTAGTGACCACATTGCCTCACTTTTGCCATAAAACCAGCTAGGTTCAGTTTCATTTTAGACTCGTACACAGTACACACACACCAAACCATCTGTGTTGATTTTAAACATTCTTTAGGGTTCTGATGCCAATACCCCAATGACCACATGCTCAAGCATGCCCATGCTCTTTTTCAAACTGTCAACGGAGCTGTAAAGCCTTGTCAAGCTTCAAGTTCAAACCATCCACATTATGACCCACCCTAGCTTGCAATACCATCTGTATCACTCACAAACACAACAAATCCTTCAATGGAAGCATCTCAACATGTACCTACACTAGTTCTATTGTTCTGGGTGACAGTGCACTATAGAGAATTGAGAAACAAAATTCCAATTACCATTTAGGATTGTGATATAACCTCATTGGAGGTTGTGAAATTCAACCCACCAATAAATTGATATAGAGAGCCTTGGTGTAGAGCAACATCATGCAACAGCTGCTTCAGTGATGAGCGCCATGCCTGTTTCCACCTTAGAATTATCAATCCTAAACACCAACCCATAGAGACTAATCAGGTGTCCACCACCAAAAAGACCCCAGAACAGGGTTATAGCTCCTGCTGCATTCTAACAATGCAAAAACAGGCATGCGCGACTTACATCAGGTTAGAGAAAATCCACTGGGTTCAAGGTTCTTGCTCCATGTTCCACAAAACCTTGGGTTGCATATATTGTAAATCCTATCTTTTCTGTTTTGGCCATCCTGCAAACACAAATGGATTCAATGTCCAAAACCAGTGTGAACTTGAAAATGGTCATCCAATGAACCTAATGACCATATTCAAAAATCCTGCTATATTTGCCAACCTGCTGAAAACTGTTGTGTACATATAGAAATTTCAGAAAAATTCCATTAAAATCTGGTTTCTTTGGCATATTTTCATTTCACAAAAATCCTCTGACGAATATAGTGACCAATTGAAGAATAAGATTATACCCTTTCCATCCACAGTATGAGAATTAGGGGTAAACTCTAAATTTACAGGTACTGGATACAGAGTACAGATCTCAGTACCTAAATTTGACTGCAGGTGATCTTCCTTTTTTGTGCCCAATTCACATTCAATGCCATTGCTTCCATCAGTGTAGAATTCCTCTTCTGATCAGTTAAAGGACCTTAGTTTGAAGTAGCCAATTCTGGCACTACATTAGTGAAAACATAAGCCATTTCTAATAGTTTGTTTGTCATGGGGTCACAGGTTCCAAACCCAATGAAGGGGATGAAGCTGCTTGAAGTTGCTGCTGCATTACACTACAGAAAGGATGAATATTTCAACATGTTGATTCCTGCAAGGAATGCAAAAACTTCACTTTCTGATAGCCTTATCTCCTCATCCCTACAACCCAACCTACACACAAGAATACTGTCAGAATGAAGGCTGCTTCTGGAGTTCTTCAAATTGAATAACAACTTCATAGGCTCCAACATGACAGTGCAAAGATATTCTTTTGGAAGGGTCCAGAAAGCAAAAGAATCATCTGTTGGATGCATTGGAGTTTGTGTATTTATACACTCACCAAGTTCAAGGGCCCCTTCATGTGCCAGGGTCAGTCTGCTGCATAGAGCATCATATACCATTTAGCTTCAGATTGAAAAATAACACTGCAATGATGTATCAGGGGCAAGGTAACTGCAACTCTAAATCTAACTCTACAACTGACCCAATGGCTGTATACTAATTGTCTATGGAAGGTGCTGATGTTCCTGAAGATTCGGTTGCAAAGTCAGAACCTCCAAAGGACAAATCATTCATTCTTCTGGGGTCTCCATGAGGCAGGGCTCGATTCAAGCGCCGCAACCAGATATCATAATCAACTGGATACGGTGTTGTACAGAGACTATCTACATAATCAGCAAATGCTTTCAAAACGGCAGAAACCTTCCCTAGCTGCTGCTGGATTGCCCTTCGAGCCCAAGCTCTGTCCCTCCAGTGCAAAGCTGCCTCCATGCTGTCAAACTCAGGAATGGCACCCCCACATACAAAAAAGAGGAGGTAGATCAAGCTCTCTGCATCAGATGCAGGGCAAAGTCTTCCCTCTTGAAGAGCAGACGTGGAAGAAAACTTTGGAGAAATAGCAGGGCTATCTCTCTCTTCCAACACAGCATGCCCCCAATCTGTCAGGACATAATAGTACTCACCATCAGCTGCTGCAGCCCGCATCATATGCTCTGGGTTTATGTCCCCATGTTGGATCCCCACTGAGACTGTGCTCCGCAAAGCAGACAAACAGTCATGACAGCAACGAAGTGCTTCATCTGCAGAAATCCGGCCTTCGATTTCTACTGCTGAAGCAAGTGTCTCACCTACAGGGTATGTTACCAACACAGGTGTGCCACACCAAGGATGGTCACAGCGACCTGCAGGGCTTTCCTTAGAGCATGGCCCTGGGTGCATAACTCTACCAGAACCTGCTATCTGAGGCAAAAATCTGCTTGAGATACCCTGCTGCTTCATGATGTTCAGCACACGTGTCTGTCTTTGCACCTGGTACAGTCATTACAAGTTATCCTGCAATCAATCACAGATGCTTGGAAGCATCCTAAGTTGCACCAAATCTTCATTCACAAAGCTTTGCTCAAAAATCTTGATACTAAAGTTAGCACTTGGGACACACAGACAAAACTGACCTGATACCATGTGCTCATGTCCTCCCAACAGGGCTCCAGCTGTGAAGGGTGAGCACCAACAATGACAGTAAGAAGCTTTTCCATGTCATTAAGTGAAACACCAATGTACAATGACCCCTGCACACTACCACGCTGCTTATGAATCCGAAAGCCCTGTTGCCATTGTGCATCCTCCAACCATAAGATTGTTCCAGGCTCAAGGTGCATTGTATCTGCAACCAGAGCATGCTTGGATATCTTGACCTGCCATAACCACCAGAGCAGGCACCTCATTTACAGCAGCTGGTGTCATTTAGTCCTTGTAATGTTCATGCCAGATGACCGTTACCTCAAAAGACCTTGGATCTCCATTATGAGCCCTGATAATGACAGACAGTTGCTCCACATGTAGGTTAAAGCAAGAGAAAAGGATTTAGAATTCACCTCCTCCTCCTCCTCAATCTCTACTTCCTTGCCACGTGAGTGGTTATGGAGAGATGATGTATCCCCTGCTTCTCGGCCTTCATCAATATCACGCTCCAGACGTCTCTGCTGCAATTGAGCACTGTATTCAGCTGCCATCTCTGCCACATCTTTCTTCGGTGGGCCCTGACATTGTTCAATTGAATAAAACAAGGCCAAAAGGAGCTGCAGCGCACCAAGATCACCCCAGTTTGCATTGCCAAATCGGTTCCACACTTGATCAACTGGAGAGACAGCAACTTCCACATGTTCCCGAAACCATTCTGCAGCACTAACATAGACATCTTCTGTTATTGTCTCCAATTTGCTGATATCTCCTTTAAGCCTCACCACACCACCTTTCTGTGAATCCACGCACAAAATGTATGCTATGTCAATATTCTGATGTACTGCTTGGTTTCTTTCAGCCAAAAATCGCGAGGACAGCATCAGAAAACCGTGGAAAAGTGCATGTGCGACTATCTCTAAGCCAGGTACAGTGTCATCTCCTTGTGAAAGTGCTCCTGTTGTATTCTCTTGAACCTCCACAAACGTGACAACATCTTCCCATGGCATGCCACCCTGTGCTCTACTGTCCTTTTTGAGAAGAGCAACTCCAGGAATTGCAGCTGCTTCCATCCCTGAGTTTATGTTCTCCATTATGGATGCCTGTCAGATTCATGAGTCTCTTGTCTCAACAGCACATTCTACTGTCACTGCTCCACCAACATTGCAGTAAAGAGATAGCAACTAGAGTACTCATTCTCATTTCATGTTACCAAATGCTGTTCCCATGACAGCAAAACCTTGTAATGATTACAGGCAATAGCTACTTTGTGTTATACATTCATGCAACTGTGCAACATATATTCTTGAAAGCATGAAACAAATTGGGGCAAGGATCCATGGGAAACAGACATGTTTGACTGTTGAATATTTCAGTATGCCTGCTAGTGACAGGAGAGAGTCCAAACCTTTGGGCCTTTCACAGAGAGGGGCATGGACTTCAATTCAGTGGTTGCAGCCCAGAAAATCTCCCACAAGTGTTGAGCACCAGCATGGACAAAGTCCTCCACTGCAAGGTATCTATCCACCTCTGCTGCAAGATTAACCATTTTGAACAGTTAAGAAATCTAGGAAACAGTTCGACAACCAAAAGTATATGCTCTAGACAGTTGTCTTCTGCTGCAGATCCATTATGGGAGATTAACTGCAAAATCAGAAACCAATTGTCTGGGATAGCAGAGTTTCATTTCTGCCAATACCTCTAGCTTTCCACAAAATGTTCATACCTGTCCATGCTTTGCAACAGGTTATGAACTATGCCCAAAACTTCTGCTGGAATAAGGAATACATCTTAGGCATACTCACCAGAAGGGGATGCTGTAGGAGGCATTCGAAACAGGAGTTGACATGGCACTCCTTCAATTGCATAGTCAAGTAATCGGAGCTCATCTAATTGGAATGGTGAACAAAATTTTGAGCTCTCTGAGGGAAGATTTTCAAGATTGTACTGTAACCACTCCTGGATTTCAACAAAGAAGGCATCACTGCTGACAAAATGCTGGGAAAACTGCGCCAAGCCTTCTGCAGTATACACAGCACAGTGTAAGAATGCCTCAAAGCATGTCACAAGAGATGGGTGTTGCAGTTGACACTTTCTACCTCTTCCTCACACTTTCAGCTGAATACTTGTCTAGCCTAGACATTCTAAATGAGATGAGGATGAGCACACACCCATGTGCCTGTGACCTATCTTGACTTTCAGAAAGAAACCACACTCACTCCTTGGGTTTGGAACTGAAATTGAAGTCTTGATAATTTTCAGAGTCACATTTCAGTCTTGATCGTTCTTGCACAATCTAGGAAGGCCTGAAACTAAGACTTGACTTTGTGATACAAGCAAGTTTGCTCCACTGTGAAGAGAACAACACTTGTTTGTTCACACTCGCTGGGAAAGGTCTAGTCAAGGACTCTCCATGGACTGTCCCCAGAGCTCTTTCTTCATGGGTGGGTGCTAGAGTGGAGTTTCCAACAAAGACACTTCGTATTTTGGAGGGTAAGAGATGGAAACATGAATGGAAGTGGGGAATGCAACAGGAGCAGACCTGAAGCAACTTTTCTCAAACTGCCTCCATTTCTCACGCTCTGACCTTCTCCAGCTTTGGAGGTAGATGCTTCCATGGATTTGAATCGCCATCCTTTCAACACGACCACAGTACAAGAGAGTGGAGGGGGATCGTCATCACCCCAAGAGCATCCCTTTGTTGTAAGAGTTCCACCACACTTTCATGTTTTTCTTTTCCTTTTTTTTTGTCTAGAACGCATTGCTTTATACTCGGAAAGGATCCTTTTTGCAGCTCCAACTACAAAGTTTACAATAAGACTTTATCTATTCGGTTTAATCTCATCGGCGCTACTGCAATCCTAATGCTGAGGATCATCAAGGAGCAAGAAGATAACAAGTTTGCCAAAAGGATTCAAAGGGGGGGGGGGCGGGATTCGTGTTAAAAGGCTTTGGCAGGTGATGTCAAAACTCATACCGGATGCCATGATGCTCGTCTGAGTCAGTAACTCCCACGCTGAAGTTGAGCCCTGGGGATCGCCCTGGTCTGCACATGGCCGAGTCTACTGCTCTTCCTCTGTCTCTGCATCTCCTCTCATGATCTCAAGCTTCCAAGTTACTCACTCACTCTCCCTCTCCCTCACAAGAAAGATTATTCTCTGCCATTCCCAAACTTCATCGTAACGATTAAACCAAGTCACAACCCTAATCCACCCCAAAAAGACTTCTTCTCTCCCAAAAATCCTGGGATCTCTACTCTGCATTTCTCGAGCTTTAAAAAGGCCGTGCTCCACAATACTAGAGTTCAGCGAAAAAAAGTCCCGTTGAGATCCCGCCCCCTCCTCTCTCCACCTCTCTGTACTTCAAGGTACGGAAATCATCAGGACCGATTTCCTCCCTGAAGACCCCCTACGAAAAACTCCTATTCCCACGAAGGCGCAATTCAAGCAAACAACAAACAAAAACTATGAAAAAACCAATGCCAAATGAAAGTTTCGCAATTCTCGTTCCCGCTTAATTAAGTTTTCCCCCGCGCAGTGCTCGGTACAGATGTCATCGTTGATGAAATCAGCAGCAACAATAACAGAAAGGCAAAAGAAAAAAGCGACAAAAAAGCGCTGCAAACAAAAAGCGCGCGTCGCTGGTAGTGGTCGTCATCGTTGTCCGCACTGCACTGTATAAAGTAGTAAGTAGGTGACGGTAGTCTCTGTCTGGCAGGTTTAGGGTTTGAGGGCGGCAAACTTTTTCAACCCGGTTTCGAACTTTGAACCCGGCGAAACTTTGGGAATAGTGGGTTTTTTTCTAAACCCCTTTCTAACCCTTTCTCTCTCACCCTCACTCCCTGCTCCATCTGCCCACAAATTCATTGTTTACAGTCGAACTTCAGTACCAGCTCTGTTGGTACCAGTGTTGGGCAGGTGTCTAGAAATCCGGTGATACCCAATGCTTTCAGTTCCAGGTATGCCTTCCCTGACCCTGATTTCAATACCTAGGACTCGCCTTGTTACAGGATTCCAATTTAAACCAAAAACCATATGACCGTGGATTTTATATGCTTGTGGAGACGGGTTTCGGCCAGATATGTGGTTTCTTCCGGATATGAACATGCACATTAGCCGGAGATGCATAAAGTCGTGTCTAAACTTTGTAATTTTTTTCCACCAGCCCCATGTCTGACACAGGTCTCCTAGGTGAGTAACCTTATCATAGTCATATTCGTATGGATAACCTTGCCTTAGATAAACATGTCCAGTAGTTATGGGAGATAGACGACAAATTATAATTTATGTCCATGGTTTAATGTCTAGGGGCAGAGAGAAAATGAGAAACGTTTTGTCTTTATAAGCATGCAAAGCTTTCTGTTAAGCAATGGCTTTATGCAAAACTTTGTGGTTTTTGTCAAGCACACAAAACTTTTATCATTGTTAAGCCATGACTTTATGCAAAGAAGAAACACCCTGTATATAAAAATCAAGGATGGGAACCCATCCATCAAAAGTACAAGGCAAATGAGAGCAAGAGTAGACACAACCCCAAAAAAAAAACGAAAACAAACAATCAACAAAATTTCTTGTGTTTTGTCATCTTGTTATGTTTGAGTCTCTTCCATATTGCTACAATTTGAGCTTGTTACGTTTTGAGTTACAAGTTTTGCATTGTTACAAAAAGCCACACCTTTTGCGTTGCAATAAAAAGTTACATTTTCACACTAGCATGTGACAAAGTGAGCATGAGCAAATGAACATGAGCATGTCAAACATGGAAGAATATGAAATACTCCTTATTATGTCAAAAAAGTATTTCACAAATATTTTTTGCCACATCAATATAATATTTTCTAACATGGAAAATTCTTCTATCACATGGCATATGTACATACAATTGTCTATTTGTGATTGAACAACAATTTTCAAACCTTGCGATGGATGTTAATAGGGATGTAGGTGGGGATGGATGTTTATTCCTAATTTACAATATATTATAAACTTTAGCTTGCATAAAATAATTTCAATTTAATTAATGAGGGTTGAAAAACCTAACTTTGAAAAATCAACAATATAAACAAAAAGCATTATCTTATTCTTCACATTCATGACCAAAGCCAAAAAAATGAACATAACACAAATTTCTTCATAGGTAATACATTCTTCATGTGGACATTACAAGTTTGGCATTTTGGAAAATGCTTGAGACTCTAGAAATGGTAAGACTACCTAGCACAACTAATTAAGCATTGGATTACATTCCAACTTCAACTCAGACAATGAATGAACTTTTCCAATTGCTCATAATACATTAAATATTGTAGAATGTAGGAAATGTGCTTACACTACACCCATTTCCCTCACCCCCTTAACAAACTTGCCATCATTGTCACAAAATCCATATAATCACAATATGGGTAATCTCAAGTTATAATTTTTATTTTGACCTACACCAAAAGTGTTGCTATAGGCAAAACAATAGCTTGAGGAAGAACTTTTATGGGTGGGAAAACAATTGCATTTAAAGCATGTTTGACTTCCCACCTATTTTCATGTTCCTTGCAAAGCTTGAATACATCAAGGTGTTAAATAACTTTGTCATTTCAAGTTTTTGGTTAAACATTCAAATTCAAAAGTTTGTGCATACGGACAGATTTTGAAGAAGACATCTTACAATTGTATATATATATATATATTCCTTTAGCATTGTTATTTCAACATGAGTGAAATTGATTCCTTATTGGACACACCATATTACAAGCACAAGGGGCCTATTAATTACATACTTTTTTTTTAAACCTCTCACACATACTAGAAGAAATTTGAGGATATGTAACTATCCTATTTGCGACTACATGCGATTATGTGTTGTTTGCAACTACTTTTGAAATTGCTTACCAATTTCACCAAATTTAGGGAAGGTTTGTGACTTTACTATGACTAATGTGTGACTACTATCTTCTTCATCCTCTTATATGAATATTTTGAGGATTATATTCATTCACAAATAAACCCCCATGATCCATTAATTGCATGTGTAACCAAAATTTTGTCACAAATTGATGTACAATGTGTATTATGGGCACAATGAGCTTACATATTTGGAGTTGTAGAATTAAAAAGTTCTAATATTTATTATGAATATCGTCAACATATTTATATTATTTAATGTAAATTTTTCATGACAAATAAATTAAAGATATATTAAAGGTGTAAAAAACATGATTTAAGTTTATAGATTTACTATTTTTTTTCTTATCAATATTATGATGTAATTAATTAATTTTTAATAATGAATTAATTATAATAACTAGTTGAGATTTAATATTCAAATATTTTAATTAATAAAATGAACCTAGTGAATTAATAAATTAATTACTTATTAATGAAATTTTATTATGAACTAATTAGTTATTTAATATAAATATCTTATTAACTATTAAATAATTAATAATTAATACTTGATCATTCATATTAATTTCGGAGTTAAATATTGGTAAAATTCAAATTTCTTAATATTAATTAATTCCTCGTTTTATGAATTAAATAATAACTAGTTGAAATTAAATATTCAAATAATTTTAACTAATAAAATAAAATTAATTAATTAATCAACTAGTTACAAATTAATGAATTCTTAACATGAATTAATTAGTTATTTAATATTAATATCTTATTAATTATTAAATAACTAATAATTAATACTTGATCATTCATATCAATTAATTAATTAATGTTGATTATTGATGGATTTTCGCTATTGATTAATTAATTGATTAATAGTAACTTGTAATTAATATTTGATGCCATTACTATCTATTATTATTAATAGGTAGATAGGTTATAAGTAAATAAATAGGTTGGTAATAGGTAAATAATAAGTAAATAGATTATAAATATATAGGAAATTAATGAATTAGTTAGTTAATTAGTGAGTTACTTATTTATGGAATTGACATCATTGAAAGAAAAACTAGATTGTATGAGATAAAAATCTAATCACAACCTAGTTGCAAACTATTTGCAATTAGGTTATAACTAGAATTTTTATCTTATATTGTTTTGCCCCCCTTTCAATTCTATCAACAATATAATTAGATGCACTATAAACATTAAAATACACAAGATTTGCCAAATGGGATGAGCCAGTTGAAGAAGTTTAACCCTTATTTGTTTAAATCCAAAATAAAATAAAACAAATTTTAAAAAGTCTTAAGACTTACCTACCTACCTACTTCAACCTACTTACTTACCTTGGCTTATTTACCTACTGACTTACATAAGCTTACTCACCTACCTACTTACTTACCTACCTATTGTAAACTTTTTTATTTACCTACCTAAATCTATTTTAAATGTTTCAAGAATAAAACATCTTGCCACGTGGCACAAAACTATTTATCCAAATGTATATGAATTAAAGACCTTAAAATACAAATAGTTGATATTAAATATTGGTAATAAGTTTGATTTTTTAATATTCTTTGAATATGCCATGTGGCATTGGTCATTAAGAAATTGATCATTAATTGCATGATAGTTGCACAATAATTGCATGTGCTATACGGTCAACAAATGAAAAATATAATCAATTCAAATACATAATTCATCCATTGTTTATGTTGCATGTAACTTGTCAAACACAATTACAAATTATTTTAGTTACAAATGTCATTTGTGACTAAAAATTAGTTACAAACTAAAGTAAAACAATATGAAAATATGAAGTTAAAGTTTTCTTATAGTGACAATAGTTCAAATCATCACAACAAAACCAAATTTGTGTGACTTTTGAAAACCATTATTAATGGTTTTTTCTATTCCCATTAAAGTTAGTCATTTCTGAATTTTCCAACAATAGGTACATACAATACTCTAATAAAACTTGAACTAACTATAATCCTAAACTAACATGTACACAAATTGCTCAAAGCCTAAAGGAAATTGGTTGAAAGAAGTATTGATTCATGTTCCATAAATGAAGATTGAAACACATAATCAAAAATGAAATCCAAAGGCTCTTCAACAGGTTTGTCTTCTTAGTCTTATATTAGTTATTTCAAAATACAACAATCATGACTTACCATTATGAATGATCATTAGCTAATATCTAGGTTAACAATCCAAAATTTCAAAATAACACCCTACTTAACTATTTGTTCAACTATCGATTATGCCAAATATAGGTTTTGCAATTCACCTATTAGCTAACTTGTCAACTTATCTTCCTAACCCTATAACATTACCTACTAGGTTTAGAAACTGGTTAAATCAATACTACAAGTTAAGTTATATATAAGTTAAAACACCTCTTACGTTTAACAATTTGCTTACACTATCAACTTATTAGGTCATTTGTTACCAAATTTAAACAACATTATCCCCCTTTGAAATCTACTTTTTGTCCTTGAAATGTTAATTCAAAGTCCTAAGTTAGATTAGCCTTTTATAATTGGTTGACTAATGACTTCTTCGATAGGTTCAACACCTACTACCTCCACAAGTTCAACTTGACTCAAAATTTGAAAACTGGTTGGCATTGCAGCCTTTTGTTAATTAGGTGTGTCTTCAAAGGTCGTTATGGGTGTTGTAAATACCTCCGAGGCATGCACGGTGTTTGATATTAAAGTAACTTCCTGACCTCTATACCTATTTGGTGTGGGGTCAAAAATACACTAGTAGTTATGAATTCCGAAGACTCTAATCTACTATTTAATATGGTGAATGAAGGGTTAACAAGTTCAATTTATTCCTTATCATATCTCTCATTACCTTCCATAGGTTGATTAATAGTAATGGTCACTGGAATAGGTATAGTATACGTTTAAATAGGTAAGGGTATGATTTATAAACCTATTCCACCTCTTAGTGGACTAATTAGTTTAGTAACAAGTTGTACCATAGATGGCATTGCTAGAACTTTACTATTGGTTCCAATTTCCACAAATACAAAACTCGGGGGTTCATATTTGAAATTAGGGAAAGTGGTTCGATAGGCATGCAACTCAAGTTGTTAACTATGTTCATCAAAGTAAGCCAAGTCCATATTGTCCTAAATCTACTCCTCTATGAACTCCTGAACAATTTGCCACCGCTCCTTCCACTTGGGGTTTCTATTTCCCAAAGCTTGGTTCTACACTTTAAATAGAGTATTGTCTAGCAATAACTCTTCAAACTCCTTCAACATGTTGTTCATTCTAATAGGTAAAATGGGGCTAGGTTTGCTCAATTGTACCTTGGCTATCTCATATTAACCCTTCCAATTTTGGATTTAAGCATTTTGGATTTATTCTTCCTTGTCAAATTCTATGTGGGCAACTACTTGTTGCTCCCTGAAATCTTGACAAGTTTACTCCAAACCAATTATGATACCATGTTGTTCCAAACTGGATTCCTCCATTTTGGCATAATCTCGCATCATTTGCTCCAAATCAACTTAGAGATGATTCAAATCATTGCAGGTCTTTTAGTTGAGTTAGGTGAATTTGACATACTTTTGCTTCAGGTTCTCAGTCTTCTTAGCAACTTGTTTTGCCTCTTTCAACTTATTGGACAAGTTTTGGTTTTCATGTTAAACTTTATTTAATTGTCCTTTGATTGGGACCAGTTCTTTGTCACAATTTTTCAAAGTCTTCTACATTGTTTGTAACTCTAGGCTACAAATTTGTAGGTAGTTGTGGGTCTCAGATAATGTTAAGGGAATAGTTACTTGCGGTAATTATTAATTAGTATATTTTTAATCACTTAATTATTGTTTTAGGAATTACTAGCTCGATTACATAGTTTTTATCACCATTTGAATTTGAATAGAACATAAAACTATTTTTGTGGAGGAATATCTTAGGAGAAGAGGAAGAGATGAATACCATTGTATCATTGTAAAACATGGAACTTTAATGGAATATGAAAAATATATACTTTGATTTCTAGAAAAGCTTTGTTTCCATAATCAGAGTTTATTGCTTGGATGTTTTTATGATACTTTCATTATTAGATTTTAATTTTGAAACTAGTTTTAAATAGATTTGAATGAGCAGACTTTGTTAATATTAATTTTATTGCATTTCAGTTCAAATTTTAAACCAAAATACATGATTAGAGATTTTGTATTTACCATTTGATGACCATCCTAAAGTCTAAATTCAAAGTGAATTTCAAAATGTTATTTATATCTTGTTGTTGAAATTTTTGTTTCTATAACTAGATAATGAATTTCAGTTTCATTTTCTACATTTTTTTCAAATCTTGATCTTAATTTTTTGTTTAAGAAACATATTTAAATAAAGTAATTAATTGTGAAGATTTTGTTTTAATGTAAAAGTTTGTTCAAATTTGAATTAAAATGTGGAGAGATGGAAAATAAAGTTGTAACTAAATGTCTAAGGAGATAATTAGATCAGGTTATATTACATGAACAAATGGAAAATGGCACTACCATTAGCAACAATTTGAATGTAGATTAGGTAGATCAACGGTTTAAAACACCTAGAAAAGTTTTGTAAATATAACATAAACATCTATGGATAAAAGAGAGACTTGTAGGCCATAGAATGCTTCAGGCAGCACCAATTATTCTTTGTGAAGTGTAACTGGTGAAGCACAAAGGCACACCAATAGTTTGTTGTAAAATTTTAAGAGGGAAAAACATCAAATTGAAAATGCAAACTCACAAGTTGAGTTTAGATGAACGAGTCGGGAATTTGAACCTCGACAAAAAGTTGTGCTAAAATCAATAGATCAAATGCAATAATTTAACTTTGATGCTTTGATTCAAAAAGAAGAACAAAAACTCAATAAGTCAGAAAGGGAGGAAATAGTATTAAAGTACAAATATGTTTCATTTCATTATCAAGATGATTAGGAGAATGAAAAGTTTGAACAAAGAACTTAAAATTTTGAACCTCCGATTCATTATGTCGTTGAGCAAAAAGCCAAAACTTAAGGTATCAATTTGTTCAAAGGAGTTGAGCCAATACTTGTAACTACACAAAAAACTATAATCTTACTAAGAGTAAAACCCAAATTATAAAAGTGAGGTATAGTGAACCCAAATTTAATCAATAGAATGAAAGCATAGTTAAAGGAGTTTCAAGGGATTAGAATAGAGGGATTGACAATGCAAATAGAATTCCAATACCAAATTCTCTACATTGCACATACTATCATCAGATTGGACATCAAATCAATGAATGTCCATTCATTGAAAATAATGTGAGGCAAGGATTTGTTGAGCATTTTTAGAATCTGAATCCGGAATCTACAAGAGTAGGGAATCATGGACATATTGAACTAGAAGATCTATACCATGAGAAAGTCAAAATTCTTAATAGATTTAAAAAATAGATTTAGAAAGAAAACAAAATGGAAATGAACTACCATTAAAGCAAATAGTGAAATAAATGAAGCAGAAATTATTAATCTATTATGTTTTACCTTCAGAAATATTGTGTCTAATTAGTGTAATAATTATATGGGAGATTACCAAGATTGTACTTTTGTAGAATTACAGTTGGTTTTTTATAAAAGGTAAAAAAAGTTTAGAATGATGAATACATTTACCTACTGTTGAGAAACATGAAGCAAGCGAATAATGAATTAATGGAAATCTGTTATGAAAGATTATTGAAATTGGCCAATAGTCTTTAACACAAGACAACAAATAATTTTTAAACTATTGTTTTCAAATCTATATTACAACCATATTTGCATGTAGCAATAACAAGTATGAAGAGAGAAACTCTACAACAACATAAAGAAATAACTTTGGTTTGTGAAGAAGGAATTTTCGAAGTAGAGTCCATAAGCATTCTATTAGTACCACATAATAATAAAATAAAATAAACTCAAAAACCTCAAACAGTCTTTAAAAAAATAGGAATTTATTATACAAATTGTCATAGGACAAATCATAATGTTGATATTGTAGAGTCAAAAGAAAGGAAGACCATGTTCATGTAGTTTCTGAAGTTACTACTCAATAGATTAAAATATAAAAGCCTATGAGATATTTTTATCATATTTGTGTGGTGACACTAGACATAACATCGTAGATTGTTTGAAGTACAATGATATGCATAATATGTTTAAGAACAAAGGAGTGAAGCTAACAGAGAGACAAGTTGTGGTAGAACCCAAGGTTTCAAATCCTTCAATCCACATGGTGGATGTGAATATGGCCATCACCAAGAGTAAGGTTATTGAAGAAGGGTGTTTAAAGATAGAGAACCAATCAAGAAAAGGTATGTTGTTGATTGGGAAGAGGAGCAAAGTTTACAATAATTTTTTGTCAAGACAATATAGGAAATGCAAGTAAAAGACCACCACAAAATCTCATTCCAAAGGAGAAAGCACAATGGAATACAAGTTGGGCAAGATTGCCAAAATCTTAAAGTGTCCACAAAACCAAGTAAAATCACAAAGTTTGTTTGTTGATTCTATCAACAAAATTATGTCTATGGAACAAATATTCTAAGATATCAGTAGATAGATGCTTGGAACTACTTATACTTTGAGATTAGGTTAATTGTTGAAGATAACACCAAATTTTTAAAAGTATGTGGTAGAAACTAAAGCCAAAAAAACCTAATATAACTATTAAATAGATATCAGAACCGAATGTAGCTATGGTGGTTGAGACACATTCTAAACTAGACACATTCTAAACTAGACACAATAGTTATAGAGGAAAATAACCATATGGTAGTTATCCAAATACAAGTTGGGAAAAACATTATTGAGGATGTTTTGACAAATGGAGGAATAAGTGTGAACATTACGATAGAAAACCTTATAACAAATTTAGGTTTACCCAAACTAAAACCAGTTCCATATTGCTTTAGAATGGCATATTAGAGTACGACCAAACCTCCAGGAATCATTATAATTTTGAAGATTCACATACATGGTATTCCATATATAGCCACATTTATTGTTCTGAAAAATATTGTGGTAGATTCTAGTTATTCTATGTTGCCAAGAAGACCTTGGCTCATAAATGCAAAGGTTACACATGATTAGGGTAACAATAATTATTGTTCAAGGGAATGGAATAATTAGAACAATATAAGTTAACGGGAAATTGGGAACAAAAGCTAGAAGGCCCCAAATACTTGTTTGTTATGATTTGATGGAAGGGTTAGTAGATGAAGAGGAATGTTTAATCTTTGAGACAAAACCAAAATTGTTCTCAATTGGCACAATTACTTAGAGGAAATGGTTTCATTGTTGACTATTGGAGTGTCAAAAATCAAAATCACTGAGGAATCTAATCCAAAATAAGGAACATCAGATCAAACAATTGTAAAAGTGGTGCCTTCAATAGTGAAATTAGAAGACTTTTGTGTAAGATCGGAGGTTTCATTAAAAGACAAGGTTTATCTAAAAACCTATTACCATCATAGCCAAGATGATATTCAAATGGATGAGACACCAATAAAAATATTGGTACAAAATCTCCAGATAACAATTTGGACTTTGATTAAAGAACAACAACTTGTTAAGCTGAATTTTAGCACAATGGCAAATGCACAATATATAAAGGTTAATTCACAATTGACAAATGAGAAGATTGAGGAGTTTCAAATGTTACTTAAGGAGTTCAAAGATGTGTTTGAGTGGACTTACAAAGATTTGAAAAGCATACCTCTAGAATTGGCTCAACATAGAATTGAATTAAATGCCTCAATTCCACAAGCACATCAAGCAAGGTACAAATTGAACCCTAATTATGTTGTAGTGGTTAAACAAGACATTAACAAACTATTAATAGCTAGATTTATTCAACCAGTAGAAGAGGTTACATGGTTATCACCCATAGTGGTAATGTTTCAGAAGAATGGCAAATTGAGAATTTGTGTGGATTTTAGGAAGTTCAATAAGGTAACTAAAAAAAATCCTTATCCTTTACCATTTTCTAATGAGGTATTGAACATTATAACAAGGTATCAAGCCTACCCATTTTTAGATGGATATTCAAGATATCATCAGATTTCTATAGCTTTTAAGGATATATATAAAACAACTTTTATAACAGATTGGGGAGCTTTTGTTTAGAGGGTGATGCCATTTGGTGTAAAAAATGGGCCACCAACTTTCCTATCACAACCCTAGCTTTGGGCTCGTGACCAAGGTAAGGGCTTACAAAGGTGCAAACCAAGAGTGAAGCTCGAGAATCACATTTCATGCTCCCGGGAATGTAGGAGAGTGTGAGAGAATGAACCCCCACATTCCCAAGTGAGCTCTCATTTTGAGAGTTGGAATCCTAATGGACTCTCAAATTTTCAGAAGGCGATTGTAGGGGTCAAACCTCATTAGATTTAAAATTTTCTTATACCATTAAAAAGCTCTTAAAATTTAGATCTTTAAATTGGGCTCGCATGACCATTTAGGTACTTAAAACATAAGTTATGGCCAAAAGAAGGGCCGGAAATCAAATTAGCAATTTGACTCCCGATCATTAAAAGTCAAGAATCGCCCTGATTTATTTGCGTTTAAATGGTGTCCCACATACCATTGGAAAGTTCTTGACAAAGGCTAAAACTTTGCTTAAAACATCACCTCAATCGAAAATCTGCACAAAAAATTATGGGCATCCAAAGTCGTGAGAGTCCTAATTTTGGGAATTTTGGAAGTTGGGAGTCATAGGACAAAATGACATTTGGGTGCAAGCCCCGTGGTTAGGCATAAATAATATTATAAGGGGGAAGGTGGTGACTTCCCCCAAGTCCGGGTCGTGGTGAGTTTTGTGAGTTTGTGTTTGCCCGTGATTCGTTCATGCACCAAAAGTACTCCAATTATGCATTAACCAACTGTTGTTTGGTTTGTGCAAGTCCGTGCGAATAATTGACCCGCTTATCACTCGTCTTAGTGCCCATCTCAGAGCTGCAACATGCCCCTCTACCCCCGAAGTGTTGCGAGTCAAAGAGCGTACCCCAACTCTTTATCCTTTCACTATTTTCACCTTTGGATTTGCAATTGAATCTATCAAGGAATTCAGGGGTGTGTCATTTCCAAAAAGCAGTTAGCAGAACCTTTAAAAAGTACTTGGACTAAATCATGAAGATATTATTGGATGACTTCACAATTTATAATGATATGCAGAGTCATTTGATGAAACTCATATTTTGCTTTTAGAAATGTAGAGAACATATAATTAGTCTTATCCCAATGAAATGTGCCTTTATGGTATTTTCAAGATTGATTTTAGGGTTCATAGTTTCCAAGGAAGGGAAAATACTAAACCTTAAAAATCTTCAAACAATAATGAGTATGCTAGTATCTACCAATCCATAAAAGATTTAGGTTTTTAATGGTATGGTTTAGTTTTATAGATGTTTCATCAAGAACTTTGCTTTTATCATGGCACTAATCACCAAGTTGATGAAAAAAATAAAACCTTTTATTTGGACCACAAAATGTCAAGAAGCTTGGGATTAGATCAAGCAGAAGTACATGGAAACACCACTCTGATACTTCCAAATTGGTAATTGGAATTCCATGTGCACGCAAATGCATCAATGTTGGTAGTAGGTGCAATGTTGGCATAAAACCCAATTAGTAAGTATGACCAACCTATAGTATATGCCTCTAGACTACTCAATAAAGAAAAATAATAATTATACTATTACAGAAAGAGAGGCCTTAACAATGGTTTATGCTTTGCATAAGTTTGAACATTTTTTATTGAGAAAAAAAATTATTTTTTATGTAGACCATCTAGCTTTGGTGTACTTGGTCAATAAACCATAGGTGTTAAAAAAAATAACAAGATGGTTGTTGTTATTCTTGGAGTATAAGTTCATAATAGTTTACAAACCTAATAGAACACATGTAGTTGCTAATGTTTTATCTAAATTGCCAGACAGTTCAGAACCATTAGGTGTCCTAGATCAAATTATGGATGCATCATTATTTTCTATAAAACTTATGTGGATGTAGGAAGTAAAAACCTATTTAGAGATAGGTCATATGCTAGAAACTCTAAACCTAACTCAAAAATAAAAGTTGGCAAGAAAGGCAGAACCTTTCATTTTGAAAAAAGGAATTACGTATAGAATGGGACAAAACAACATATTGCATAGATGTTTGACCACCTTAGAAACACATTGTGTTCTGAAGGAGCTACATGAAAGAGTGGTTGGAAGACATTTTACTACAGATATTACTAGAAAGAAAATTATGGATGCAGGATATTGGTGACCAACTTTATTCAAGAATACTCATGACTTTTGCAAAAGTTATGATAGTTGTTAAAAATTTGGAAGATTCAACAAAAAGTTTGGCCAAGTTGGTAATAACACTTCTAGAAGAACCCTTTATGAAGTGGGGTCTAAATTTTATAGGTCAAATCAAACCAACAAGATGACTAACAAGAAACAAATACATTTTGGTAGCTATAGATTATGTAACCAAATGGGTAGAGGCAAAGGCACTTAGAACCAATATTGTAGTAGTTACAGCTAGATTTTTGTATGAGTATATTCTAACCAGATTTGGATGTCCATTGACCATAGTCACAAATCAAGAGTACATTCATCAATGACACAATAAAACATCTGACATAATAGTTTTTGTTGAAGCATGTTAGTTCTATTACATATTATCCATAGGGAAATGGACAAGCTGAGTCTACTAACAAAATCATTAGTAAACTTTTGACCAAGTTGATTAATGAAAAAAAGAATAGACTAGGATGAACATTTGTCTACAAATTTGTTTTCATATAAGACTACTTACAAGGTGGCAACATATTATACACCTTATTAGTTAGTCTCTAGTTTGCATCCTTTAATGCCAACAAAATATGTTCTATTGGCTATTAGTGTGGACCACAGAGATGTAGAACCAACTAGAGTGTTAATAGCCAAATTACAAAACTAGAAAAGTTACAAGGGAACATATTGGAAGCTCAAAATAATGTGGGAGCCAACTAGTGGAGCAAATTTCTATGGAGTCAATAAAAAAAAACTAAGAAGAAGTTCCAATTTGAAAATTATGTTTTATGGTTTCCCAAAGGAGAAAAAACACATTTGGGAAAATTCAAGAAAAGATTGTTTGGTCCATTCAAGGTATAGTATTATTTACCCAATAATACCATTTTTCTTGTTTTTATTAACAATTTTGAACCAAACTTTGTATTGGTCAATGTTAATAAGTTGAAACCATATATATATGTGGATTAGACATTGAAGGGGACTCAAAGTTCAAAGGATCAGAAATCTTTATAATCCATAGATGAAGACCGCATGGAAGAAACATTTGATGAAGATTTAGAAGATCAGAGAGAAATAGAAACCATTGGGACTGATCACACAATAGTATATAAAAAAACCCTACTAAATTTGATAAGTTAGCAAGTTATGAATAGATAACCAAACCATGGTTATACAATTTCACAATTATTGGATTGTGGGGTAGATAAGTCAACGACATCAAAATAAAATTTTGCTAATTTGATGACTTAGCATAAGCTAAAGGGAATTAGTAATGTAAACAACACCAGGTCATCAAATTTAAGAATGTCATCATAATTACCCAGTGCCACATCCACATAATTCTTTGTTCAACAAGTATTAACTATAGCCCATGTTGATGTCAATATGAATTTAAACAGGAGGCAATAGATGTCAAACAATTTGAAAAAATACAAATCATTCAAACATTAGCCCTAAAACAAAAAGTGAAATGTCATTTCATGAAACGAAGTGATAACATTTCAAAAGGCGACAAACACCAAAGTGACTCTTTGTTTTTGTTTTTTGACAAGCAAGTTTCAATTGTTTTTTGTCTCCAGAATCAATGTTGAAGAAAGTCTTGTGGAGAAATTACAAATATAGATTAAAGAGAAGTTGTAAAAGTTGAAAGAGGAGCAAGAGAGATTGAGAAAACAATAAAAATTTGTAAACATTTTGCCTCTATAGTTTAGGTTTCCCGAAAGAGGTTTGCCTTTTCCTTCTATAGTTTATTATTATTCTTCTTCTTAGAAATCCTCTCTAATATCCAAGTTTGAGAGAACTTTTGAAACAATTAGAAAAAAGGAGAGAGATTATAAGGAAACATTGAGGAAATAGCCTAAGAAAGCCCAAAAGGCATGTAGGTCTTAGTGAGCAAGTCAATCGCATTTCTATTTCAAATTTTTAGGAAGATTAGCAAAAGGAAAGTTTACAACAACAACAATAATCACCATTACATCAAGAGGTGTATACTCAAGAGCAAACTCCAGAGAGAATTCATATTCCCAATAAGAAGCGCAGGAAGAAAAAAAGTCAACAGGTAATGGTTGCAAATCTGTGCGGGAAAAAAATGCATACTCATGAGGATGATGAAGTTAGGTATGTATTTACTCCAATATGGTATAGTTACAATAGCAATCTAAAGAATATTTTGCTTTGGACAAGCTCTGGAGAAGAAGAGAGAGCATGGGAAAACAAAGTTGGATTAATAGGCTTGTTTGAAATTGAGTGGAAAACACCCCAACATAACATTCTAGTTGAATTTCTAAACAATTGGAAGTTGTATCCTGAACATAAAAAAATCAAGATTATATTGGGGGATGAGCAAAGAATAATAAACAAACATGTCTTGGCAAATTTTTTTTAAATCTACCATATAAGAAAGACATAGGTAGACCAAGCAGAAATGTCTGATGCTAGAATAACATTGGCAGTTAGAACAGATGGAATCCTTGACACTAACAACACCAATGATGGGTGGGTTATGAAAAAGATGAGGTCAAAATAAAATTGTTAATAAAATTGTTACCATTTTGCCAATTATTTACCAAAAGGATAAGGTGTAATATTTTAGTAATAAGTCTGTTATGATGATCTTTAGAGTAGATAATGGAAAGTTTGTTAATTGGGCTGCAATTGTGTATTCTCAATTGGTCAAAGATTCGATCAGATGGGACAAGTATTAGAAAAATACGATTGAGGGAACAACCAAAAGAGAAACAAAAAATGATGTATGCCATCCTACCATAGTCCTAGAAGGTATGTTTCAAAAGTGGTTTCCATTAGAAGTAAAATCACAAAAAAAAAAGAAACATGCATAACAACCTTAAGAGGACAAATGAAGAAAAAATAGTCTAAGGGAGAGGTTCTGAACAAAAGGCCTCTGAACCCTACACACATCTCTTTTAAAAAGGAAAAATAGTAAAAGACTAAGACAACCAGAAGAGCAATTTTGATGTTTAAGTATGATGATGATGAAGAGAGAGATTCTACAAAAGAGGTAGAAAAGACATGAGGATATTGTAATGAGAGGTAGTATTGATCTTCAATAAACAATATAATTATTGAGGAAGCAACAATAGCAAAATTAAAGATAAAAGGAAAACTTTATATCTTGTAAATCTAATCCGAGACTACCAATTTTTCCCAAGCAGAATAGAGGTCATCTAGGCAAGAGTATCAGAGATGGCCCAAAAAGGAACCAAAGTCTCAAGCTCAGTAATTAGCAAAGGAGCAGATATAGGATTTTGATCGGAATCCACAAAAAGTACAACAATTTGTTCCATCACCACAATAAAATGAAGGTATGCTACCTTCAAGACCAAGTTCTAAAACAAATATGAATGTATTTGGAAAAGTTTGGATTACATACAAGAGTTTAGGTTCATTAGGTACAAGTTTTAGGGGTCAAACTCCTAGGTTACATACATTAGGGTCTGTGCAAGGGATAAAAGTAAAATTGGATGAACACAAAATAACTACTATTATGTTTCAACTTGTAGTAAAATACAATGTATAGATGAAAAATATTTTGCTTAGACTTTCTGATCTAGAAATCAAGAACAAGTAGATTATAGAGAAGGACAGATTTGTTCAAAATCTATAAGGAGCTTTAGAGAAGGAGTAGAAGCTCAAAATAGAGTTGCAAGATAAGAATAATGAGAATAATTAGGTACTGGCAAAACTTTAAGTAGCTAGATAAAAGATTAATAACATGGAAAAACATAAGGATTTGGAGAACATCAGAATAGAAAGGGATTCCTTGCAAGCAACTTTAAAAGAGACAGATGCCAATTATTAGGGTTTAAAACTAGAGAAGGATATTTTGAGTATAAACAAACTTCACGATCACTACAAGAACATGGAGGAAACTCTTTTGAAGCATCAAAATGAGGTGGAAGAGCTCAAAGTGGACAATGCTAATAAAGGCAAGTTGACCAAAGGCATGCATAGATGGACAGAAATTTGTAGAAGCAAATGGCCTTTAATGAAAAGTTGAACAAACTTTTCGAGGAGAGTCAGAAGAAAAAACCCTTCATTTATGATATTGTCTTTAGATAAAATAATGAATTCAGGAAGCATATAATACTTTGATTTAGGTAAAACTTAAAGCATTATCAATGGAGGAAAAAGATGCATACTTATGGTGGGATGTAGTTCAAGACATTGTTCAGAAGGATCTTGAGAAGGTTTGCAAAAAGTATGAAATGAATGAAAGGTTGTACATACACATGATTTCTAAAATGGAAAAAGTTATGCCATCATTGAGTATGAGCCTTAATTTTGTCTCCAAAACAAAAGATTTCAAATGAAGGAGAAAACTGAGGGGATACAAATGGGGCAAGACCATCAAATATAAAAGTAATAGGGGAGCCAATAAACTTCAAAGGAGGAAAGGATAGCCCTAAAATAGAGGTTGTTGAATAAACCCTATAACAAATAGAATCAGTTATGCAAGAAGTCAATTTTTAGGAATATCCATTTGTAGCCATAGAAATAGGGGAGCAAATCCAACCTAAGGAACATATAATTCAAGAGGATTAGCAGGGTCAAATTGAACTTGTGTTAGAGCTATAATAACAGGGTTAGATTCATATTACATTATATTTATAATTAAATCAATAGTTACAAGTTATTTTAAAACTACAACAATAGGGTCAAAATTAAATCACATCAGATCTATAATTACAACAAGAGTTACAAGTGACAATAAAATTACAATCATAAGAACAAAAAGAACCTATTAATAAACAATTGCACAGTTGTCAACAAGGACATTAGAAGGGCAACAACAAATTCTATATATAGCATAAAATCAGACTGTGCTTTGATTTGAAGTATAGGAAGAATAGACTATAGTATAGATAGGGTAGATTATAGTATAGGTAGATCAAATTTTTGAATCACATGATCAAAAATAACACATTTAACTTTATTAACGCATTTTTAATCTAGAATTTCAGGATGTAATTCAAAGTATGGGTGGGTTAATGTTAAAGGAGTAGCTACTGATGGTAATTATTAGTTAGTATATTTTTATTCACTTAATTATTGTTGTAAGAATTATTTACTAAATTACATAATTTTTATCACCATTTGAATTTGAATAAAACATAAGACTATTTTTTGTGGAGGAATATATTAGGAGAAGAGGAAGAGATGGGTACCATTCTATCATTGTAGAACATGGAGCTTTCATGGAGTATGAAAGAAATATACATTGATTTCTAGAAAAACTTTGTTTCCATAGTCAAAATTTGTTGTTTGGATTTTTTTTAATCATACTTTCATTATTGGATTTTAATTCTAAAACTAGTTTTAAGTAGATTTGAATGAGCAAACTTCATTGGTATTAGTTTTATTGCATTCCAAATTTTAAACCAAAATATAGGATTAAAGATTATGTATTTATTAAACAAGTTTTTTTTTACTTATTCAAATTCAACTCTAAGGTTTGAAAGTTCTTGCAATGTCCTTGACCAAGTTGTGGCATTTTGAGTAACTTACTCTAAAAACATGTTAATTTGTCTCAAAGTTTTTGTGGAATGACAAAAAATTGGGACAAGTTGAAATCTAAAAAATTGTGGGTTTTCCATTTGTAGAGGTTCAACTGCAGGTTGAAATGATTATGTAGCTACAATTGCAAGTTATATAATGAAAACTATAGTTCAACAAACACAACAGGTTCATATTGGATGTTGTTAATTACCTTATTTAGATTGGGTTCAAGTTCTTCTTCAATGTTATCTTGTGTAGTTGTTGCATCAAATTTTTCTCCTCCCCTACCTCCAATCTCATTTGAACACGTTTGCTCTTCATCTTCTTCTAAATCATTAACTAGTGATCCAAAAATAGTCCTAGATTTCTTTCTTAATGGTGAGGTAACAAGTTTGGGGCTTCACTTGTCCCTTGATGTAGGCAATTTTATGCACATCTTTAGTTGATGAGACTAATGTGTTGATAAAGGTGATGTTGTAGTCAAGCATGTTGGTATTTTCTCTTTCAAGAATTGCTCCCTGGTAATAGGTTGAAGTGAAACCTATCACTATTGCGTAACCTAACACTCTTAGCTAGTTGGTGATATAGGTTCTTTTGGAGTTGCTATTCTTGGTGAAGGCACATTGGATATAAGGAACTACTTCCTAAACAAAATGTCTAAGATAGGCCTTGAATAATAATTATTTGCTTCAATTTTCGTAGAAACTGGGTTAGTTGTTGCCTTCTTTTAATGTTCCGTCCAATGAATTAGTTCAACCAATAATTGGGTCAACATCATGGAACACTAATTAACAGGTTTCCCCCTATTGGTTAAATCAAAAGTAAAAGTAATTTGGTTGTTAAAATAAGCCAACCTTTTTTTTTAATAAAAAATTTGCAAAATGGCATCAAATCTTGCATGAAATTCCTTTTTCATATGCACTACACTCCACTACTCATTCTCAACAAAAGCATGTGGACTTGTAATTCTTTTTAAGGTAGTTTTGGCTTCCTCAAAAGTTACATTTGTAGCATCTGTTACTCCTTCCTTGGAAATTCCAAATTGCTCATGAATAAGTACCTAATCAATGAAAATCTCTTGACCACGTGCTCGCCCTATAATTCTTCCATCCTTTGTTGTTTCCCAGGTTTGTAAGAAGTCTCATAAGAGGTCTTTTCTTGGTGTTGTCCACTGCAAGTTGAACAGGCCCTCCAAATCAACTTGTCTAGACCATTAAAGTTCATTGGAGTCCATTTTCATCCATTGTAACATCTTTTGGCTTTCCTTCACCTTAGACACTAGTTTCTTTTCAACATGTTTTTCAACCTATTCTTCTATAAGGGCTTTGCCTTTTTGCTTCATCATGGTTCTTGTTCTTGATGTTGGGGCGTTGAAAAATAATATTGGAAACAAGTCTCTCTTCAAAGAGTTTTTGGAGAAACTCTTTTCCACTATTCACAGGGTGTTGTTGCTCCTTTTTTACAAGTCTTGATACAAGAACTAGTTGTGGTTGTCCTTCAACAAAACGTTACTACAATTCCTCCTCTTCCATAGGTCTCGATGTGAGAACTTGTTACGATTGTTCCTCAACAATAGGTTGTTGCAACTCCCCTATTTCCATAGGTCTTGATGTAGAAATTGATTGTAATTATTCTTTAATAACAGGTTAAGGTCTAATCTCCACTTCTTTTTCTAAATTTGAAATAACAATAACCTATGGTGCTAGTTTTGTTGTAGAAGTAGTGGTTCTATTTAGAAAGTTTAGTACTATTTTTAATTCCTCTTCCAACTCCCTACTTTTTTATTCTTGCTCAAAAACCTTAATCTATTTTACTATAGGTGCACGTGAACCAAGTGGTTCTACATAAATCGCTCTAGTTAATTGAACCTATTTCACTCTTTTTTTCTCAATTTGTTCCCTCCTAAAAGTTTCAAATTTTCTTTCAACCTCCTCTCTTGCTTCTCATCTTTACCTCCCTAAAGTGCTCTCACTCATGGCCCTTATCAAGATGAAAAAGCAAGTGAAAATGAAAAGATAGAATGAAAAACATGGCGATTTTCTATATTGTTTCAAGTAAAAATGTCTTTGTGGTTGTGAATGGACACAACCTTTAAGGTTAAAAACTCCTAAAAGGTAGACATCAATAAGTGCCTTTCTAAACATGTCGTTTCCATCATTATTACTAGCAACACCATTGTCTTGAACAAACACATTGTGGTAATGATGAACAGGCACATTTGTTCCTTTAATATTGTCAAATGTTAAATAATTGCAGACCAATTCAAATTTTACATGTTAAAAACCTTTAAATTTAATAGGTAGTGAATTAGGTTCTCTAGTTTGAATAGGTTCATCAATGACCATGTCACTCAGTTTGACCAATACAAGTGCAAAGTTTTATCTTCAATGAACTTGTATGGTTTCAACTTGTTGATGTTGACAAGCACTAGGTTAGGGTCAAACTTATCAATGGTGACAAATAAAATTGTATTATTATGCAAATAATATTATATCCTTTAAGCCCCAAACCATCGTTTCTAAATTTTGTAGCATGTTTGGAAACAACCCCTGAAAACCATAATACATAGTCTCCAAATTGAAACTTAATTTCAATGAACTAGATCTGTGACCATATTGATCTATTCCATTGGTTAGAAGCAATTATTTCTTGCACAATCAACCAGTTCTCTTGTAATTTCTCTAACTCAGATAATTGGCTAGTTAGAACTCTAATAGGTTGTGGATCTCTATTTTCACCAGGTTTAGATGGTAACAAGTACTTTGTTGGTAGTAATGGATGTAATCCATACACCAACTAAAATGGGGTATGACTGGTTCCAACTTTGTAGGTAGTTTGATATGAAAATAAGATTGTGGACAAGTGCTCATTCTAATCATTTCTATTTTCATTAACTAGTTTGGTTAGAAGAGAAATGCCTTCCTGTAATGCCTCCATGTAATTCTTGCAAAACTATGAACACCTATTTTGGTTGCAAAACTCAATGAAACCTATTATTTTGTCCAAAATTGTACAATATTCCCTTTTGAAGCACAAATGATTCAGCTCTTTGGGCTAAATACTATCTTTGGGATGTTGTGAATCTTTCTAGCATCACTCCCTTTAATAAGTATGCATTCATATTCTATAACCATTGAAGTTGTAAGGTTTAATGTGAACATCAGATGTTTGATTAGGTATTCTGATAGGTTCAATTTCATTGGGTAATCTACTCAATGCATTTGCCATTAAATGGGATTTATTAGGTTTGTAAACAATTTTCAAATCATGCTCCAAAAATAATAATAAACATTTAGTTAATTGGCCAAAAACTTGTGGCTTGTTGACCAAATACACTAAAGCCATATGGTCCACATAAAATGTAAACATGTTGCCTAACAGGTAATGCTTGAATTTGTGTAAGGCATAAACCATAGCTAAAGCCTTTCATCCTATAATAGTATAGTTTCTCTTAGTAGAATTAAATAGTCTTGATGAATACATAACAAGTTGATCTATTTTACTTGTTGGTTTTGGGGCCAATATTGCCCTTATTGCTAATTGAGATGCATTAGTATGAACATGAAATTTTTAGTTCCCAATTAGGATTGATAAATATAGGAGCTTGAATGTACTCGCTCTTGATATCCTCTTGAATAGTTTAACATTCAACAGTCCATTCAAACACTTCAACTTTTTTGAGTAATTTGATGATTAATGCCATAACAAAGGCAAAATTTCTAATGAAGCATCTATAAAATTGGGCCATTCCATTGAAGACTTGAATCTCTTAAGGTGTTTTAGGCATTGGCATTTTGACTAAATTTTTTATTTTTTTAGGATCAAATGTCTTCCCTTCTTTGGAGACTATGAATCTTAAAATAATTCTAGCATACGTAGGTTATAAGGTGTAGGTTTGGGTTTTGATAGACCTAAGTATACCCTTAGCTTTTTCGTAATAATATTAACTCTAAAACCACCATCTAGAAGCACATCTTCAATAAAAGTCTTCCCTAGTTGAACCTGTATTATTGCCATTTGATGATCAATAACAATTGATGTAACTGTTGGTTTGGTAAAATAGGTTTTGATGGTACCGGGTTAAAAATGTAGCGTTTAATATTATAAATCAGGCGTACTAGTTGTCCCAAGTTCAATGTATACTTGGTTTCCAAGACTTGTTTAATAATATCCTTGATAATTTCTTCTAAAATCTTCTTTATAACAACCTTCTAAAATGATAGGTTGTTGATTCGCTTCATCAATTTGATTTTTTCCAATTGGTTGAACTATGGTAGGATTATCAAGCAATTGAACCCAAATATTTTGTAACGAACTTTCATTGATGGTAATAGGTTGGTTTTTAGCCCCACTATGTTGTAACTATTTAATAATTTCAATGAACGAACCCCAAAGATGCTCTTCTTGTTGTTAATTTTCAATTCCTTTGGCTTTAACCGGCTCCCTCTCTTTGGATGTCACAACCCTAGCCTTGGGCTCACGACCAAGACAAGGGCTTGTAAGGTTGCGAGCCAAAAGGGAAGCTTGGGAGTGAAGGAAAGTGTGAGGAAATGAACCCTCACATTCCCAAAGGAGCTTCCACTTTGGGAGTTGGAGTCCTAATGGACTCCTGAATGTTGAGAGAACAATTACAAGGGTCAAAGCCCAATGGATCTAAGAGTTTTTTATACCATTGGAAAGCTATTGAAACGTAGATGTTTAAAATGGGCTCGCATGATCCATTTGAACATCTGAAACACAAGTTATGGCCAAAAGAAGGGCCGGGAGTCAAATTGGTAGTTTGACTTTTGACCACTAAAAGTTGGGAGTCGATCCAATTTCCTTGCGTTCAGGTTGCATGCAACATAACATTGAAAAGCTCTCAACAAGGGCTACAACTTTGTTTCAGACCTCATGTCAATTAGAGGTCTGCACATAAAATTATGGGGCCCCAAAGTCGCAGGAGTCCCAACTTTGGCAATTTCGAGACTCCCATTTGGGAGTCCCGGGACAAAAAGCCATTTGGATGTGGGTCTCATGGAGAGGCAAAAAATATACTATAAAGGGGAAGGTGATGGTTTCCCCCAAGTCCGGGTTATGGTGAGTCTTGTGAATTTGAGTTGCCCGTGGCTCGTCCTAGCACCAAAAGTGCTCCAATTATGCATTAACCACCTTATGTTGGTTTTGTGTAGGTCTGTGTGAGTATTTGATGCTTATCACTCTTCCTAGTCCCGTCCCAAAGTTCCAACATGCACATTCGACCCTTTCAAAGTGTTACAATCCAAAGAGTGTTAACAAATAGGAGATCTACTCAAGTGCAAACATAAATCTTTATTGAAAAGAAACTATAATATAATGTTCACAACACAAAACACAACATCAAGAACTCTCCAAGGTTCTTGTCACATGAAATACACAAACTTGTGTAATGAAGAAAAGAGAAGCAAACCATCAACACCAAGGTATTTAACTACAAGACCAA
>Ga0116227_10002207_pt1 | contig 44463 bp, 35 predicted proteins | sample S1TSphgellanicum_FD_89693 | JGI IMG/M metagenome (GOLD analysis project Ga0116227, IMG submission 89693) | Host-associated microbial communities from peat moss isolated from Minnesota, USA - S1T2_Fb - Sphagnum magellanicum MG | ecosystem: Host-associated > Plants > Peat moss > Unclassified...
CTGAAAACAATCAGCTTGCTTTCAACAAGAAAGAAACAATCTCTTGCTTGGAGCTTAGGTGCAATAAGCAATAAGGTCATTAGGCATTGCAGTTCACTACTATTCTGGTTTGACAATAACACTTATAACTTGACTATCATTCTTGTTATCATTAAATATGTACCAACCTTATAATTTGACTATCATTGTTGTTATCATAAAGTAAGTAGCCCAATAGCTAAAAACAACTAAAAAAAGGGTAAGTAGTAGACATGAGGAGGACATTAAACACCCCCTTACAAGCTTTGTTGGTGTTAGTGAAACACATTACACAACATCCTTGCATGGTTCTATTACATGATATAAGGGATGTTCACAATAAATTTCTTGCAAAATTTACTTGTTATCCTATGATAACTCACCATATTTGAACTCACAACCTATCTAGAGACAAGCTAAAACCTACCAATAGCCTAGTTTTGTTCAATGGATGGGAATGACATTTTGTTTTATTTTATTTATTTAAAATGCTCAAATATTCAAACCCTACAATAAAACTATAGTAAACACCGTATATAATCACACCCATTTTAGTCACATTTTTGTTTGTGTCACACATTTTTTGAAAACCATCCATTTTAGTGAAAAACACCATTCTCTTGAATCACTATCACACTCGTTCATAACACAAAAAAATTGCAAAAATTTCTTAGCAAAGGTGATTATAATGGGAAAAATCTATAGCAAATATTAGGGTTTTGTAAATTGGCCATGTTAGTGTTGTTTTGTGTTAAATTGTGTAAATTATCAACAATGCATCCAATTGAAAAAAAAAGAAAGAGGCAACAACTTTCTATTGCAAACAAGCAAATGATATGTGGACTTACGAAGAAAGCAAAAAATCTTAATTAAAAAAATCTAGTCGACAAGATACATAAAAAACTCAAACTCAATGTTGATCATCACATTAAAATAGGTAGCAATCACAACCCTCTTCAAATCTAATAATGCATAGTAATGCATAGTAGAGCCGAAAATAAGCCACATAAAACATTTAAACAATTGGCACTTTTATTCTAATATAAAAAGGTTATTTTGCAAAGTTTTTTTTGCCTATAGTCACAATCTTGTAAAAGTTTGTATGGAATGCATTATACACATTTGAATCATAATTTATTAGTGTCACAAAAAAAATTGGTCACCAAGGGCATGATTATAAAGGAGGTTTATTGAATGCAAGCATTGTGCATAACACAACATTGACACCTACAAAGTCCATAAGGATGTTTTTAATCCATTGTGTGTGTCACCTTTCCCCTATTGATTAGGGGTTGTCTAGCATGCCATCAATCTAATTTGAGCATTATTGCTAATTGGTTAAGCTTGACTAGTTAACACCTTTTAGGTCTTATTTTCCCTTTTGATTGAATAATTCTCATGTTGAGTCAATGGTTCAACATGGTGACCAAATATGTAGATCTAACTAGTAGGCCCTACTAATTGTGTAGACTTAACATGTGAACATTAGGGATGGAGCCAAACTGGTTTGGTCGATTCTAGCTCTTGGCTTCTATGTTTTTAACCTATATCCAAGCAAGGCCATAGGTGAGTTAGGAGCTTGAATTAGTTAAACATTAGTTCACCCAAACCTACCCATGGTCTTGTCCTATGGGTTTTAGCCCGCCAAGTGAAGCCATGAGCCAAAATCAACCAAACCCCACCCATTCTCCAATACTTTACATGACCATAAAAACGTTCAATAAATGCTATAATGTATCCACACAAACCTTTAGATAACAGAAAAACTTGCAAGGCATTCCAAAAAACAAAAATGCCATCTCTTGTTAGCATCTCATTTTTTGAAATGCCTATCTTTTTCTTGTGATACCCATTGAGTATTATGGGGAAAAAATTAAAATAAAATCTACAAAAATCTGTCAATTTTTACATAGTGCAAATTCCCTTAGGTTGGGTTGTTTTTGGTATAATGGGCCATTAGCCTTCAACCTTGGGGGTTTGTTATTTCATAACACCCCAACCCTCAAGTGTTACCAAAGACTTTCACTTGGCTATGACTTGTAGCTTTGTCCATATGTTCCTACACTTAGAATAGATTAGTTGGCTTGCTCCAACCTCCCCCATGCCTTGATTAGGTAAATGGCTTTTTACATCAAGGAGATAAGCTCAAAGCAACAAATGCATAGTCAGTACTACTTTTGGCAAGTTCTTGGATATTTTTTAAGTACATAAATATAATTTTATTGATAAAAAAAGTTATGAACTTTGTCTCTACATTTTATACAAGTTTTTTCATTTGATTGGTTGCACATCAATTAATTTTACATAATCTTTATGTTGGAGTGTGTGCATTAGTTAAAATCAATTAATTATACATTTCAAATTTTGAGCTTGTTTTAAATTAGATCAACTCCAAATTCTTTGTGAAAATGATTAAAATCAAAGCTTTAAAAAACCCAAAGAACCAATTTCAAGATTGAATTGAAAATTGCTCCAAAAACCAAAAACCCAACCCAACTAGTCAATAATATGATAATATTAAACAATGTTGGCCAGGTATTTCCTTTTGGTGGGCAAAAAATCTCCAATTCCAAATTTAGTTGTAAAAACCAAACTAAAATTGAGTCTAATTTTTCGATCTTTTTATTCATTGAAACCTGATTTTATTTTCTTAAAGAACAAAACCCAAAACTGAGTTCTTATCATAAAAGTAAAGAGACACCCAAAATAATAAATAAATAAATAAATAAAGAGCCACCCAAAGCTGATGCTAACTACCAAGCTTAGTGATACCACCATAAGGTAACAAATGCTGTATTACAGGATCAGCTTCAACACAAGCCTGGAAAATTAATTAATGGGAAGATTCCATCTCGAAAAAATCAAAAAATAGATTTTTAAAAATAAATAAATAAATAAATAATCCTAAATATTCCAAAAAGATGCTCTATTTTCCTTCACAAAAATTTGTTTCTTTAGAAAAAAAATATTGTTGGAAAATTTCAACATTTCTACAAATAGTATAATTAGTGTCGAAGCTGCCAAGGTACTAGGGTACCAACGGTCGGTTCTGATCCCATATAAAAAGCCACTTCGGATTAATAGGTAGGTGGGTACCTTTATATTAAAAGCCACTTCTCTTTCTTTGCAACGCAATTGCCGCCATTCGCATTCCTCATTTCCTCCCGTTCTCTCTCGTCAACACTTTCGTTTTCGTTTTCCGCTGCATCCGTTGTTGTTGCACGACCTCTCTCTCTCTCTCTCTCTCTCCCTCCCTCTCCCACGCCTGCTTGTTCTACGCCTGCTTGTTCTGCGCTTGCGTTTACCGCCCGTTCCACATCATCGGACGCTCAGCTTCTTCCAGTCATGGTACGTCGGTCACGTCGATCCCACTTACTGCAAATGATTCTTAGGTGTTTTTGAAAAAAAGAATTTTATGTTTGGGGTTCTTCTTTTGTGCTATCCGTGGGGTCGTTTTATCGCCCGTCGTTCTGTTTTATAGGATCATCAGTTTCTTGTGTAAAATCTCGGGGTTTTTGCTCCCACGTGGGGGTTTTGTTTCATCAATCGTCGATTTTTTTTTTCCCCTGCTTTTGTCTTACAAGGAAAGAAGAGTTTGTAATTCGTGTTGTATCGATTTATTTGCTCCGTTAGGGTATGGATGAGTGTCCCAGAGGTAGGTAGAGTTTTCTTAATCTAAGCACTGCGGTCGAGTTTGTGCAGCTCGAACTTGGCTTGGATAACTTTTTAATCTATGACTTATTCGTTTCGCTAGAGTCTCTTTGGTGTATGATTCATTGCAAACTTTCTCGACCAGCTGAACCTAATTTGCCTAAGAAAACCGGAAATTTGCATCCTCAGGGTAGAGAGTATTGCAAGCTCTTTCAAGCAACTAACCCTGATTGTCTGAAAAACCCTAAATTTACTTCCTCAGGGTAGGCAGAATTGCAAGGTTTCTCAAGCATCTAACCCTAATTGTCTGAAAAACCCTAAATTTGCCTTCCTCAGGGTAGAGAGTTAGCAGAAAGAACTCATGGGCCCAGCGAAACTGATTGCATCTTTCCTGCAGATTAGTTTTTTCCTTGTTGGTGACAGATTTGTCACATCGTGTCTACTGAAGACTTCTGTCTTTTTTTCCTTGGCATTTGGACCTGAATTTGGATTGATTGGAATGTTTTGTGGGTTATAGAGTTCCCGAAAGAGTGGACCTGTGAAGCGAGATAGGAACAGGAGTGGCACACAGGGCCTTACAGATGAACAGAAGCGAGAGATCCGTGAAGCTTTTGATCTGTTTGACACAGATGGTTCTGGTAATATGCTTAAAACATAACAGTGCATGTGGTGTTATCGGACAATGTGTGTGTGGTGCAACGACTTGTAAATTTCCCAAGTTGAAGGTGGTAGTCTCAACATTTTCTGTTGTTCTTCTCTTTGCCAGGAAGCATTGATGCGGCAGAGCTCAAAGTGGCAATGAGGTATGAAATGCACTTGTTGTTTTCACCATTTGTTCACCATTCCTGTTGTATTGACTGTGTGCATCTTCTACTGTTTGTTATAACATCATCTCAACTAATTTGTCAAAGACTATGCTTTTGGCAGGGCTCTTGGATTTGAATCAAAGAGTGAGGTTAGTCATAGTCACTCTACTAATGCTATCAATTTGTGATCTGAAAAAAACGATTAAGAGTTGGTAGAACTATGAACTATTGCTCTTTGATGTTGGGAATATGTAGAGTGAGAACAGTATAAAAGTGTGCCTTGACTCACATTTCTGACAAAAGCCTCCATCTTATGTCACAGGATATCAGGAAGATGTTAGAAAAAATCGATGAAGATAAGAGTGGGGTGATTGAGTTTGATGAGTTTGTGAAAATGATGACCGACAAGATGGGGGAGCGGGATTCTAAAGAGAAAATATTGAGTGCATTTCAATTATTTGACACTGATGGAACTGTAAGTCTGCAAGAGATTTGTGAGATGTTGTTTAGTATCATTACTGCACAGTTGTGGACTTTAAAGGACAATTTTGTCATTAGGTTGGGGTTGCTTTGGTAGGAGTAAGGATGAATGGAGGGAGTATGTTTTGGTTGTGATCTGGATGGGGACAATGGAAAAAATAAAACATTCACTGTTCTGCAATGTCATGTATTGGCACCAGGGAAAAATATCATTCACGAATCTGAAGCGGGTTTCAAAGAATCTGGGTCAGATTCTCACAGATGATGAGTTGCTCGAGATGATTGAAGAAGCTGACCGCAATCGTAAGACACAACACACTTCCATTGGTTTCCTGTTTTTTCTGGAGAGAGAAGTCTCGACTCAGTGCTGTTTGAGAATTGGGTTTCATAGTTTCTATGGAGCTTTTCAGAAAACATGTGTCCAGGTGCTAGTCTTGTTGGAGATCACCCTAACCAAGATATCAAACTGCTTCAGTAATTGCTATGTTATTTATAATCCATCATGTCTGGTGGTTCTGTACAGAGGATGGTTTTGTTGACAAGGAGGAGTTCTACAAGATAATGAAGAAGACCACACTTTTCTGAAGCCACTTGCCAAGCACCAACCTGATCAGCAGGGCAAGCATACTATTCTCTCATATGCCACCTAGTTGTTATCCTTGTCAGATTTAAGTGAGCAGTTTAGTGAAGGCATCTTCTTCTTTCATGGAACTAGCTTTGTGCAAGGAATACTCTACTGTTTGGTAGTAAGTTTTCTTGGCTGGTGAAGTTGCAACAAATCGCTTGTGGTCTATACATGTCGCAAGAACTGGTCCAGAAACCAGAGTTGAGATATCTAGATGTTAAGTTCTTACAATGTAAGAGAGTTGACAATCCTTACTAGTTACCTTCAGAGGGCAGAACAGTGCAGTGTTAGGTGAGCTAGTTAATTTGCAGAGATGGTGAGACGGTGACTTAATATCACTTCATATCATTTGTACAATTAACTGTGGGGACATAGCAGAGAAAAGCCATACATGTGAATTAAAATCTGTCAAGTGAAAATTGTATGTGATAAACTTGAAGCAGAAGATAGCCAAATTCCCTGTTACATTGTTGGTTTGTGCACACTCTACACCATTCTCCATTAGGTGCAAGACAATTAGTTTACAAGCAAGATATGTAACTTTTGAGTTTGTTTGCTGTTTCCCCCAGTGCTGTTTCAAAGTAGGTATAACACTGACAGCAACACACAAGAGTTAAGCTAAATACTTCCACGTTGGGTCTTGCAAATGAGGCCATATTCAGACATATTTTCTGTGTAGGGCTAGCTTTCCAAACACTATTTATGTTTGCACAATCAGTAAATTGTTGATCTTCAGAAGAGAACTGAAGGGGCAGCAAAGAAGATATAAGATTTCTTAATTGGAATTAGCAATCAAATTGCATTTCTAAAGACTTCCAACATTGGTCAGAATAAAACAGCAAATACAATGAAGTACTCTAGACACTCAGATCCAGCCTACTGAATTGATATGTGTACCACTGGAATGAAGTCAACACTGACATACTTGCCATTTTAGCAAAACCCTATCACAATTTACTCTATCCACTATTGAAATTTCTTGCTGACTAAAACTGTAAATCTGCAAAATGCAGAACCTTGAGGAACACAAAGTAGACTTTGCCTCAAATTTACCTCAGGCAATGTACTCGATTTTTTTCTGTTGCAAGAATTCTCTCCAATGATATGAATGTGGTTGCATTGCCATATTCCATGATGGACTTACAAATCTATTGATGGGACACAAAAAGGAAAAGCCTACTGTTCCAAAATTTGGAGTTTGATCACAGCCACAGTGAGCCAGCATGCACCAGTGCACTCATCAGTGAGCCAAGTGTTTTTTTCCTCACTACTTTTTGGTTTAGCAATTGACAATTGGGGATGGTTTGAATCTCTTACTCTTTGGACTACATGACTCATGAGGTTGTCTACCCATTTGATTATAAGCAGAACCAAAAATACACTACAACTTAGGCTGAATAAACAAAATTCCAGCTTTGGTATAATGCTTGCCTTGCCTAGCTTGAGATGGCATTCCAATCATGTGATTTTGTGGTAGAGTTTGAGAGATCTCTTTGGGTAGTGACAAATCGAACCTTTGAGCAGCATACTGGCGATAACTAGGAGAGGAGCATGTAGTCTTTATCCATGGGGATAGTGCAACCACCAGGGCCTCCACATCAGCAGTTGTATGTGCTGCTGATAATGTGATGCGTAACCTGTCCCGCCAGGCAGAGCACTCAACCTCAACATCTCTGTCCATACTAGTTCCTCATGAAAACTGACATGCATGCGTTCAAGTCAAAGGGCCACTCAGCAGACAAACAGTTTGAGTAGAGGGATTCTTGTTCTTATTAATACTAGTATAAATACACCAAAATGCAAAAAGTGAATTCAGCAAGGAAAAATCATCAAGACCATCATCAAGATTGTGAAAGGATCCAAAAACTCTGTGTCAACAAGGCTCTCACCGTGAGGAATTAGAAGCAACAGTTGGAGGTCTGATTGCTGATACATGGAACCCTGCCATCAGCAATTGTCTGTAGTAGGACACACACACAATTAGTGTCCTTGGGACACAGCAACATTCTCAGATTGCTTGATTATATAACCTAAACTGGTAGATATTCTCAGCACTCAGGTCTACATAATGTTATTGCACATGCACCAAACAAATATTTTTGCTCAACACACATGCTGCAATTGCTTTAAAAATTACTAAACAACTTTTGTTCTGGAGACAACAAGATTTTTTTTTGTGGTGCCATTGCCAGAATTGTGAAAGTGAGTGGATGGAGGATGCTAAACCTGCTGGCTTTAAGTGTGTCATCAGCACTTCCCAGAATGATAGGGGCAATTGGGCTGGTAAAATGCAACCCTGTGGCCTGTGAAAGCTGTTGCACACGCTCCCACACAGCATGTTGCCGCCATTTCTCCTCCCTTGCTACCAGGATTGCAGCTGCAAGTATTCTACACATCATCTCCATACTGTGGCTCACAGTTCACAGGTAACTCAAAAAAGAAGAATCCTGTGGAATTGACACTTCACAAATACAGAACAAACAGTTCCTGTGGATAATTCAATGTTTCATAGGATGTGGCAGGTGGATCAGCTAAAGAATAGATCATGAATCTCATTGGATAGGAGGGCACTGGCGATATAAGCTCAAAACCTGTATTTGAGAGAATTTGTTTGATGAACTCACCGTGTGCAGCAGCCACAATAGGAATTGGGAGTGCAGTGGAGAAGATAAAAGCTCGACCTCTTGATTGAATCCATTGCTTCCACTTCTGGCTGCGACGATCAGTGTAAACGAGCTACAATAGGCATGTATAGGGTGCAGAACACATACTCAAAATGTGATTTATATGGGCTTGGTCAGTAGCTGTGAGCTCACAAAAAGCATGCCCTCCCACTGTTACTGATCATCTCAAGCATCAAAATTTTGTTGTCACATTTTACCATATTCTCAATGCGGACATCAAATTGAGTGGTCTATGTTGATCAGGCAGACAGAAAGTAGACAGCAACATGAAAAAATATGTTCACAATCAGCCTTAAATACCTGGAAGCAATAAATCCACCTTGGCAGCCAACAGCCTTGCTAAGAGTCCCAACATGAATGTCAATCTCATCTTGTACACCGAGTGCCTCTGCCACTCCACCTCCATTTTCCCCACATACTAGTGTCCCATGTGCCTGAACCCACACACTGGAATCAGTGTCTTACAGATGCAAGGGCTACATGGTTAACAATTAGTGCCACCAAGGGTTCAAAATAAACTAGCTCCCCCTCCAAGGTCATTGAATTGACTACATGTTTTGTAAGAGTTAGTTGTGAGACCCTGGAGAATAGAAGTTGCAAACCTCATCAATCACCAACAGAAAGCCATGCTGTCGTCGCAGTGCAACCAGCTCAACTAAGAGTGCAAAATCTCCATCCATGCTGAAAAGACTGCAACATTTGCCCAGTTCTGTCCTTTATGAGCATGAACTCTACAAGAATACAAGCACAATGCCAAATATATTGCAGTTGTCAAAGCCCTTGGGTCTGAAGGTGCAAGATTCCAGACCATTGTGCATATGTGGCAATTGAGTATCTACTATTTCAGGCACAAGGTAAACTCAACATGGAGTTTCCTAGAAGTTCTGAGTATGAACTAATCAAACATCATGTCCATTCTGGCTCTCAAGTGACCTTCTTTCCTCCACAAGGCGCACAATCCCAGACCTTGGTGCATCATCTATGGTGGTTGATCATCTATTACTTTTGAGGACAATAAAACCTTCTCACAGAACTTTCACTAGTCAATGTTATGTCATTTCAGACCCTGGAGTGACCACCTCTCCTCCATCAACAAGTGAAGGGTTTTATGCATGGTGTGATAGTAAGATGTAGTAAACAATCAGATGAAGACAGATTCAAGAGGAAAGGGTCCACTGGCTTCAAAACCACCTGTCTGTAACCACCACCTTCCGCTCCCGTGTGCATTTGGACCTGTCCTTTTCCAATCAAGGCAATGTGCCAGTTCAGAACCCAGGTCAAAGAGGCAGGTACCATTGGACTGATCAATGCATTACCAGAGGGAGCAGCTCAACTGTGCTGGAAAGAAAGAAAGACTCACAAGAGAAGCTGTAGGTGGGCCATATCATTATGCTTGTAGACATACACTTCTGCATTGCTCTGTCTTTGTGCAACACGTGCCCCATCTATGATTGATGCATGATTCAAAGCATCTGAAAAAATTGCCACCACATTCTCCTGCCCTTTCACTGTGCCTGGTGCCAAACTAGTCACTGCTGTCATCACCGCCATATTGGCAGCAAAGCCTGATGGACAGAGTAAGCATTCCTGGCAACTCAAATTGCAAAATGATTCAGAACATGGGTGACTCTTCTCCGTGATGAAGGGGGACATCTATAAACCACTGTAGTTTGAGATTCAGAGATGACAATTTCTGCACAGTGATAAATTGGAACCAGGGTAACAATTTGCTATCTGTTAATAGGCTGCTGGGCCATCATGTCTATCTTACAAGAACAACTTCAAAGACAAGGATACAAATGGTGATGCTAAACTTCACCCATCTACTTCCTACCTAAACCCCCCCACCCCATGTTCTGAACTGCTCAATTTCCTTGATGATAGTGCCACCACTTTGCAGCTCTGCACATTAGTTTATGGTGGCTCTTCATCTCATTCATGCTGTCATGAAAGAAAATGCAATTCAAGCAATTTGAAACAGAGGAAGATTTTCTCCTTGATGTTGAGGAATCCTAGAAGAAGCAATGAATCATAACAGGGTTGTTCAAGAGTACTGAACCTCTGTTGACTTCAGTTCTGCTATTGTTGATTCCAGCAATTGATGATGGTAGGGTTTAGGGTTTATGCTGCCTCTTGGGCTCATTCATGCTCCCATGAAAGAAAGAACAATTCAAGCAAATTTGAAGCAGAAGAAGATTCTCTCCTTGATGTTGAGGAATATCCTAGAATAAGCAACAAAACATCATAACAGGTCGGTGTTCAAGAGTACCAAACCTCTGTTGACTTTAGTTCTGCTATTGTCGATTCCAGCAATCGATGATGGTAGGTATAGCCACACACCAATGCTGATGCTCTCGGCCCCATTCCAAACTCCAAGGCAGCCTAAAAGTCCACAAAAAAGGCACATCAGTTTCTTTTCCTTACATGGATGGCTTCAGCTTTGCAAATCATGAAACCAGGAGAAAATCAGAAACAGATGCTGCTGCTAGAATGGTTAGGTTCATAATACACATGTATGGCTGCTTGCTTGCTGCTTACCGATTTCTTTGCACCGCAACAACACACCTGCTTCTTACCTATTTGGACAATTGAGCTGGTGCTGGTGCTGCATTTTTTCCATAACCAACTATTTCAACTGCAGTTTTAGTTTCAGAGAAAAGAAGATTGGCTGGCACCAAGTAAACCCTCGATGTCTATACCTCAGCTGCAGCACTGCGGACAGCCGGATGGACAGAAAGGCCCAGATAATCATTCCCAGAGAAGAGTCGCAACTTGTGGCAGGAATCCACAGCAACAACTCCTGATGATGGGACGTCCAAGACATCCTCAAGATTGCACACCTCCGCACCTGCCTTACAATTTGCACATCATCAGTTACAATATCTTTCATAAGAATAGAGAAATCCCCATTCTCACGATGAAGAAGAACAACAAGGCTAACACTTCCTCAGGAAGCCACAGAAAGAACCAAACAAGGGGAGAAAAAAAAAAAAACAAAAAACCGAAAAAAAAAAAACACACTAGCGGTATGAACAAAAGTGCCAGTCTCACACCTGTTCAGGAACCATCAACAGTAGTATGTATGATAGTGACTTAACTATCACAACTTCCCCACTGACTTCATCAGCTCCCTACATTGGGTAAAGGCCGGTGACAAGCACCATCCTGTGAACTGAGTTTCTGCTGCAATTCCGGAAGCAACGGGAAGACTCAGCCATACTACTGGCTAGCAACAGACCCCCACAACAAAGACTAGACAAAGAAACAAAGAAAGACAGAAAGGTAAAAGAACAGGGAACGACTAGGACTATCATCAGTTACAAAAACAATCGCCAAAAGCCGAAGAAAGACACCGCGCGCGCGGGGGCTCCAGTCTGTTGTTTCTTTCAATAGAAGCTGGTGTGCAAGAATGAGGAGGGAAAACAAAAAGTCTCACGGACCTCCACATTTTCAAAACACAGAGAGACACAAACGAACCTGTACTGGGAGATTCTTGGTTCCAACACTGAAATGTAGCATGCGAAACATCGACTTCCACCGCTGCACGATCCCATGTTCCCAGACCTTGGAATGTCTGGAAGGAGGGAGTATCAGTACCGGTTGCCCGCGGCGATTTGCAATCTCCTCCTGCTACTGCCGCTACTTCAGAGGGAGCGAGCGGACGCAAAGATCGTAGAAGCATAGAACTCTGCAGCGCTCGCAACGCTTGCTCCAACCAGTCTTCCCATGGCGAAACACTAGTACTACTAGTACTACTTCTTCCCATCACGACGCTCGTCTCTCTCTCGATTATCCTTCCACAAAAGAAACCGTAGTTTTGTGAGCGGAAGCGCGCGCGCTCGTGCGCGGGCGGCCGGGTTTGTGTGCGTTTCTTGTGTGCGGATGGAGACGGGGGCAACGTACGAAGTTTGTCGTTGGCAATGCGTTTTTTGTGTGGTTTTGTTGTTTTTCCTTTTCTTTTGTTTATTGTTGTTGTTGCAACGATTAGGTTTTACCCTCCAAATTAATTATATTTAGCAAAAAAATTCTCCAAACTTCAAACTTGCATCCAAATAAACAAAAATATAAAAATGAAAAAAAAATACTTTATTTTTATTATACAAAATAATAATAAAAACAGAAAACACTTTTTTTTTTTAAAAAAAGTTTCTAAAAATAATTAAAACATGAACCAAGTTTAAAGAAACCGGGGGACTTCACAGTGGCCGAAGGTCACAAGTACCAACAAATATCTCTCAAACAATTATCTCTGTCTTTTGTCTAATCTAGATTCTTTCCAATGTTGTAGTACCTACCCTCGTTGTTCCCCCCGTGCCATTTTCAAAATACACCCTCAAATAAATACCTAAGTACCCCCCACCCCAAGTTTATAACGGGGATATTTGGCCTAGGCCAAAAAATGGTGACCAACAGTTTTGGAAATAAAAATTTCATGTAGCCAATGGGAAGAAGGCTCAGCATGCACTCAAAGTGCCTTGATTTTTATTTTATTTTTAAGTTTTGGGTGGGGAAAAAATTGTGAAGGAAAATGTTGAATCTTCAAGAATATTATTTGTTTTCAAAATCAAAATTTCAGAATTAATTAATTATTTGATAGACATGTGTTGAAGTTGCCAAGGTAATTAGGGTATATACATTTGTATTATATAGTGTTCAGTGCGAATCATATTGCAATGTTTTTTTTTTTAATTTTTTTTTGGGAGTGGAATTGCCATGGAGGATCATGGTAAGTGGCAAAAGCTACCCCGCAAGGAAGCTTATATTTCTCCAAACCTCAAGAAGGAAGGTGTAGAATTTTACAAATTTTGAAACGAGATTTTCAATGATTTGATGTCATATTAAAATCTACAATATCATGCAAATCTAATTTACTTTTGCGATGATCATGGAGATATGAAGGTGGGTTTGGAATTGTAGGCCTATTCAAAGGCCACAATTGGTGGTTTTGTGTTGTGTCTTTTTGTTGGTTCCTTGTTTGTTTCAAAGAGTCTCGTCTCAATAGAGTCTTAAGGAGACCTTCATAGTTTGACCTTTGGCCTTTTTTAATAGTTTGTAATGCACACCACATACTCAAATATGACTTTGACCATCACAAAGGTCGATCCATTACAATTGAAGACGAAGAAGACAAGCACCCAATATTGACTTGTCAATTACAAAGGTCCCACTAAATGCACACATTTCGTGCTTAAAACTCCAAAAGTAACATAAAAATAATGTGCACAAACACCCATTGATGTTTGGGTTTATTAACTACCAAGTCTATATAGAGTAGAAGGAATCATTCTTTTGATGTTGCAACATAAGTCATTTCATATTTGCTTAAACATATTGATGTTCATTTAGATAACAAATGTAAATAATCCAAAATTTGATTAGATTGTTTGAAAACTATCTATCACTTACTAATGTGCCATTCATTGCCTTTTATTCAAAAAGTTCAGTTTTTTTTTCAATCAATGCATAAAGCCATATTATTCGTAGATTGGATACAATATAGATTTAATAAAGATTGGATATATACGGTTTAACAAAAAAATTTAAAGATAAATAGTTTCCTTTTGTCACATTCTTTTTCATGTTTTCATTTTGATTCAACGTCCCTTATCAAATGGATGAAATTTGAATGAATTAGTTGGGATGCCTATGATTTTCATGGGGTGGGATTGTGCAAAAACGATTTAAAACTAGGTTGCCCTATTTTTTAGTTCATAAAGACATTTGGAGGGAGCTCAATGAGTAAACTAAAGCATTATTTTTTTCAATTGAAAGATACAAAAAGGAAAAATTGGAATAATTTTCACCTTTTTTCTATCACATTGAATTTTGAATGTATTTAATTGTAATAATATTTTTTCATAATTTTGTATCATAATTGATTTTCTACACTTCAATATTGGTTGTTTAGAATCTTTCATTTTGCCCTCTTACTTTTGCAATTCTTTGAAAAAATGAATCAACTTAAGGAGTTCATAAACAAGGAACAATATAAAGACTTTTGAAATTTGTGTATTATGCATTTAAAGCAAATGAGATAAAATTTTCAAGATTTAATGTTGTCTTTTCTTTCTTTCCTTCTTTTGTATTTTCTTTTTTTAATTTCATGAAATTTAGCATATATTTTATCTTTTATAAATTTTCATAAAAACCAACTAGCACACATATTTATGTAGGAAGATTCAAGACTGGTCCAAGCTATTATTTTCATAGTATTTTTTTCAATTTTAGAAAAAAAACATAAATTTTCTTATATCAAAACTTTGTATCTCACAATTTGATAATGAAAATTGTGTGAAATTCATTTATAATTGATTCATATTTTTTGCACACAAATGTTATGTGTTTGAAACTATATGAAACACATATAAATAATCTCATGAAAATCATATATATATATATATATATATATATATGCAACTTGAATTGTGCCCAAGCAATATGCGACAAATAAAGATATTTGGAGATGATTTGACCTTTCTTAATTTCATCCTAATTTCATCATGTAATTAGTCACTTTTCACAAATTACCTTCTTATCCCATATCCATTGACCAAAGTTCTATTCTTCTCACTTATATAACTAAATAGACCATTGAAGGGAAATGCTAAATAATATTTTAATTTAGGGGCATCTATAGTGTGGTTATTATTTTTGCTAATAGGCCAATCAAAAGCACCCATTGCCAATTCTTTTTATGGAACTTTGTGAATTTTTGTAGTTCATTAATAACATTAGATACATATTTTTTGATCTATAGTACCAATACTCACTAAGAAAAATAAAAATTATTGAGTATTGAAAGACAATTTAATGTGCTATTCTTTTGATTTGATATCTATGAAAATCAAATGTACATGATATTTTGGGTCACATTTCTTGTGGCATATGTTAAAGGATGTCCGCCCATTAAAGTATGTGGCCTTGCAACAATATTGTTGACATCCAATATATATATATATATATATATATATAATTAAATTTTTTTTCAACCCCACCAATAGAATTGAAATTAGGACCCCAAAAGGTGGGAAATTATTTATAGCAACCTAAATAGATCAATCAAATCATCTAGGCAATCAACAAGTGTTAAACTTTGTTAGATTCAACATCTTGTGCAAAATTGTTAAGCCAAAACCATTTTGCTGAGGCAAATCAACATGCTATGACTTTTTTTCATGCAAAATTTGTTATATAATAACATGTTATGACTCTTCTATTTGTTATATAATGCACACGTGGGGTTCCTCTAAGGATCTCATTCTATGCTTCAAAATTATTGATTCAATCAATAATTTTTATTATTAAACAATTATGCAAATAATATTTTAGGTTTCAAATTCACCAATGAAAAAACATTTGAACTTTCTTGAACAATAATTACAAATTGCTTATGTTTATGGTTTAGTTAAATTATTTTCTCATTACTTTGAAACAATGAGTTCATTTTCTTGTGCAACAAGTCATGATTACAATGTGATGATCAATTTATCTTTTGATAATTTTGCCACTTTGTTAAATTTCAACATTTCAAAATTATGATGTAACAAAATAATTTTATGCTATCATATCGCTTTGTGTCACCACATGAACAAACAATGCCATGGGTGATTTTAGAAAAATGAAATTATATATATATTTTAAAAATCATGAAAGTTTTAAGTAATGTTTATAAGTTAAAGCCAAAGTGAACAAATATCCATAAATGACACCATGCAAGATGGATTGTATGTGGACATGAAACATTTTTCCATTGTATTCTTCTCCCATTGCTAACAACTAGGTTAACTACATATTTACTAGTGTTGTGAGGGTACTTGGATCATAATGTTAAAACTAGTAGTTTCAATTATGGCATTAACATCTAGATTTGAAATTCTTAGAACTACCTTATAAGGAATATTTAAAATCTTACTTGGGAACCCACCTAAAGGTGAAAACCAAGTTCATTAAAGTGGTTTTAGGGTTTTTTTCACCCCGCATAATTTTTTCTTCTCGATATTTTAAACTCTCCTATTTTTGGGCTTGTTTTTCATTTTTATTGTCTTTGACTACTATGTGTCAAACATCACTTTTTTTCATTTTTTGGGAACAAATGGAAAAATAAATTCATTGCAAAGAAGAAGAAAAACGTAAACAAGCCATGAAAGGAACACCCACCTCCTAGCCAAAACAAAAGTCATAAGCAACTATTTAAAAATATTAAACAATTTTCATAATTGATAATTCCAATGCACTTTACAAGAATCCCTAACACAAAAAGTGAAATGGGGGCACTAGAGTCTATCAAAATCATCCTTGTACTCCTTTTCAATGGAGGGTGTTTTAACACTAAGTTGAAGTTGAAGGGTATTCCCCCATTTGCTTTACCATAGGTCACAATGCCCTTCATGATCATCCATCTTAATTTATAATCATAGTAGTTTTGGCCTTTATAAACCTTTTCATTACATTCAATCCACAAACACCAAAGTACCACACCTTTTTTAAAATTTCGAATTTTAATGAAAGCTTTCAAGCCCAAAAAAACTTCTTATTGAACATGCATTACATAATATCAAGCCTCTTCATTTTATTGTCAACATGAAAGGGTTGCTTCTACCTAAAGACGATGGAAAAGGTGAAAAACACACTAAACCCCCCAAAAATTGTAGTCACAAGATAATTTTTTTATAATCAATTTTTTTGGTAAGGTATGGACATCATATTTTAAGCTATTTATACTTGTTTTAAGTATATTTGATTAGTTTCCAAACTTAATCTCATCAATTAATTACAATCCAACAAACATTGAAAAACTTGAATGTATGGAATATATTTGTGACAAAATAATATTTGTCACAAAGTTTGAAAAATTGCATATATCTTTCAAAACTAGGGTCATGGGTGGAATTCTTGATTGAATTTTTTTATGGTGTATGATATTGATATTCATCAATTAAATATAGGACCATTTAAAAATTTATACTTTTTGGATGAAATATAATTCAAAGAATGTGTTTTCTTTGCATTTGTTTAGCAATAAATGCATTATATATATATATATATATATATATATGGAAAAAACTATTACCATATCAAAAGGGAGGAGATTTTTTAAATGGACATTGCATTATTTTTTCAATTTTCTTTTGTTTGGTAATGTTTCAAAAACTATAAACATGAAGCCTTATGGACATTGAAAAAAATTGAATTATATATTTTTACACATTGATTTTATCTAATCCTATTCATCTAACCATTGGATCAAGATTAATTCTGATTCAAAGTGAATTTTAAGTTCCAAAATATTGTCATGCAAATTTTTAAGGTTTTTGTTTGTGTTTAGAGTAACCAAAGGATGTCATTAAGATTTTAATTTACTATGTACCACAATACTTGTTATATATCATTTTTTCTAGGGAAAAAAAGGTTCACCCTTAGTTTGCTTGTCATTTGAAATAACATAGGTCCATACCAAATTAACCTTAGGATAATTGATTTTTAGTTAAGTCCTAGTTCACTTCTAGTTAATTCGTAATTCATTTTTAGTTCATTTCTAATTCACATTTAGTTCATTTCTAGTTCATTCCAGTTAACTCTTAATTCATTTCAAGTTAATTCTTAGTTAACTTTCAGTTCATTGTTAATTAAGTTTAAATTCGATTTTAGTTGAATTTTAGTTTATTTATAGTTCACACATGGGTGAACATGAGTCACATGTAAATTGGCCTTGAGCTAGGTGCCCAATGGCTATAAATAAAAGCAAAAATTTTCAATACCTTTAGTTTATTCAACACCAATTTTGGGTATTTTTTTTTATCATTGTTTTGTTCTGTTTTGGTTTCATTTTTGCAATAAAATATTGTTGAATTATTGTTTTGCACTTGTCATGTTCTTATTATTGTTTTTTTTGTTTCATGATTTTGATTTCGGATTAGGCCTACCCTTGTGTTTGTCTTGGTTAGGAAATCTTGTAATTTTGGTTGTTTTCATGCTTGTGACACATTGCCATTTCCTTGGAGATTTTGAAAGCAAGTTTGGGAAAGTGTTTGGTTTTGAGGCTTCACAAGATGTTTTAAATTGTTGTAGAATTTGCACCTAATGGGGAGGTGTTTGGAATTGATAGAGACCACATGATCACATATCCAAAAGTTTTTAGGTGCATTTCCATAACCCACCCCTTGTCAAGGTTTAATGTGGTATAGAATCGTGGATCCTGCTTGATTTGTTTGAGTTGTTGAAGTGTAGCACATGCCCAATTTGGCTTGTATGGCAACCTTGATTGGTTTGAATTTTAATAACATCATTTGTAAAGGAATCCAAATGCATCTAAGTTAAATGTTGGAATTCACATATGAAGCAATGTTGTGCACCAAAGAGATCATAACAAAGATACCATAAGGATACAATGGGCCTTGTTCTTAGCATTTCTAAAAGGTTTTGTGCCTCTTGCATTGTTCCATCCTCATCCAAGAGGTGGCTTTTCCAAGTAGATGACAACTTGGATGAAGGTGGTTAGGCCACTAATTGAGATCAAAGAATGTCTTTATATGACCGTTCACTAGAGGTAGTTGAAAGATGTACACATATAACTTCTAGTTTAAAAATATTAAAACTATACTTCAAAAATGGTTGCAACAAGACAAGTATAAATAATATTTAAACCTTAAATCCTAACAAGGCCAACAATTCGTATAATGGAAATAAATTGTTGATGCCAAATATTCATTGGTTCTACTTAATCATAGAACAATATGTAAAAAACACCTTAATAGAAAATCAATGAAAAAGATTAGCTATCAAAGCAATCATTTTCTAACTAGGTTGCTATGCCTATGTGACATAATAAGAAACTTTCATCAACACTATCTCCATTGCTCCCACCTTCACTTTCCTCATGTTTTTGAGACTACAATAAAATGCGACAAAGCAAGTGTCATTTGTTTCAAAATGTGTACTTCAATTTGTTCTTGTCTTATTCTATATTTTGGGTCAATTTGTGTGATGAATAACAAAACTAATTCAAGGATTCAATTTGAATAAAATCACTACTTTTAACTTGAAAAAAGCCACCTACATTTGCAATCACATCCTTTTCAAAACACCTTTACCCCAATACTCAATAAGCACCATGTTTGAGGAAAGTAAAGGTAACCATATCTGAAGGTTCTAAAACATTTTTCAAAAAAATTCAGAACCTTACTCTGAAAGGTTAATGCTTTTTAAAAATACATAAGATTCGCATCGCATCTTCTCCTCAAACATAGATACCCACACAACATTAGTATTCACTACAAACCATCCACATACATTCACGTACTTAGTACCACCAATTGCATTACCTGCTTACCTACCTTAAGAAACCACTTACATGATACAATGTACATGACATAATGGAGAGAGGGTTCATGAACTGTTGATGCTGTCAACTTGATGGGTGGTGATGCTAGCATCTTACAGAAAGCTGTAAAGAGTGACAATCATAGAGTCCATATACTCCATAGCCATGTCCTGATCTGGCAAAATTTTGAAGAGAGTGAGAGAGAGAGAGATAGCAGAATGCTCCACTTCCACTTTCAAGCTTGATCTGGCATTGTGTCTAAACAACAGTATTTAGCGCATTTAGGGATATGTGCAAACCTGGAGGAGTGTACACTCAATCTCAAGTGAGCAATTGCACATTATTTACTCTGCATCTCCAGTACCCAACTTTGCATCCTATTCAATCACCCCTTCAAACTCTGTTGTTTAAGGAAATTGCTGAAATTGGGTGATTGGAATGAAGTGCAGTATGTCCTTGGGGACTTTGGCACATGTCTACCAACTAATTAATAATTTTGAAGATTTTGAATTTTGAGAAACAGAACATTTTCAGAATATTTCAAAAGATAGTTCATTTTCCTGCACCAAAAAAAAAAAAAAAAAAGAGCTCTTAGAGAAAAGCTTTTTCTGAAAATCTTGGCATTTCTAAAAGACATAATTTGTGCTGGAAGCTGACAAGGTATTATGGTAATCAAAATGGCCTGAGTGTTGAACAATTTCAAACAATTCATAATTCCTGGGGATATCCTCTTCCCATTGAAAATTGAGTAAGCTTTTGGTTGCTATGTATGCACCTGGCCAATGCTGTAGCTTCTCATTGCTTTTACTTCATATTTGACCCATGGAAGATGATAAAATTTGGGTGTGCTTTATGTTTTGGTTTTTTTTTTTTTTTCCGAGATAGGTCAAAATTTTGAGGACTGAAAATGGGTACATCACAAAGAAGTTGCAACACATATTGTACACACATTAGAGTGATCCTTAAAGCTTGATTGTTAGTTTGGATACCACAATCACCCTCAAACCCTTTTTTTTTCTTCTTCAAATGCTAGGTATTTGTAAAGTGGGCAAACTTTTCAAAAAGTGAGGATGAAATATTGAAACAGCAATATTAATTGCCCCATGATTTTAAGAAATTTAATCTGAGTTAGCACAGCAGCAGTGAAGGTGCCCCTCAACAAATTGAGAATTCAGGATGAAATTGATTTTACCACCAGTAGGGGTGGTGAAAGCAATTTAGCTCACCATTGTAAGATAATGTACCCTTTTTAATCCCTTTTTTCGCATTTTGGGTCCCAGTTTTGTCAAAAAAAAACTGGGGGCCAAAAGAGAAGTCAGGACGAAAACAATATTGCAGAAAAAACCCAGGGGACCAAACTGACTTTCTCACCTAAATTTGGTCCTCCCCCCTCCCAGTTTCGAATTTGCCTTCCCTCCAATCAAACTATCTTATTCCAAGGAGTTCCCATGAAAACTGGGGAGTATTAGAAAACATCTAAAAAATCAATAACTTGTTTGGAAATTGAACCCCCATATTTTAAAGAACCTTGCCCAATGCAACATAAGTTTTTTTTGCCCCAATCACACCCCACATACACCCCACCTAAGCCTCAGACACACCAAATTGAGATAGCAAAATCTATGAAAGAAAAGGTCTCTGAGACTGCAATAGCTGCCAAGGAACCTCTCACGTCACATGCTCACCATGTCAAAATGCAAAACATATACAATACAAATCCAAATGTGTATTCAGACTTTGGCTTGTTTTGTACAACTAAGTAACAAGCATTGATGAAATCCCCCATAGGAAGAGCGAAAATGATCATAGATGCAAAATGTACAAGATTTTCAATACCCAGTAGACATTTGCAACTAGTAATTACAACCGGGAAAAAGGAAAAAAGTTGAAAAAATTCACATCAATGGATTTTCAAGCAAAAAAAATGAAAGCTTGATAGGTTAGTTTTCCCTCAAATGGGAAAAAAAAAAGGTCTTGATGGGTGGTGAACTTTTCTATTTCAATCAAGATTGAATAGTGAAAACTAGTACCCTCGTAACTTCTCTGCTTAAATGTATCGTCCATTCTTTGTACTATGTGATTTCAACATCATCCCTATTTCAATGTGCCAAAAACATCATAATTAGAACTGTAGTGAAAACTTAGAACACCTAAAACTACTAAAACACACCAAGACAAGGTTGTAGTCGTAAGCCGTGTACAAAAAAATGTGGAAAATCCTCCTTTAGTGATTGGTGTGGAACGATTTGTCAACTAGTTTTTTCATCCTTCTAAAGTCTATATTATAGGTGAAATGTAGACTTCAATAACAAACTTGGCATTCAACAAACATTTAATTATGTACTTGCGCAAATGTTCTCGATTGGCAATTTTTTGGCAAGGTGGGAGAAGAGGTTTTATCTCATGTTTGGAAGGAGAGAGGTTGGAATCATGAAGGAAATTATTCAAAGTTTTGAAAAACCATTGGAAAGACATTGTCAAAACAAACTTGCTTCGATAGTTCAAGAGAATGGTTCTGATCAACCCCACGAGAGAACCCACTCAAGCCATCCACCTTAGATCCATCCAAAAAGTCAAATGACGAAAATGAGGATTCTGCAACATGGAAGTCTGATGTAACAAAAAACTTACACCTTGTGAGAAAACAAAAAACTCAAAGAGAATTAAATTTTCACAATTCTCATCAAAAGCATGTAATGACATAAATGTGCAAGGGGAAAAAAAAAAACATTGCTGAAATAGTTGAGTTTTCTAGTTTGTTCAAGACTCGGGATTCTCCCTAAGCCATCAAAAGTGGGTAAATAACACACAAGATGATCCTGCCTCAAGACACCCATTTGTGATGCTTGTGGCACTTGAGTACAAATTGCTCACGCGAACTTTGAAGCTCAACAATTTGAACACCAAAATAGGAAGCAAATGAACTATGTTGTGTTGTAGAATATGCAACACTAACTTGGAAGCAAAGTTGCAATGGCCTCGGGATGCCGATGCAAAATGTTCATAATTTATACCTCAAACCAATTCACATTTTCACCTCACAAAAAACATTGCAAGCATGATGCATTGTTGAAGAGCTGCACTTGAAGCAAGGAGGATAGAAGAGAAGAAGACCACACAAAGGATATGAAAAGATAGAAAACACTTCGCACTCAAACTTTGTTGTAAAAAATCACAAATCACAAGTCCAACCAAGGTCTACAAATGACATGCACTTTGCATGTTACACTTAGAGCTTTGCTAGCAATACTTTTGCACTTTGCACTCCACAAAGTGTAAAACACTAAACCTTAAAGGCTGCGAGCTCCATCTCGATCTAACACTAACCCTAATCCCTAACCAATCATATGCTAGAATGCATTGATAATGCGTCAGATATGCATATGCATATTCATATTATGCATATCTGGGCATATCCATCCATGAGTGCCTGGATGTGCATATTGGTATGGGCGATTCCTGCCCGGATATGGATGAGCACCCAGTTGATGTCAACTTGGGTCTGGGTTACAAGAACCTGACCCTGAACCGCCGGTTATTACCCTCCAAACAGGGTACCCAACCCAACCCAACACTAGTCCCCACTCCCTACCACACTGGTACTCATATCATGTTGTTAGTGCCCCAGGTCATACCAGTCTGGTAGTGTGTCCTTGCTACCAGGATTGATACCATTGTTGAGATCAAGTGCACACCTATACACGACACTAACATTGGTTCATTCGTCAACATTTGCGTGATCATGGGTTGATTGATACCAATGTTGTGTGTAAATGTAAATGGTCATGTAAAATCATGTAAGTGTAAATCATTTATAGTTATTCACTCAAATATATTTATAATCACATTTTTGCTCGGCATATTTTGGGCTTTATACTTACATTTGCATGACGTGCATGCATATATTTTTGAAATATTATACTTGCATGATGTTGTGTATATTTTTTTCACCTTGTAAGTTTAAATTACAAATAAATAGCTGGTGAAAGATGCTCAGTTGTAACAAGTAATCAAGCCGTAGGCAAATCAAGCCAGTTATCATAGGTAACCATCCCGGGGTGAGACTAGAGACGTCCTCTTTTCATCCACATAGAGAAAGCGGCTATGAAATTTTCATCCATGCAATGAAAGGTTATGGAGTCATTGCACCAATGAAAGCCCAAGATGGGATACCTTGTTCTAATTGATAGATTGCTAATGAAATAGAGGTCAAAGTCTACGAGTCGAAACTCACAACCCAACAAGCAATCGAAGTCACAAAATTCTCTTGAGGAGATGGTTATGATGCAACATTCACAATTTTTATACAAAACCATAATCTTCAATGACCTTGGGAAATGTGATATCCTCCTCATATTGTATTCTATTATTTTTTGGTGTTTTACACTTGCACTTCACCTGTCTTCCAGGGAATGACCTTACTTGATTTTCCACTTGCACTTACGTATCCAAAGTGATACACTTTCATAGATATAAATGAAAATTATACACTTACACACATAAATAGCACCTCGCTTTAATCCCATATGTTTTGGCCAAAGTCCTCCCCTTCTCACCTATAGAGCTGGTCCAAAATAAGTGGCACTTCATCTTTCCCATAAAATCTTCTATTTTGGAGGAGCTTCCATAGTTTGAACTTTCTTTTGCAATGGGCCAATCAAACTGGCTTATTGCAAGAAAAAAGACAACCTTGGACTTGTAAGGCACCTCCAGTTTAGGCTGTTCTTTGCAAGAACACACACAACACTGTTTCACACATAATAGGAACACTTGATGAACATTTCTCAAAATGTTTTTTACAAGTGAAAGAATCTTTACTACATCATTCAGCAATCTCTCTCCCCTTTAATACACAAGGCAGAGAGCCAATAAAGCTTTCACAGATTCACATCAATTGAGAGTTTAAACCTAGTCAGTTGTGGGTTTGTCGCATTTTGCTCTTTTTCATTTTCTTGTGTACCTGCTGAGCTCTCTCAAGCAAGCAAGCAAGCGAGCAAGCGAGCTTCATGTTGGGTTCTTAGTTTCAAGGAAGGAAATCTCATCTTCCCTTTACTTGGTTCTTGTGGGAGTTTTTTGGGTTTTTCCTCAAGCGTTTTGTTTTGTGCTGTTTTGGGTACAATATTCTGGGTTCGTGTTCTGTGTTTCAAACCAGCATCCATCCAGAGAGGAAGATTGTGGGTGGTGGAGTGGGGGCTTTGTATTTTTGACAAACCCTAGCAAAGGGGAGAGAGAGAGAGAGAAACAATCAACTGGTAGGGCAGGCAGGATGGTGCGGGAGCTCACTGAGAAGCAGATTGCCGACTGTAAAGAGGCTTTCAGTCTCTTCGACAAGGATGGAGATGGTACGTGTGTTTTTGTGGAAATGTTGTCTTTGTACTCTCTTTCTTTCTTTTTAGGGTTCCTCCTCTTTTGTCTCTGGCGGCATTTCTCTCCCCATGCTGGTTTTGCAATCCCTCAATTAGGTACCTCCTCCTAGGGTTTGTTCATCCTTTGGAGGGTTGCTAGTAGTATCTATCCCTCCCTGACATATCCCTGATATGTTGTGGTTTTGCTTCTTCTGCAGGAAGTATCACAATGAAAGAAATGGGCACAGTCATGCGGTCAGTGGGGCAAAATCCGACAGAAGCTGAGCTTCGGGAGATGGTTAATGAAGTTGATCCAGATGGAAAAGGCACCATCGACTTCCCTGGGTTTTTGAATCTGATGGCACACAAAATGAAGGATACTGATGGTGAGGAGGAATTAAAAGAAGCCTTCCGTGTGTTTGACAAAGAGAAGAAGGGATACATTCCTGCTGCAGAGCTTCGCCATGTTTTGACCAACTTAGGAGAGAAGCTCACAGATGAAGAAGTTGATGAGATGATACGGGAGGCTGACAGTGAAGGCTCTGGACAGGTCAAGTATGAGGGGTTCATAAAACTGATGATTGCCAAGTGAAACAGATTTGTTGGCCAGTGCGCTAAATCTCCCCTCCCCTTCTGCTTCTTGGTAGATAAATCTCTTGGTTTGTCTTTGTGCAGCTAGACTGCTGAGGCTCTGTGGATTTACACACGCACATTGTCTACACCCTCCTTATCCATGTTGAAAGATCTCAGTTCTTGTCTGTAGGTAGTAGACCCCACAATTTTGAAAACAATTACCGCCACTACCTTTTGTTGGGCCCCATGAATTCAAAAACCTTTTTTGTCCTTGGGAGCTTGATTTGCAGATACTACTGAACAAAGGCTGTATACAATTTGCAAAGAGTACAGCAGGAGTTCTGTGAACTTGGTGAGTACGGTTTGCTTTCATAGCAGGTAGGCAGATTAAACATTTCTACTGGTGGTGCTTTTAGATGGTCTAACAAATCTTTGCCCTCATTTTGATTACTCCACGCTCTGTTTTGCCTTCGCTTTGATTTGCACCTGAAGGGTGTGTGTGCTCTGAAAACCGCTTTCCTTGAATTGTATTTCTGCAAGCACCCCACAACAAGTATTGCACAAATCTGGATGTCACAGGCTGATTTATCATCATGCAAATTTCCTTTGCCCAGCTGCATGTAGTGATGTCTGTGTCTTTGTTTTCCTTTGCTGTTGTGTTTTACTTACCACACAAAAAGATTCAGGGCTTCTTCATGTGCATACCCAGCAGATGGTGAAATGAATGAAATGAAGGCAAGGGATGGCACAAAGTTCTCTTTCGTGACAATGGGCCCCCTTAGCAATGACTGGAATGTCTTTGAGTGGATTCTCTATTGCTGTTTGGGATGTTCTTGTGCGGTGTGGTAGGTGGATGCCTCACATCCAAGATGAGTCATTTATGTTTTCCCAACCTCATGCATGAGATTGAAATTGGGACTGCAAAAGGTGGGACACTATTACTAGCAACTAGCATCCAACCAAGACCAATAAAACCATCAAACCAATCAACAGCAGGTCTTAGGCTTTGTATGCCTTTTGCCAGCATCAGCATCCTGTGCAAAAATGCTGGGTTGATATGATTTCGCTGAGCCAAACCAGCATGTTTTGACTTTTCTTCATCCAAAATTTGGTGTGGAGTGCTATGGTGGCCTTGTGCTCTAAATGATTGGCTATAAAAGTAAATCCACCCACATCGAATATGTGGGCCTGTACCAATGTCTACCACATGTAATTGTGTGTACCTCATCTCTATTGGCCACCCATAAGTATGAAATCTCTTGGATAGTGTCAAAGTGAGGATCTGGTAAATGCTATCTCATGGGCAATCTTTGTGACCAGCCAATCAAAGTCCATATATGAAATATATTGGCCCTTTTGGAGAGCACTGTACACCCTGCATATCTATCAGTCAAAGCTCAATTTCATAGTATTTAAAGCCTAAATTCATCAAGGTTAATGTTTATAGTCCATTATACTGTGGCTAGTGAACCTGTTTTAATAGGCTTACTAGAGCAGCTCCACCGATGCTCAGGATGTGGCCCAGCAATAGAAAATTGGATGATGAAAAGTGAAAACATGTGCCTTGGATCAGCAAAGTGGTTTTGTCCCAGCATTTGTTAAAAGGATGCACAGGCTGGTAAAATGCACAACAAAGCCTAACACCTGCCATTGATTGGCTAGATAGGTTGATTGGTCCAGGTGTGTTGCTGATAGTAGTATGTCCCAATTTTAGTTTTATGGGTGGGGTTGGAAAAAAGTGAGTGAGTAAACCTGGATGTGAGAAATATTTTTGCAGGGTCACATACTGAGCACTGCTGGAGATGTTTGAACTTGTCATTACATTAAAACACATTTCTTTATGAATAAATTAAAGTAGAAAAAGATTCTTGTGAACAAAAGAATGCATAATGGTGAACTCGAAGTTCTGAGTAAATAGGAGGTGTTCCATAGTACTGGTATTGATTCAAGTAAAGATGATATTTGATATTACCAAAATCAGTCACAGTAACAAGATTCGATTATCCATAGAAAGAAATGCCCAAGAAGTCCAACAAGATGTTTGGATGTTCAAAATTAGGTTTAATTGCCCACCATAAGATTGATATAATGGTGTATCACAACTATGTAGGAATGTATTGTGATATATATCCTGAACAGAATGGTGATACTTTTTCTTCAAAAGTAGGTTGCAAATATTCACCATGCAAATGGAATGAACAGGAAACGATAGACATGCATGTCTTTCTAGTTCATGAAGCCAAAGCACAATGGCATGACATCTTGTTCACAACATCTTACATTCTAGACTAAAATTTGTTCTTTCCATGATGTCTGTGTTGATTGCAAGGTTTTGTCCAGGTCATGGTTGCAATGGTCATCCACTTGTCGTTGCCCATTGTTTTTTGTGTCCTTATGGAGGCTCTTTCATGATCACATTTTTATTACCACAACATATGGTTTGATCTTGAAGGGTGCAATGTCCCCTCATTTGTTGTTGCCCTTTTTTTAGGATTTACATGTTCACAATCTTCCCAATAACTTAAGCACTAGCATAAATAATGTCCTCTTGCCAACTTCCTAATAAGAACACCAAAGTATAGTTCCAATGATATAGCAATAGGCATTCTCTTCCAAAGTGCCATTAAAAACTAAAATTGGGCATCAACATGTAGGCAAATGGAATTTGGGATATTTTTGGTAGCATATTTTTGTGTCACATCTAGCTTAATGTGGTTAATTTGAAATTTCTTGAACTTCTTTGAATTAATCAAATTAACTATGTATTCAAACTTTATTATAATCTAGAGGGTACAACTCGACATAAGATCTCTAGATTTCATGTTGTGGCATAAGGCTTAAAATGTCCTCAAGGTTTATTGCTTAAACCCTTATAAGAAGAAAACTATTCCTTTTCAGAATATACTTTGTAAAATCAAGTGATTTTGGACCTCAATACTCCCCAAAATTTTAATTTGTTCAAAATTTACAAGTTCATTTTCTTATCACCATTTTAAAAAGCTTTTGAACATTGTTTCAAACTCATGAATCTAACATGATTTGTCCCTTCAAACTCCAGGCTAACAATCTCAACTCCCTTAGTGTTCACATGTGAGTTGAGAATTTTAAATTTTGTAACGTCTAGTGAAGTGTGATAACATATGTGTACACAAGTTTAATGAACATGCTTGTGTGCCAAGTGGTGCACATCCTCCATAAATAATTAGGTCATGTTCTGTGGAGGAGGAATGAGGCTTTGCAACATTTGGGTTTCTTTCATTGAATCATCATCATCATTGAGCTTCAAAACATTGATGAAAGGAATGCTCCACATAATCTGCCCTAACAAATCAAATTTTGAAGTGTTTTTTTCGCTCCACATAATCTGCCCTAACCAAACAAATTTTGAATTGTTTTTTTTTGCAGTTCAATGGAATGGTAGAAGCATGAGCATTTTGTCTTCTGCATTCTTGGAGGGTAATGATCAACACATCAATGTAGTGTTGCAGAATGTGGTGCATAATTTGTGCAGTATCTGAACCTACATTGTGTTAAATTTGAAAAGTTCAAAATGAACAATTGATCATTCTGCAACTTGAAAAATTAGAGAGAAACTTTGATTTGGATACTTTCAAATGATACAAGAATAAATATTGATGATGTTTTGCTTCACAAGATGATCCAACAAATAGACGCTAGCAATGATTTGTATCAAATTCAGTAATAAAACTTGAACTTGATCTTAGACACCAGGTTTAAAAAAATCCTAAATTAACTAAATACTTTTCTTGATATGTGCAATGTCTTGAATCTCTGTAAAATAATTTGTGCAAAGCATCACATGAGAGCAATCTGTGATGAAAACATTCAGAACTTTAAAAAGAATAAGTTCACAATGTTCACTCTGATGGCATATCAGAATTACAAGCAGCATAGGTACCATATTGGAATGGAAAACATGTATTGACAAATAGTGGAACTTCTATGCAGATATGTAAACATGAGTGTGATCAACGTTGCAGAAATAATTTATGAGAGTATTGGACACCCATATATATATACAAGCAGTGAAATTTGGAGGAAAAAAAGAGGAAATTTGTGCATTTTACTCAATCTGGCCAGAAGATATGTACACTAAATGACCATGCACCTAACCCAAGATCTTACTTCAACAAAAGACTGCCTCCTTTGCCAATCTAGCACTCCCAAAACAAAATATTTGCAAGCATCTTTGGGTTCATGTACAAGTCCCCAGATACAGACAAGGACCAATGTACCCAGGAGCCAATTTAGAAGCTCAAGAAACAATGGAAACTGATAAAAGAAAAAAACCCAAACATTCTTCAATCGATCATACTGTACAACAATAAAACTGTACATGATATAATATGATCATGTGTGTATGTCATGGAAAAGGAACTTGTATAAACCGCAGCAGTTGTAATTTACCCTAGCAAATCACATGCTAAAAATGGCATAACCAAAAAGAATTTGCTCATGGCCTACAGTCTGATAATATCAAGTCCAACTATTTACAAGAAACATCTCATACAGCTTGAGAAAAATTTCAAGTCTAGAAGCAAGGAGAAAGCTCCCCCCTTGAAGTTCTGGATCTCACAGGTCACTCATGTCTGAACTGTGACAAAGAGCCTTAAATTCAGGCATGGCATTGCTGTTGTTGCAGCAGCATCCAGGGAGCCATTTTGATCTGCTAGTAGAGCTCAAACAGGCCAGCGAATACCACAGTGATGAAGGACTTGGTTAGTTTGTTTGTAAACCGAGTTCTGAGCTGGATTATGTACAGAAGTAGAGTCAGAAAAAAATCACAGAAAGCTCTGTAAACTGATTGAGGCCTCTAAACTCAATCCAGTCAATGGTTGCTGCACTAGTGCACCTTGAGCACCAGCAGCTTTAGCAATGAGAAAAACACTACCCAGTGGAAGATCATCCTGGGATGATGTCAAGGACTGAGCAATATTGTAACTAATGACAAAACTGCTCTTGTGGATGGTCTGGAAAGCAAAGTGAACTAGAGGACGTCCTGGGCCAGTGGTGCCCAGTGATGTGATGAGACCCAGAACTTGGGTCTGAGCTTGAATGTGATGCATTCGCCATTAATGGGGAGCTTGCAGCAGCAGCAGCTACTTGATATGCTGAGCAGTTCATGTCCAATGATCTGAGTACTGCATCATCATGATGAGCAGCTGCTGCTGCTGCAGCAGGAGGATGATGAGAGATTGGGTGGAAGGCAGGCATACCCATGGTGAAGTTGGGATCAAAACTGTTCCCTAATTGCTCAAGCGCCTGCACAAACAAACAGACAGATGATCATGAGAGAAAAAACTGGTCATGGGAGTTGTGCATTGACGGATTGCCATCTGACTTTCAAGCTGGTCCTTGACATCAATTGCAACATTTTCTAGAAGCTGGACTTTTCCAGTAGTCATGAATGAGAGCTGATCATCACCTGCAGTTGCAGCTTGAGGAACTTGACATAGTGAATGGCTTCATCAAGCATAGAGGCAGTATCCATCTTGGTGCCACCAGGAACAAGCCTCTGCAACATGCGGATTCGGTCACTGATCCGCTCTCTGCGGTGCCGCGCCGCCACGCTCTGCGGGTCCTTGGATATCCTCATGTTGCGTCTAGTCTTGATGGGTCTAGTCATGCCGCCAGTCTCGATTTCCCTGGCACCTCCTACAGCAGCAGCTGATCGGAACAGCAGCATCGCTCTCATCATCTGATCACCGGGCATCACCAACACGTCCTGATCGACATTCGGCTTGCGGCCATCGCAGGCTTCATTAGACACTGCAACTGCGAGCTGGAGCTGTCCAACGACACCGGCAGGAGGTTCTCCACTGCTGCTAGAGAGTGAGCAAAAACCACTACCGCTGTTGTCCCCTTCCGCCGCCATCTCGCTATTGGAATCCACCATACTGCTACTACTCGACGACACAGGTTTCTGCAGCAAACTCTCGCGCCCACAATATTCCCCACCACCATGGCTCGACAACTTCCGCAACAAAACTCCGCACTGCGAGTTTGTTACCCCAGCTAATTCTTCAAGCTGCTGCTGCTGCTGCAAAGGGAGTACTACGTCTGCAGGTTGATCCAGTTCTTCCTCTCCCTACACTTCCCACACCCCACCAAGAGCACAAAATTCCACCCCATGGATCATCATCAACAATTCCCCTTACCCAAAAGCAGCTGGACCAAGGCGCGCACACACACACACACACATAAACACCGCAACAACAACATGAGAGTCGAGATATACTGTGAAACTCATGCAATTCAACTCGACAAATGACATTCTCATGCAACTTTCTCCACACCGACTGCGACAAAATTGTGCATACAGCATGTCCAGAAAATCTCCCCTCAACTGAAGAAATTTCTTACCAAGCTGTGTTCATAGGATTTCTTCATCATCCAATCACTGCAGCCTTTGTATATAGTCTTCCGCAAATAACTAGTCGTCACCGCTGCTGCTGCTGCTTGCAGAGTGTACACTCGTTTCTGGCGAGACTCAGAAATTATGGCACACAAACAATGCATCCACTAGCCACCAATATCTGCACGCGATGCTAGCGAGCTGCAAATCTTGGGCTTACGCGATGAATCCAAACCCCCGGGCTGACGACAGAAGAGAAGGAAAGCTCCGAGGAGAAGAGGGAAGAAGGGACGACGGCGAGAAGAGCTTGCGACCACAGCAGCGCACCGGGGTCCTTTAAAGCTAGGTAGGTACCAAACTTTAGTAGGCAGCTACCAACGTTTGGTAGGTAGGTAGGTACCAAGGCTTGTGAGTAGGTACTAAGTACTACACACACTTGCCGCATTCGTGGGCCCTACTGAGCACCACCAGTAGTAGTAGTAGTAGGTGCCTAGTACCATCTAGTACCCTAACAAACAAGGCCCCTGTCTCACGATGGTGCTGCCATGAAAAAATATTTATTTTAAGCACATATCTAATTGAAGGCACATATTTGTTTATTTAATTTTTTTTTTAAATTAAATTTTTTTTTTATAATGTTGGTGGACAAAAATTGCAAGTTTATTTTGGATCCATGTATTCATGATCAACTAACTAAGGAAAAGACAACCTACAAAGTAAGGGCTAAGATCCCTTGAAGCTAGTGTGCTCGGTAATGAATCTCAATCAGCACTATACCCGTGTGTGTCATCCCACGAAGGCGGGGCCAATAAATAGGAACTACATACTAACTAGAATCTAAAACCAATTACGCAATCTCATACCAAAAGAAAACCCTTTCTAAGTATGATTTTAACACATGACAAGGATTTTTTTGGTGAAAAGCAGGTTTTGAGAAAATAACAAGTAAAACTTGCCAGATTTCTAGAATGGGTTCTAGCAAACACCAAAAATATAAAAAGATTATTATTATTATTATTTACATGTATTTGTAACTTGTAATGATTTTTTTACTGACATTTGCAGGTTGAGGATGTTCAGCAGGTTGATATTCCTCTGGTAACACGGCTTTTTACGGCACCACGGAGGATGAATTAGGGTTCAACAATTGGCATACATTTTGGCTAAGAAATAATGGTTTCCAGTCATTCAAAAAGAAACTCATTTATCCGAGGAGGCTTGTACTAGCAAGCCATCAAAGTTGAAAGGTATCACAATCTTCATGGGTTCACACAATCACCCAACACCTCTCTTTTTAACCCTCTGTCTGTAGAGGGTTATAGTATTAGTGTACAAATGTAAAGAGGGCCTATTTGAATAGGCTTCTGTATACGTGTGCAGAAAAAATGTTATGGCCAATGAAATTGTTGGATTTGGTGGTCTGAATTTTTTTTGCCTTAATTATCTAACTATTAGTTAAAAGGTATTGAAAATAGGGTTTGGTAGGTGTGCTAGAATTTTAGAAAACCGATCTAAATGCTAGAAATTATTTTCAATGTTCAGCATAATAAGCACCCCCAGTTTATAATGGTGGTATTAGCCCTGGCCAAAAATGGTGATGAACAGTTTTGGAAATAGAAATTTCATGCAGTCAATGGGAAGGCTCAGCATGCACTCAAAGTGCCTTGATTTTTTTTCTTTTAAGTTTTTCTTTTGGGGAGGGTGTGGGGAGAGGATTCTTTTCATTTTTCCTTTGTTCCCAACTTGTTCCCTTCAAGTTCTCAATGTGTTACCCCTAGGGTTGTGTGTAACCTTAAACTCATTTCTCCCCTTTGGATGATTTATAAAGCCCTTAAAATCTTGTGGTGCAAGCTCCAATTGACATTAGTAAAATGACCTGTAAACTTAGAATTTGGATGAAGTTGGATGAAGTTCAGGCAAATGCCTATAGTAACTGAGTTAGATAATGTTGGCCCATACTGTGTGTACTTTTGCTTTGTTGCTTTGTTCAAATTCTAAACCAACCAAATGTCAGTGCCAAGTGTGCACCAGAATTGGCAGGATATGGCATTCCCCTCTCAAAATATGTATATCCTCAGAAGATCTGAAAATTGCAAGGTCTTACAGATTTTATTTCATTTTATTCAAGAAGCTCCCCCCATGCCTCTCTATCTGCCATATTGTTGAATATCAGATATCCTTACAAACAGATAAATCCACTGAAATCATGACCATTTAGGGTTAACATCTCTGGTGAATGATTATGTCACATAATTGTCACTGAGGAGAGATTCTGCCCTGATTCTGCATTTCACCCTCATCTTCTTAGGTTCAACTGTGTCTTTGCCATGCATGCCATAGTTGTAGTGCACTCTGAGATATTTCTTCTTTTATTTGCAGGGCACTGGTTTTGTTTTTTTTGGCGAATTTTCGCATTATTTCCATGCATATCCCTTGCAGAAAAGATGAAGAATATTATCAGTATTCATCAAAACCCTGCAAAACTTTATTTGTAAACAGAGTTGAAAAAAGGAAACCCTAATTTCTCCAGAGTACGTATGTGGTAGGCTCAAGATCCTTCTCAATTGTAATGAGTAGAGATGTAAGAGCCTTGCTTCTCATATGCCCCATGATTAATGTATGTTTTAGGTTCACAGTAACCTTCACCTCATGCTCTTTAACAAATTAAACCCAACAGAAAACTGTTTTGTCAACATTTGCCATCCATGTTCGATAGTGCACTGGGGTCAGTCTTACCCTCTTCTTCTCTGAAGGGACTAAAGAACAAGTGGAGAAGGGGGTTGTCGAAAATTCTCTCACAGTAGTAAAAGAGAGTTTGTATAAATTTAGCTTTGTAGAGGAGGTACAATGAAGCTCTGAATTTTCACTGATTCTTCATACTGCAATTGCCTCCTAATTTAAACTACTTCTCCTAATACTAGTAGAGACCAAGTGTTGAGCAGTTATGCTAAACAGGAACAGACTAGTGTTGGGTGGTTCTTTACTTTTATGAAGAACCTCCAATTCTGGTTCTAAAAAATAAATGGAACTGTGAATTCAATTCCCGCTCCAGTTCTTAAGAAAAAAATTCTCATTCTTAGAACTTGTACCAGTAGAACTTCAACTAGAACCGATAATTAACTACTAGTTAACCTTAATATTAACCTATGGTTCTAGTCTTCTTTTCAAACCCAAGTAGAACTGGGAATTCAGTTTAAGTCCAGTTCTTAAACCAGTGGCTATAACCTGCCAAACCAAGGAATTGGTAATGGTTATTAAGGTGGTTTTTGGGGTTTTTAATTATGGTTTTCAGGGAATCATTTTTCGAACTTTCAAAAAAAATCAAATGATCGCCCTTATAACTATTGCTTCTTTCATGCAAACTATTGATTCTTTGAGGTTGTTGAAATAACTAAAATTGATCATTCTTTGATTTTGGGTTTTCTTCAAAACCTTGGAAAAAATGGTTTTGTTTACCTCTTTCCATTAGATCACCATGGTCATAAAATTTGTCCTAATAACATCTTTCCATTGCATTATTTCATCTAGTTATGCTTGCAGTCACCTCAAAACTCTACTAGTCAAACATGGACCAAACGTAAAGTTGTGAAAACTATGAGTCAACTCTGAATCATTACATGGTGACATCTGTCATTTAAAAAATCAGAACTTGTATTCTTTTTCTAAAGATTCCTTATGTCTGAAATGTTCCCAATTGGTTCTTTACAAATTTTCAACCCTATTCAAACCTTCCAATGGAAAATGTTTGTCCATGCAACAGGAAATATGGTCCCATTTAAGTAACTTTCCATTAGGTTGATGCGATCACAACACATAATTTGTTGGGATTCCAACAATTCTCTGATGATGCAACAAGAAACAAAACACCATTTCAATATTCTTTCATGAGACTGATGTGCTCGCGACATGTTGTATGTTGTCGTGATGACAATACTTTTCAATCCATGCAACAAGAAACAAAACCCCATTTCAATAGCTTTTCATTAGGCTGATGTGATCATAGCACACAATATGTTATGATCCCAACACTATGACGAAAACAAACCTTCTATTGGTTTGTAGGGCCTCTTTCTATAGTGGTGGTGTCATTATGGATTCAGCCCCAACAACTTTTGGTTACATTTGTTCCATCTAGCTGTGATCATTGTCACCTCACAATTCTGCAGGTCCAGCATTGACCAATGCTGAGCTCTGTGATCTATGAGTCAACATTAGAATCATTAGAGCATGGCACCCATCATTTTTTTTTTTGGGATCATCTTTTTTAACAAGTTCGTTAGATATTCCTTACAAATAAAAGTGTTTTTTAGTCCATTTAAAATTTTCCCGCAATTGAGAATGCCCATCCATGAAACAAGAAAGCAAGAAACAAGGCTTCATTTTGTTGGCTTTCTATTAGACTCTTGTGACAGCAACATATTGTATGTAACAGTGATCAGAACAACTTAATGGAAAAAGAACCATAGAAAATTGGAAAAAGCAATTTGTTATAAAATCAAATACCCACTCAACACTGGTAGAGACTAGAGACCAGCACCTTTTTGAAACAAAGGACACATTTTTGTAATTTTTTTTTTTTTTTTTTTTTTGCAATGAATGGTGCTCATGATTTAACTTAAAAGTAGGTCCAGCAATTCACTAAATTTGAGATAATATCACTAACTATCAAATTTTGAATTCAAATATGAAATGTTTACTTCTCTCTCACCCCACAAATAAACAATAGATATGAAACAATATACACTTTAAAAAACATAGAAAAGTCGCACATGAACCAATCCCTATGATAAGTCAGAAAAAAATTAAAAATTATTTTGACACCCCACATATCTTGCACAAATTTATAAGAGCTTAGCACATTTTCACATCATGTGACATTAAATTAAACAAAAAATTGACATGCAAAAGTCTCTGTACAAGTCAATTTTACTCCAAACACTGGAGCTCCACCCACACCCAGTATGGCTCTCTATTCCCTTTCAGGTTTCCACACCACTGAACTGTGCAGTCTGTTAGCTTACAGGTAAGGGCAGATATTTTGGGTGTTGTTGTAAGTAGTATGTCCTCTCATGTGTGAGTGGACAACTGATGAATTGAGAATATTGGTGATGATTAGAGCTTGAAAGTTGTGCATTCAAATTTATTAGTACCCAACTCCCCTAACAGAAGTTGGGCAGAAGTTGTACCATAGCTTAATTAAACTTCATCAACTCTCATTGTGTGAATTAATTATGTTTTTGCTCATTCAAATATTTTGTGCTGCTGCCTTGCACAATAAAACTTTGAAGAGCACAATTGTAGCATTGCTCTCTAAAAAAAGATACTCACATTATTTGATCACATGACCACTTGTGAGCTTCAATGAAGTTTTGCTCATTAGATGTCTTCTGGTTCTTGGTACCAGAAGATGTTAAACATCCCCTAACAAGCTCACGGAAAATGTGTTCAACAGGGCTCAGCCCTGCACAAAGTCACTTGATTCTATTGGAGGGTTTGACTGGTTTGAACTTATTTTCTTATGAAATAATGTTGTTGTTCAAAGTTGAATTCTATACTGCTGTTTGGTTTGCTTGCATGGTGTCTTGTTGTGGTATAGGAGAACATGCAAAATTAACATTAAAACTGAAATGTTTTGTAAAGCATACAGAACAAATAAAATTGTGCAGTGCGGTTTTACACAGAACCATGCAAGTGCAAAAAGACAAGCAAGAAAATGTATTGGACAGAGCTTGTTAGGAGGTATTTAATGTCTCACCTTGATACCTGGTGTCTGATGGTGTAAACCAAGAATTTCTGCCAGCATGCATTTACTGGATGATATATTTTATCTTAAGTCCCATTTGCAATGTGCACGCAAGGTGGGTGTGAAATTCAAACATTCATTTTGCAGGCTGCCCATGCATGTGAATGCATGTGATTACTGATTGCCACCTGCATCTCTCTTATGATTTATGTATCTACTTTGAATTTAGGAGCTGGAAGACTTTGATGGGCATTTATGGCCAATGATGAGATCAAACATCAAAGCCAGAATGACCATCATCATCAAAATCAGACTCTCTGTTCTACTCAGCAACAGATTTCTACAATATTGGAGGACACAGGATGGGGATATGCAACGAAAATTCTAATCTGGCCTGAAAACATAGAAATAGGGCACTACATAAGGTGGAACCTTACTCCTGGACAAGTGCCCAACAGGAAAGTATTTCTTCAAATCTTTTCACAGTACCTTAGGTTAGGTTGCTTCCTTTCCTCTTTGAGAAGCCGCAAAATCTCCCAGACCACATGCCAATTTTATAAAAATAATAAATAGGTTCCTCAATAAACATAGGGGCTGTGGTGAAGCATAAGGGTCACTTTCCATTCTCAGGTTTTCATGTTGATGTGTATATAATAAATCTATGATGTAACAAATCTATCTATTGTTTTGGTTATGAAAGTTTATGTCAACTTGGTGAGCAATTCACCAGAGGACAAGGTCGTTAGGTACTCAAAATAAGCTCCCATCACACACCCACTTTGGTCGTAGCTCACATACAAATCAAATTTTAGGTGCAAGGGTGATCTTAGACCAAAACAAGTAAATTTCACCCTTTTGTGTTATGCATTATGTGTGACATTTTAATTCATTCAATTCACCTTCGTGTTACAATATATTGTTATCTTTTGTAGGTCTGGATCCATCCTAGGTTCCAAAACCATTATTACTTAGTTCTTTTCACTTACATTCCCACAAACTCTCTTTGGCCTCATATATTAGCCATTGGCAGACAGACCTTGGACAGGCAAAAGGGCAGTCAATGAAAAAAAGAAGTTTAGTACTGCCTGCAATAACAACTATGTGCACATATAATGTTTTGGGGAGGGGGGGAACTTACTCTTGCCTCTTACAAACCTACTCCATCTCTTCCAAGTTCCAACCTCCTCAGGAAAAAAACTCGAGTAGGTGGACAGATGCCCATCCCTGGCTTGTCACTAACAATATAAGGTACACAGCCGCCATGAACTTTCACTCACCCATCAAACAAATATGGCACATGGCTTGTGATGATGCCTGGGAGTTTGGTCCAGTGAGCTTGCACCTCCAGATCATACATATGGGTTTGGACGTTAGGACTCTAGGGGAAGGTTGAGATTCTCCTCTCACAAGTGAATAATAGCACTAGTGGAGATAGGAACCAGCACTCCGGAAGGAAATGATGAGAGTCTAGATTAGCTGGGAGTGTACCATCTCCTAAAAACAGTTTCCACATTGACAAAATGAGAAAAAAAAAATCAAAAAATGAATTCGTTTTGAAATTTTTTAAGTTATATATTTTTCCATTTCAATATTGTGATGAGTAATGAATTTATTCAGAGTGTAGCATACGATAATTCTGATGATTTGCAACATGTCAACTTCATTTTTTCATAAACTTTCATTTCACTATTTTGAGGATTATAGTTTAATGAGGAAACTGACCTTAGGGTAAGGTAGTTTGGTTGTGTATAAGTTAGAAGCAAAGGCCCAAAGAATTGCACTTGTGCCTTTACACATGTTTGATTCTATCTATGAGAGAAAGAAAACAAAATGAGCTCATGATTGGCAAAAGACATAATGAGTTTTGGGTGGCTAGGGTGGGGAGGTGGAGAGCACTCTGTTGTGTACATGACTCATACTACTTCATTAATTGTGGGTTCTTTCAGAATGATGAAATTGCAAAGTATCTGGGAGCTGAAGGCTCAAAATCCATCTCCTATTGTGAGCCAGGGAAGATGCTAAATATCCTCCTCTCCTCTCCTCTCCTCTCATCAAGTACTGTCCAGCACAAAAGAAATGATCAACAATGCTCCAAATGTCGTTTCTGTTGTATTGTTTGCTTGTTTTCATCTTGTGGCATATATATATTATTTTTTTCAGGGTTTGAAAGTAACTTAGCCAACATTCAGTTTCCACATTGACAAAAGGGATAATTTAAACCTGATTCAGCAAAACATGCAGAACATAATAAATAATGTTCTTTTGGCAGAACATGAAGGGTTGCACATCAAAATTCAATGTCAAATCACTCTCAAGGCACAAAAAGACAAGCCAAAATGAGCACCCCGTAGATAGAGCTCAATGTGGGTATTGAGGGTCTCTTTTCAACCAGAGCTTTTGGTATTCCCAGCTCCCAACTTGTAATTAAAAGGCACTAGGAGTGAAACGGATTGAAGGCTGAAGCCAGAGTCATTTTCTTGTGCAAAATAGGAAGCAGGGATTCAAACCTCAAGGTGGCCCCTGATATATTCATTGCAATTTTGTGTAAGCAAGATGACACAGTACTGAATGTAACCATGAGGCTAGATCAAGAGATGTAAACCCAAAGTTGAGCTCAGAAATTAAAATCAGAAGAAGTATATAAACCTATATAGCGGATCCAAGGGGGAGACACTCCTACCTTGACTAGAAACCTCTATTTTGGTGGTGAGCCTTCAAAGTTTCTCTTTTTTTTGGTTGTGATGGACTGATCAAAATGGCTCATTGCAACCAAAAAATGAAAAATTGACAATCACCCCCAAATCTTATGAATTCAAAAATGAATAAATAAGTACCCCCAGTTAGTTTAAAACGGGGTTATAATTAGTCCAGGTTGAAAATGGTGACCAACTGCTTTGAAAATAAAAATATCATGCACCCTATGACAAGGCTGGAGGGGGCTTAGTTTTTTATTCTGTTCCTAATGTATTCCCACTGTGCTGCGATCAAGCAGCAGCAGCAGAAGGTTTCTGGCACAAAGAGATGAGTTGTGGCAGAGAGGGTTTGCTCAAACATCACCACTGATCAAGGTGGCACACAGCTATAGGCGTTAATTGCAGCTGATCTGAGATTAGCACATGCAGCGTACAGCCAGCGAGTCCACCACCCTTGCATCATGTGTTCTTCATTTCACCATCTTTTCATGAGCAAACTAAGTTAGTCTAAGTTGGGTGATCGATCGATCGATCTTCTGCAGCGAAAAATGGAAGACGGTGAATCAAACCAGGCAAATCATGCAAAATTAGGCAGCGTTGCTGCAGGAAGGAAGAACTTAGAAGAAAGCTCCCAAGACTTTCCGATCCACAAGGCGCCAAGAATGTCGGGTGGGGACGGCGGGCCAGGGCCAGGCCAGCGTCCCCCGACGACGAGGACCGGGAATCGCGGCACACGACGATCCCGAGTCTCTACGTGTCATAAACACAGCAACTGAGCGTGCACGTTGTCATTAATGAAAATACATTATTATATCCAATTCCTGGACCCTATGGCCCCCCCGTATGCGTAGCTGCTTTACACCGCGTGGCCCCACCCTAGTGTTTGCTGCAGCTGCTGCACTTTACCGGGTTCGAGAGTAATTATAGTAGTTGTACAGTTCTTTACCAACTTGTGTGAGTTCTGTTCAGTTGATTGAATTCCTTACCAACTCTTCCTTACCAACTCTGTTAAGTTCTCTCTCCCATTATTCATATGCAACTTCTCTCAATACTTACACACGTTTTTTTAAAAAAAAACTTCAATGTAAGGTAACAGAGTTTCTGAATTCTTTTTCTCAATTTTGTTATGTACAAACCAAAGTGGCCAATGATCCACAAGTAGTTTTAGCCAACTTGTGGTTACAAGCTAAATATGAAAGTAAATTTTAAAAAATATATTTACATATATATTTTTGGCTACATACTTGAACCATGTATAGAATTCTTGTATTTTTTCCCAAAAACTTGGTCAAATTTTGGCTATCGAAAATCTCGCTTGATTTTAGCATTTTTAATTTATAGTTTAGCCTTTTGATTATTATAGCCAGGAGAAAAAAAAGGCTGGCTGAAAGAATGACAACCATGTTGGGAAGTTATTTGGACAGAAGATGATGGTGGATGAGATTGATTACTTTGTTCCTGTGCCTCGAAATTTGTTTTTGGGTGAAAAATTTTGCAATACATATGTTGGTGGTGTTGCATAAGCTTTGCAATGGCCATTTTCAGGGTTTTAAAATGGGTATTGCAGCATGGCCAAACATCATGTAGCACACAAGTACCTTGGGTAGTAGGGCAAGAACATACTTGTTACAATGTGTGAAGCGAACATACATCATGTTGCTCCCTTGGCAACAATGTGTGAACCGAACATACATCACGTTTAATTGGAGCCTTTTTGGTTCGCTCTATTCCCGAATATCCATTCACCGCCACAGGGAACGGCCATTGGGAATGCAGTGAACCAAGAAGGGTCCTGACAGTCAGGACTGCATTGGATGAGGATTTTCATCCACCACAAATGGGATGTAACTCCGGTTATCATCGATAATTAGCCTAAGGTTACACCGGGGCATTCCCCATATAATAAGCTTAGCCTTGAGTAAAGCAGATCCTACACTTGTACAATGGCTAAACCCTAAAACGTCTTGGGTCTCTTCTAAACAATATAAATACTCTTTCCTTGCTCTAGATCGTGGTCACTGAGTCCAATTTTAACCTCGGTCCAAATTGAACCTTAGGAAAATAGTCTATAAAGGCTGGGGTTTTTTTTTTACACAAAGATTATTTTGCAACTCAAGTTTCAAGGCAAAAATGACTGATGACAGAAAATGGAACACATCCCAAAATCAATGAATTTCAATTTTGGACATGTCCATGAAACGTAACAAATTTTTTTTGACAAGTTCAAAAACTCAAATTATGTTTTTAGCATTCGTCAACGACGAGAATGATTATTTTACCATTATAATGTACTTGTAGGGTTTGGCACCATACCCCCAAAACAATGTTTTAAAATAATGCTGGCAAGTTCAAAAGGAGGAGGCTTGTTTTTCTTCTTAGGGTTCACCTTCCAATTACCGAGGTCATGAGCAACACAAGAATAGTGAGACGCACAAGTTACAAGGTTCATAGTCAATATCATCATGATTTTGGTGGGATTCTAACTACCCTACTTCTGATCAAAGTCTTTTGGAGCTCATTGTTTTCAAGATTAGGTAGGTAGTAGCTAGGGATGCAAAATGAGAAGACGACAAAGTACCAATCATATTTGCATAGGCCCATTGACAAACAATGAAAATGGACTACAAGTGTGAATTTGTAAATCCAGAATTGGTGATGGGTGAACATATACAAGTGTGAACTTGTATATGCATAGTCATGGCTTCGTGTGTAACATACTTTAATTATTGCTCTGCATTTTGAATTGGAATTTCTTCATACATGTGTTATGCACAAATGCAGCCTTTACCACAATCTAGTGTTTTGAAACATAATGGGAATGTGTGGTAACTTAGTTTTGCTATGATGTCTCAAATGCTCACCTCTCTTCAAAAATATATGATAAGTTTTGTTCATAAGTTATTAGATAAAATCCAGGACTGCACATTTTACCTAATAAGTTTAGAGTGCATCCTTTTCTTTGTGGAGATCAGTGTTATTTATTTTCAGTTTTGTGATTTAGCCAAAGTAGAAATGATCCACACGAAGATTTAGTCAAATTTGGTTACAAGCTTAATATGAAAATAAAAATTGCAAACTTTTTCTTTTTTTTGGTGGCTGCCTACATGAACCATCCAGAGAAATTGTGGAATTTTTTCTTAAATTTTGATCAAAAGCTGGCCATTGAAAATCCCAAGAAACACTTGATTTTAGCACTTTTAGTTTTTAAATATAGCTTTCTGGCTAAATATAGCCAGCTGTAAAAAAAGGCCCCTCAAGATCTAAGGTAGCATCAGTCATCTTTTATCACTAGCAAAATAATTTCATCATTGTTTATTAGGTCAATAATGATATTAACTACAATATTTGGGGATGAGCATCAATTGAGGCACACTCAACAAGACAAGGACTTCACTTACCACTTGGAGTGTGTTCTTTTCATTGTGGAGACTTAGGGTAGTGGCATGGGTCATCTTTTGTCAATAGCAAAATAATTTCATCATTGTTTATTAGGTGCATATGACATTAACTACAGTATTTAGTAGGATGATCAATGAGCATTAATGTAGGCACACTCAACAAGAAGAAAGCTTCTCTAATAATTGTGACTCTCATCACAAAGAGATTTTTTTTGTAGAGAAAAATTAGGGTTAGTACGGAACATAGTTTGCTAATCATGAGAGGTTTGCATGAAAAAAAATTCTAACGAAATGATTTCCCAATTTACTAGAGACTACATAAATGTCCAGATACTTAAATGCACACATAATTTGTCAACTAAAAGCAAATTCAATTATTAAAGTTATCCATAAAGTCAGGCGGTTAGGGAGCGAGAACAGCCAGTTTCGGCATAATAGGGCATCAAATGCTTAACTGGGAATGAAATTTTACAAAACGAAATAACTGGGACCCAAACTAGTTTTTCCACCAATTTTGGTGATAAACTGAGTTTCATCCCCTCTTTGCTTTTCCCTGAGCGCCTTCACTGCTGCTACCTATACAATTTACTATAATTACTCTCGAACCTTGTGCGTTAAATGCTGAGTTTCAGCATTTTATACTGAGATTTAATAAAACGAGTGGGTGCCCGTGACCTTCGGCCACTGTGATCATCCAGCCGGACGGACATTTCATCCATCCCCTTAATCGGGACGGACAGTAGCTAAAAAA
>Ga0116227_10002208_pt1 | contig 44459 bp, 37 predicted proteins | sample S1TSphgellanicum_FD_89693 | JGI IMG/M metagenome (GOLD analysis project Ga0116227, IMG submission 89693) | Host-associated microbial communities from peat moss isolated from Minnesota, USA - S1T2_Fb - Sphagnum magellanicum MG | ecosystem: Host-associated > Plants > Peat moss > Unclassified...
ATCGATTATGCGGACCTGACGTTCGAAGGGGGCGCGGGAATCTGAGAGGGGCCCGCGCTTCGAGAGCGTCGGTCGCGTTGGTCGCGTTGGTCGCTTTTGCTGGATGCAGCCACGAGACCGCGTCACGGCCCGTCGCGGCGGGGGCCTCCGCCGAGCCTCGCGCGGCGGCTCCCGTTGCGCCGCTACCGAGCGCGACGCCCGCTCCGCCGTGGACGCTCGGCGAGCGGACTTCGCTCGGCCGGGCGCTTTCGTCTATTTTTTCAAGCGACATCGCCACCTCGCAGACGGGCATCGTGGTCGCTTCGGCCGAGGGCGAGACGCTGTTCGACCGTCGCGGCTCGCAGCCGTTTACCCCGGCTTCGACGCTCAAGCTCGTCGTCGGCGCGACGGCCCTCAATCATTTAGGACCGAAGCATCGCTTCGAGACGCGATTCGTCGCGACCGCGCCGCCGGAAACCGACGGCACGCTGCGCGGCGGGCTGTGGCTCGTCGGCGGCGGCGATCCGACGCTGACCTCCGACGACTTGCGGCGCGGCGTCGGCGTTCTCTCGCGCACCGGCGTGAAGCGAATCGAAGGCTCGCTCGCCGTCGACGACACCGCCTTCTCCGGGCCCGAACAGAACCCGCGCTGGGACCCGGACGACCTCGACTACGATTACGCCGCGGGCACGAGCGCGATCTCGCTCGATGAAGATGTCGTCGAATTCGACGTGACGCCGAGCGATACGGGCGGCGGCGCGCGCGTGAAGCCGGTTCCGGACAACGCGTCGATCTCGTTCACCGGCTCGATCGAGACCGTCCCGAGCGGTTACGAATCGTTCGTTTCGATCGAACGCAAACCGGAATTGCCGGCCTTTGGCGCGAGCGTCGCCGAAGCGGCCGAAACCGAACCGCACAACGAGTACGTGCTCGACGGCCGCATCGCGCGCGGCGAGACCCAAGTCTTCTATAAGCCGGTGCTCGGGATGCCGGGTTACGTCGGGGGCGTCGTGGCCGCGATGCTCGCGTCGCGCAACATCACCCTCACCGGGGGCTACCACGAAGCTCCGGCGCCGCCCGGTGCGACGCAACTCTGGGCGCATCGTTCGAGCGAGCTTGCCGACATCGAACACGAAATGCTCGTGAATTCGAACAACCACACGGCGGAAACGTTGCTGCGCATCGTCGGCGAGAATGGGGGCCGTCCGGGAACCGACGCTTCCGGCGTGGGCGCGGAGAAGCGCGAACTCATCCGGCTCGGCGTGCCGCATGAAAAGATGGCGATCTACGACGGCAGCGGCCTGGCCCCAAGCGACCGCATCATGCCGCAGACGCTCGCCAAACTTCTCGCGGCCGAAGTGCGAACGCCCGACGGCGACACCTTCGTGCGCTGTCTGCCGCGCGTCGGTTTCGAAGGGACCGTCAAACATCACGACTTGCACGCCGCGCTCGGGCGCACGCGCGCGAAGAGCGGTCACATCTCGGGCGTCAACGCGCTTGCGGGCGTCGTGCAGACGAACCATCACGGCCGCGTCGCCTTCGCCTTCATGGTAAACTCGGGCGATGCCAACGCCGACGTGATCTACGAGGAGATGGACGAAGCGCTCGACGCGATCGCGACGTTCTAGTAATTCGCCGCCGCCCGCACTGCGGCGGCGGGCTTCGTGAGGTCGGCTAGCAGTTCCGGCGCGACCACCGCGAAGGGCGTGGTGCCGTAGGATAGCAGGCGGTCGTGAAAATCGTGCAGCGAGCCGCGGTTGCCCATTTGCAGCATGTATTGGGACAGCAGATTCTCAAGTTGCAGGCGGCCGACCGTGTACGAGATGACGTAGCCCGGGTTCGTCGCGATGCCGGCGACGGCTTCGTCGGCGGCCTCTTTGGTGAAACTCGTTTGCTGGGCGAAGAAATCCGATGCTTGACGAAACGTCCAATCGCCGCTCGCGAGTTTGGAATCGACGATCGCGCGGGCGCCGCGCACGCGCTCCCAGCGCGCGGTATAGAGGCGGCCGTCGAGATCGTCGCCGTAGAGGCCGAGGCGCACGAACATCTCTTCACCGTAGAAAGCCCAGCCTTCGGCGAATACGCCGCTGGTTTGAATCTTGCGAATGAAATCGGGATTGCGCTTCGCGATCGAGAGCTGCAAGAAGTGGCCCGGCATCGCTTCGTGCGCGCCGGTCGACCAAATGCGGTCGCGGTCGAAGTCCTCGTTCATATCGAGACGCGCGGCGGCGTCCGCGAGCGATTTCGGAGGCGTGATGAAGTAGTAGCCGGTGGTCGATTTCGCAAAGAGACGGGGCGAATTCATCGACGCGCCCGGCGAAACCGGCTGCAGGAACGGCGGCGTCTCGACGATGTCGATCTTTCCGAGCCAATCGGGAACGGTCACGATATCGTGCGCGGTGACGAACGTCCGTAAGTCGGCGATGCGCGCGCGATAGTAGTCGATCAGCGCCGGGCCGCCCGGCGCAAGTCCGCCGCCCGATTTCGGCCCGAACGGCGTGCCGCTTTGCGCGGAGAGCGACGTAAGCCACGCTTCCTCCGCCCAGCCGTGGGCGAGTTCGTCGTTGCCCATCCGCTGCACGTCGTTCGCGTCGTACGGTAAGAGCTGTTCGTCCGAGAGCATGCGGTCGTAAGCGGCGCGGCCCATCGCGTAGTTTTCGGGCCACGAGGCGACGTGCGCGTCGATGTACGATTTGGTCTGCGCGACCGCGGCGAGCATCGCGTCGCGCGCCCTGATGAAGCGCGCGAGCGCCGCCGGATCGTTCGCGAGCTGGGCCTTCGCGGCATCGCTGAGGGCGCCGTTGAAGAATTCGGGGGCGCCCGCGAGCTGCTGGCTTCCGACGGTTCCGTAGAGGTGGCCCGGGGTCGTCACGAGTGCTTGCGAAGCGGTAATGTAAGCGGGCGCCGCGGCCAGGCGGTTCGTGATGTCGGCCCACGCGCGGGCGACGTCGGCGGCCGACGCATCGTCGCGACCGGCGATCGGCAAATTGAGGAATTGCGTAAAGACCGTATTCACGACGGCGTTCGCAGCGGCGCCGTAATCTTTGCGATCGGTCTGGTATACGAGCAGCGCGTTCAGATTGCCGTCGAGCTGCGCGATCAGCAGCTTCGCGTCGTCGCGGTCGACGAGGGAAATCGACGTATCGCCGGGCGGAGCGACGGTATTCACGCGCGCCTTCAAGAGGCGCAAGATCGAGATTTCAGCAACCCGCGTCGCCTCGCTAGGCGTTTCTAGCTCGCCGTCGTGGCCAGGAATGCCGAGTTGCGTCGCCGTCATCGGATGCAGCCGCGCTTCGCCGAACGTAAGGTCTTGCGCGATCGCCGTCAACCCGTCGTGCACCGGCGGCGTTTGGGCGAATGCGGGCACCGTAAGTGGCGAAAGCAGCACAGCGCAGAATGCGAAAGGTCGAAGAAAACGCATACGCTCGTGCATTCAAAACGATGCCCCGCGTTCCCTCATGCGCCGCGCCAATCGACGTCATGCATTCCGCCGGTCGATTGCGACCATCGGTAACGACGATTGACGAATCGCGAAGCCGATTTCGGAGCAACGGCCGTAGCCGTTTTTCGGGGGGTGCCTAGGAGTGCCCGGCGAAGCTCGGCCGTTCATGCGCCCCGATGCCTCGACGTTCGACCGGGTTCTCACCCGCGCGCTCGGTTCCGGCGACTACGCCGACGCCTTCTACGAATATAAGGTAACGCGCTCGTTTCGCTGGCAAGACGGTCGCGTTCACGAAGGCGGAATCGGCGTAACCTGCGGCGTCGGCATTCGCGTTATTTCCGGCGAGCGTGCGGGCTACGCCTATTCCGACGACCTCTCCGAAGCGGCGCTGCTCGAAACGGCACGCGTGGCGAGCTTGATCGCGACGGGCGGGAACGCGCGGGTCACGGCGACGCGACTTCCGGGCGCGCCCAGCGTCGCCGCGAGCCTCTACGGTGAGACGGCCCCCCACGAACTCGTCGCGGGTTCGGCGGCCTACGTCGATTTGCTTGGGCGCGCCGACGTCGCAGCGCGTGCCGTCGATCCGCGCATCGTCGCCGTCAATGCGTCGTTCACCGAAGAACTCCAAGAGATCGCCGTGGCCGCGAGCGACGGGCGCTTCGTGACCGATCGCCGGCCGCTCGTGACGCTCGGCGTTCAATGCATCGCAAAGGGTCGCGAGCGCGGCTCGGGATTCGCGGGTGACGGCGGCCGCACGAGCATCGACTTTTTCGTCGAGCGGTCGCCGGAGTCGATCGCCCGCGAAGCGGCCCGCATCGCCTGCGTGAATTCCGAAGCGATCGATACGCCGGCGGGCGAGATGGACGTCGTCGTCGGCGCGGGGAGCGGCGGCGTTCTGCTGCACGAAGCGGTCGGGCACGGGCTCGAAGGCGATTTCAACCGTCAGGGCACCTCACTCTACAGCGGGCGCGTCGGCGAACGCGTCGCGAACGAATTGGTCACCATCTACGACGACGGTAATCTGCCGGGCGAACGCGGCACCGTGGCGGTCGACGACGAGGGAATGCCCGGCGAGCACAAAGTCCTCGTCGAACGCGGCGTTCTCCGCGGCTACATGCAGGATCGGCTCAACGGCGGACTGATGGGCAGCGCTTCGACCGGCAGCGGACGCCGGCAATCGTTTCGCGTGATGCCGCAACCGCGCATGTGCAATACCTATATGCCGAACGGCGAATCGTCGTACGAGGAGATCGTCGGCTCCGTAAAGCGCGGCATCTTCGCAACGTCGTTTTCCGGCGGCCAAGTCGAGATCAGCAAGGGCGATTTCGTTTTCATGCTCGCGGAAGGCTATTTGATCGAAGACGGCAAGCTAACCGCGCCCGTGCGCGGCGCGAGCCTCATCGGCAACGGACCCGAAGCGATGCAGCGGGTCGCGATGGTCGGCAACGACATGCGTCTCGCCGGCGGTTACTACACGTGCGGCAAAGGCGGTCAATACGTGCCGGTCGGCGTCGGCATGCCGACCGTGAAGCTTTCCCGCGTCACCGTCGGAGGTTCCGCCGTTGCCGGGTGAACGCGAACTCGAACTCGCGCGTGAGGTCGTTGGCCTCGCGACGGCGGCCGGTGCGACGGCGGCCGAGGCAACCTATTCGGTTGCCGATCGCTTTAGTACCGAAGCTCGCGGCTCGCAGATCGTAAAGCTGGAACAGTCGACGGCGCGAAACCTCACGCTACGCGTCTTCGATCGCGGTGCGAAGGCGACGCTATCGACGAGCGACCTTTCGCCGGAGCGCTTGCGCGATTTCGTCGCGGCCGCAGTCGACGCGGCGCACTTCGTGGGGGCGGATCCAAACGGCGGTCTGCCGGCTGCGGACGCCTTTGCCGGCGACGCGCCCGAACTGCCGATCTATTTCGACGACGTGCGGGGGCGTGCGGCCGAAGACAAGATCGCCGACGCTCTCGCGCTCGAGCGCATCGCCCGCGACACGGATTCGCGGATCGAAAATTCGAGCGGTTCGCGAGTGGCCGATTCGAGCGGCACCGTCGCGCTCGCAAATTCGCTCGGCTTCGCGAATTCGTATCGGGCCTCGCAATCGTTCGCTTCGTGCGGACCCATCGCACGTGACGGAAAGACGCTGCGTCCGGGGGCTTACGGCGCCGCTTCGCGCTCGTACGCGGCCCTCGAGCCGATCGGTTCGATCGCGCGCACGGCGGCTCGGCGCGCGGTCGCCTCGATCGGTGCGCGAAAGCCGGCGACCGCGCGTTGTCCCGTCATTTTCGACCGCGACGTGGCGTCGCTCGTGCTGGCCGACCTCTTTAGCGCCGTCAACGCCGCCAACGTCGCGATCGGGAACTCGTTTCTCTTGGGCGCCGCGGGTACGCGACTCGGCAGCGAACTCGTGACGATCGTCGACGACGGCCGCTTGCCGAACGGTCTCGGGACGGCGCCCTTCGACGCCGAGGGAGTCGCGACGCGCCGGACCGCCGTTTTCGAGCGGGGGACGTTTCGTTCGTTTCTGTACGATACGTATTACGGCCGCAAACTCGGTGCGGCGAGCACCGGAAACGCTTCGGGCGGCGGCATCGGTCCGACGAACTTCTATCTCGAACCGGGCCTGCAGACACCTGAAGAACTCATTGCCGGAACGGCCCACGGCGTCTTCATAACCGATACGATCGGTTTCGCGACGGAGTCCGTCACCGGCACGTACAGTCGCGGCGCGCGTGGGTTCGCAATCGAGAACGGCGAGCTCGCGCATCCGATCGACGAATTCACGATAGCCGGAAACCTGACGGCGATGCTCGCCGCGCTCGACGGCGTCGCGAACGACCTCGTCTTCGATCAATCGATCGTCGCCCCGACCTTTCGCATCGCCGAAATGACGGTTTCCGGAAGCTAAGAGGTTGCCGTCGCCGGTCGACGCAGCGGCCGTCGCTCTAGGCGGTTGCTTAGCGGCTCGACGAAACAGCCCAGTGCCGGCAGTCGCCGCGGGAACGACGCATACGTGCCCGTCGCCCATTGTGGGTACGTCCATCGAATGATCAGGATAAACGGCTCCGCAGCACGGCTGCCGGACGATCCGCGCGTTTCGCTGCTCGACCTCTTGCGCGAACGTCTGCAGCTTTCGGGCACGAAGAAGGGCTGCGACCAGGGCGCGTGCGGCGCCTGCACGGTGCTGGTCGACGGGCAACGCATCTTGTCGTGTTTGGCGCTCGCAGTTCAATACGACGGCTGCTCGGTGACGACGATCGAAGGCTTGGCCGCAGACGGCGCACTGCACCCGCTGCAACGCGCCTTCGTGGAGCACGACGGCTTGCAATGCGGGTATTGCACGCCGGGACAAATCTGCTCGGCCGTCGGCATGGTTGAGGAAGTCCGGCGCGGCGTGCCGAGCCTCGTCACAAGCGATCTCTGCGCCGAAACGATCGCGCTCACGCACGACGAGCTGCGCGAGCGGATGAGCGGCAATCTGTGCCGCTGCGGCGCCTACAACGGCATCGTCGACGCGATCGCCGAGTACGCGGAGACGGCGCGATGATCCCATTCACCTACACGCGTGCCGCGAGCGTGAGCGACGCAATTCGTCTGGGTGCGGCAACGCAAGCCAAGTATCTCGGCGGCGGAACCAACCTCGTCGATCTTCTGCGCGAAACGATCGAGCAGCCGTCAAGTCTAGTCGACGTGACCGGCCTGTCGAACACGATCGAGGAACGCAGCGACGGCAGCCTCATGATCGGCGCGGCAGCGCATAATACTGCGGTCGCGGAGCATCCCGCCGTCCGCCGTCGCTACCCCGTGCTCGCTCGCGCCATCCTTGCCGGCGCATCGGCGCAGGTGCGCAACATGGCGACGGTCGGCGGCAACCTGCTGCAACGCACTCGCTGCACGTATTTCTACGACAATGATAGCGCGCGTTGCAACAAGCGCGAACCGGGGCGAGGCTGTGATGCGCTCGACGGGTTCAACCGCACCCACGCGATCCTAGGCACTTCGTCCGCCTGCGTCGCGACGCATCCCTCGGATATGTGCGTCGCACTCGCTGCGCTCGGCGCCGTCGTGCACCTCACGGGCGCGAAAGGCGCACGCACGGTGCCGTTGACCGGCCTGCACCGGCTGCCCGGGGAGCGTCCCGACGTCGAGACGGAGCTCGAGCCCGGCGAACTGATCACGGCGGTCGAGGTGCCCGCGCTTTCGTTCGCCGCGCGCTCGACGTATCGCAAGGTGCGCGACCGGGCGAGTTACGCGTTCGCAATCGTCGCCGTCGCGGCCGCGATCGAATTCGACGGCGCCACGGTCACGGACGTGCGGTTGGCGCTCGGCGGCGTCGCGACAAAACCGTGGCGTGCCTGGGCGGCCGAAGCCGCGCTCAAAGGCAAGCCGGCCACCGCGGAAAACTTCCGCGCGGCCGCCGCAGCGGAACTAGCCGGCGCGAAACCATTACGCGACAACGGCTTCAAGGTCCAACTCGCCAAGCGAACCATCGTCGCCGTCCTCGCCGAACTTACGGGAGTGCAAGGATGAGCACCACGACGATCGCTCCGCCCGCACCCGATACATGGGGTCCCGCCGGCAAACCCGATCCGCTCATCGGCCGTCGCGGTTTGATCGGCGCGCCGGTATCGCGCCTCGACGGTCCGCTCAAGGTTACCGGAGCAGCCCGCTTTGCGGCCGAGTTTCCGATGCCGGGCTTGCTCTACGCGGCGCTGGCGTATAGCACGATCCCGAAGGGCCGCCTCACCGTGCTCGACGTAAGCGTCGCCGAGAGCGCGCCCGGGGTCGTCCTCGTGATGACGTACCGCAACGCGCCGCGGATGGCGCGCGGCCCCGTCTTTTTGACGGCGGAGAAAGCTCTCGCGGGCGACGACCTGCCGGTCATGCAGGACGACCAGATCAACTGGAACGGCCAGCCGATCGCGGTCGTACTCGCCGAAACGCAAGAGCAGGCCGACCACGCCAAGTCGTTGATCCGCGCGACCTATGCGCCGGCGCCGGCCATCACCACGTTTGCCGAAGCCAAGACGCACGCGTACCAGGCGTCATTCGCGGGACACGACTTGGCGAGTGCGCGCGGCGATGCCGAAGCGGCACTTGCCGCCGCGCCGTTCAAGGTGGACAGCATCTATCGCACGCCGTTTCATAGCCATAATGCCCTGGAGTTGTACGCGGCCACGCTCGCCTGGGACGGCGATGAGCTGACCGTGCACGACTGCGCGCAAGCCGTGTCTCACCTGGCGTGGTCGCTCGCGCAGATTTTCGGTATCGATGAAGAGCAGATTCACGTCTCGGCACCGTTCGTCGGTGGCGGGTTCGGCGGCAAGACGTTGTGGCAGCATCAGATTCTGGGGGCCGCAGCCGCGAAACTCGCGGGCCGCCCGGTCCGCGTCGTGCTCTCGCGTGAGGGCGTGTACCGCGTGACCGGCGGCCGCACGATGACCGAGCAACGCGTGGCGATCGGCGCCCAGGCGGACGGCCGCTTCGATGCGCTTATCCAAACCGGTACGATCGCCAAGACCGCGCACAACGCCATGCCCGAGCCGTTCATCAGCCCGGCGCTGTGCCTCTATTCCGCCGGCACCGTGAAACTCAACGTGCAGGCGGCCGACATGGACATGCTCGCCAACACGTTCATGCGCGCGCCGGGCGAAGCGGTCGGCACGTTTGCGCTCGAGTGCGCGATCGACGAGCTCGCCGAGCAGATCGGGATCGATCCGATCGAGTTGCGCATTCGCAACGAACCGGACAAAGATCCGGCGCTGGGCACGCCCTTCTCGTCGCGCCACATCATTGAAGCCTACCGTTCCGGGGCCGAACGATTCGGATGGAACCAGCGGAGTCGGCGCCCCGGCGCGCGACGCGAGGGTGAGTGGTTGATCGGCCTAGGTTGCGCCACCGCAACCTATCCGTATCACCGCATGGCCGGCGGAGCGGTGCGCCTGACGCTCGGCAAAGACGGGCACGCGAAGGTCTCCGTTGCAGCGCACGAGATGGGCATGGGCACCGCCACGGTTCAAACGCAAGTCATCGCCGAGCGCCTCGGCCTGCCGCTCGACCACGTCACGTTCTCTTACGGCGACACGTCGCTTCCCGGTGTCGTGCTCGCGGGCGGATCGCAACAGACCGCCTCAATCGGCGCCGCGGTGATTGCCGCGCAGCGCGAACTGGTGGCCGAGTTGCTCAAGCTCGTCCGCGTCGATTCGCCGCTTGCCGGGCTCGCGCCGGACGATGTCGGCAGCATGCCGGGCGGCGCGCTCGGCAAGCTCGACGAACCGGAACGCAGTGAGAGCTACGTCTCCATCCTCGCTCGCGCGCGCCGCGACGAGCTGACCGTCGAGGCGAGCGCGCCGCCGCCGGACGAGCTGCAGCAATGGTCGATGCACTCGTACGGCGCGCAATTTTGCGAGGTGCGCGTCAGCGCGGTCACGGGCGAAACGCGCGTCAGCCGGTTCCTCGGCTCCTTCGACTGCGGGCGCATTCTCAACGCTAAGACGGCGGCAAGCCAATTCCGCGGCGGAATCATTATGGGCTTAGGACTCGCGCTGATGGAAGAAACGCTGCTCGACGAGCACAACGGCCGCGTCATGAATCCGAGCCTCGCCGAGTACCACGTTCCCGTGCACATGGACGTGCCCAAGATCGACGTCATGTGGACCGACATCCCGGATCCGCGCACGCCGATGGGCGCGCACGGCATCGGCGAGATCGGCATTACGGGCGTCGGCGCGGCCGTTGCAAACGCGGTTTACAACGCAACCGGAACCCGCGTTCGCGACCTGCCGATCACGCTCGATAAATTGCTCGCAAACCTTTAGCCGTCGACCTATCGGTCGGCGCCGGATAGCACAAGTCCGTCCGAAAGACACCGACCTTTACGAAAGGCGGAGCCCAAAGCGCGTAGGCGGGACGGCGTTTGATTCGAGCGGGCCGGGCTTTCGTTGAGCGCCAAACGAGGGGCGCGCCTTTTCGTCCCATAAGGTCGCCCTATGGCTTCTCCGGCAATCGGTTACACGCTCATCATGCGCCTCGAGATGGGGTCGACGATGGGTGCCTTCGGCTCGCTTGCGGCCGCTGTCGGCGCGGCGGGCGGCATCATCGACGCCGTCGACATGCGCTCGGTCAACAAGAATTCCGTGACGCGCGACGTCACGGTCACCGTGGCTTCCGATGCGGTCGCAAACGCGGTGCGGGCGTCGATCGAACGGACCGACGGCGTGCGGCTCGTCAGCGTCTCGGACGCAACGTTCCTCGCGCACCTCGGCGGCAAGATCACGGTCGAACCGAAGATTCCGGTGAAGACGCGGACCGATCTCTCCAAAGTCTACACGCCCGGCGTCGCGCGCGTCTCGCTTGCGATCGCGGCCGATCCGAACAAAGCCTTTGCGCTCACGATCAAGCGCAATAGCGTTGCCGTCGTCACCGACGGAACGGCCGTGCTCGCCCTCGGCGACATCGGCCCGTATGCGGCGGCGCCGGTGATGGAGGGCAAGTGCATGCTCTTCAAACAATTTGCCGGCATCGACGCGTTTCCGATTTGCCTCGATACGAAAGACGTCGACGAAATCGTCGAGACCGTCGTGCATATCGCCCCGATCTTCGGCGGCATCAACCTCGAAGACATCTCGGCGCCGCGCTGTTTCGAGGTCGAACGCAAACTGCAGGAACGGCTCGACATTCCCGTGATGCACGACGATCAGTACGGGACGGCCGTCGTCATTCTCGCGGCCCTCATCAACGCCGCGCGCGTCGTCGGCAAGCGCATGGAAGATCTCACCGTCGTCGTTGCGGGCAGCGGCGCGGCGGGAACGGCGACGATGAAAATGCTGCTCGCCAAGGGCGTGCGAGACGTCATTCCGGTCGACCGCTCCGGTGCGATCAACCGCCAAGATCAGTACGACAACTCGCATTGGACCTGGCTCGCCGAACACACCAATCGCGAGAACCGGCGCGGCTCGCTCTCCGAAGTGCTCAAGGGCGCCGACGTTTTCATCGGCGTCTCCGCGCCCAACATCATCCGGCCCGAGGACCTGCAGCGCATGGCGCGCGACCCGATCGTCTTCGCGATGGCGACCCCCACCCCGGAGATTTCGCCCGATCTCGCCGCCCCGTACGTGGGCGTGATGGCGACGGGGCGCAGCGATTATCCCAACCAGGTCAATAATCTCCTCGCTTTCCCCGGCATCTTTCGCGGAGCCCTCGATTGCCGGGCCTCGGTGATCACCGAGCACATGAAACTGGCTGCCGCGGAAGCGATCGCGGCGATCATCACCGCTGACGAACTCGGTCCCGAGTACGTGGTCCCGAGCGTTTTCGACATCCGTGTCGTCGACGCGGTCGCGCGGGCCGTAGCGGTCGCGGCCGCCGAGGACGGCGTGGCCCGGCGACAATTACTGGTTGCCGAAGGGGAAGATGTCGCCTCGCCGGTCTAATTAGGACGGGCTACGATGACGACGCAGGAAGTTCGTGCCCGAGTCCTCATCATCGAGGACGATCCCGAGATCGCAACGTTCGAGCAAACGATGTTGGCTCGCGCCGGCTATCAGACCCGCATCGCCCCAACCGGTCACGAGGGCCTCGAGCTCGTCAAGAGCTTCAAGCCCGACGTCGTGCTCCTCGACATCGGCTTACCGGACATGTCCGGTCTCGACGTTTGTACGACCGTCGCCGAAACGGCGGACGCGTACATCCTGATGGTGAGCGGTCACTCGAGCGAAGACGTGAAGCTCAGCGGACTTGGCCTCGGGGCCGACGACTTCATCAGCAAACCGTTTTCGGGCAACGAGCTCGTCGCGCGAATCGGCTCGTTCTTGCGCCGCCGCGAACGCGCCCGGCTGCGCGATAACGACGGGCGTTTGCAAATCGGCGACGCCGCGCTGATCCGCGACCTCCACCGGCTCGAGAAGGAGGGCAAGTCCGTCGCCCTCACCGCGCTCGAATTCCGCCTCCTGTGGTTTCTCGGCGAGGCCGACGGCCGGCTCTTGACGCGGGCGCAGATTCTCGAACGGGTCTGGAACGACGTTTCGGGCGTGCCGACGCGGGTGGTCGACGTGCACGTCGCGGCCTTGCGCAAGAAGCTTTCCGAAATCAACGCGACGCTGCAGATCTCATCGGTCCGCGGAATCGGCTATCGGCTCGACGCGCCCGCTTGAGTTCGCGTTCGACCGCCGCGACAAGCGGCCGCTTTACGTGCAGATCGCGGATGAATTCGCGGCGCGCATCGAGCGGGGCGAACTAGCCGAAGGCGACCGGCTTCCCGGCATGCGCGAACTCGCGGCGGACCTGCACGTCGGGCTCGTCACGGTCTCGCAGGCGTACGACTCGCTGGTCGCGCGCGGCCGGGCGATCGCGCGCGTCGGCAAGGGCACCTACGTCGCCGCGGCGGTCGCGCCGAGCGAGCCGTTCGCGCGGCGGTGGGAGCCCGACATCGGCGGTTTTTCGCGTGCCCGGATGGAGGGCGTGCTCGACCGGCTTTCGCGGGCGAGCGTGCCGGGGTCGATCTCGCTTGCGACGGGACACCCCGCGCCGCAAACCTTTCCGCTCGCCGAATTCGGCAAGTGCGTGCAGCGGACGCTCGCCGAAGATCCGCCCGCAACGATGCAGTACGCTTCGGGCAACGGCGACCCCGATCTGCGGGAACGTCTCGCTCGTCAATTGCGCGACCGCGGCGTGCCGGCCGACGCCGGCGACATCGTGGTCTGTTCGGGCGCGCAGCAGGCGGCGGACATCGTCGCCGCCACCCTGCTCGAAAATCGCGCGGTCGTGGCGGCCGAATCGCCGTCGTACGCGCCGACGCTCGGCATCTTCGACGCTCGCGGCGCGACCTACGTGGAACTCGCCGCCGACAACGGGGGCATCCGGGTCGATGACGTCGAGCGCGTCTTCGCGGAATACCGGCCGCGCCTCTTTTACGTCAATCCGTTCGCGCAAAACCCGACCGGCGCCGTGCTCCCCGACCGGCGCGCCAAGGCGATCGTGGCCCTCGCGCGCCGCTACGACGTCGTCATCCTCGAAGACCAGACCGGTTGGGTGTTCACGTACGAAGGTTCCGCGCCCGCACCGCTCGCCGCTCACGACACCGACGGACGCGTGATTCTGATCGAGAGCCTCTCGAAATCGATCTTCCCGGCGCTACGGGTCGGCTACGTCTTCGCCCGCGGCGGCTTGCGGGGTCCGCTCGAGTCGGCGAAGATGCGCGCGGATTCGTTCACCTCGACGCTTTCGCAGCGGGCGCTCTGGCGCTTCCTCGAATCGAGCGCGTATCCCAAACACTTGCGCGCGGCGCGAACGCTTTATCGGGCGCGACGCGACGCGTTCGTCGATGCGCTCGGGAGCGCTCTGCCGTGGGCCGACGTCGCCTTGCCGGCAGCGGGTATGACGCTTTGGCTGCCGCTGCCGCCCCGGCTCTCGAGCGCCGCCGCGTTCGACGCTTGCGCGCGCGAGGGCGTGCTCGTGATGCCGGCGGACCCGTGGTATCCGACGCGCAGCGGGCCGGCCGCGCTGCGGCTCGGCTTCGGCGACCTCGACGACGCGACCGCGCGGGAAGCGGTCGCGCGCTTAGCGCGGGCGCTTGGGGTACGCACTGCCTGATGCCCGTTTCTCCCGCCCCGAGTCCGGCGCCCGACGCGCGCGCCGAAGAGATCTTTGCGAGGACGCGCGCCGCCTTCGTCGCGCGTACCTATCCCCGCCAACTCGCCTATCGCGTGCAGGTCACCGGCTACCAGGGAACGACCGCGACCGTGCGCACCTACGTCACCTACGAACGCTGGCCCGCCGTCAACGTGCACGCGCGAACGATTAGCGAAGAGGAGACCGCCAACCCGGTCGCGCCCAAGGGCACGAATTTCTCCGTACCGTTCATGAGCGATGTCGCCGGCAACGGCGACACGATGAAAGACGTGGTGGGCACGCCGCAGCTCGCCGTGACCTACGCGTTCGGACTCGCGCCGCGCCCGCTCGACCCGCCGCTTCCCGGCGACGCGCCCACGCCGCCGCCCGATGCCCCGCGCCAGATCGGAACCGTGACCGCGGTGAAACGCAATTACGACGTCCGGCTCGCCGGCGAAGAGACCGTCGCGGGCCTGCTGTGCTGGCATCTCACGCTCAAACCGCTCGGCAATCCGGGCACGTATCGGGTGCGCGACCTTTACGTGGCCGAGTCGAACGACCAAACCGTGCGTTTGCGCACCGACGGAAACTTCACCGCTAAAGCAACGGGCAGCGGGCTGTGGACCGTCAACTACGTGCAGGCCGGCGACGCCTGGTATCTCAGCGATGAAACCTCCGCGGGCTCGGTCTCGTCGGATGCGGGCACGTTCGACAAAATGGAAGTGCGCTTCCTCGACGTCCGCGCGGACCCGAACGAGAACCTCGATTTCGGCGTGCCGCCCGATCCCGACGCGGCCCTGCTGATCGAACCGTGACGCGCGGAGGGGTGAAAGCGGGCCGCAACTCCGCGGGAGCCGGCGAGTACGCGGCATAAGGAGCGAGCATCGTGAATTTTGACCAGGAGGTCGTCGGGAAGATCGGCCGTGTGACGGGAGCCATCGGTCCGAACAAAGTCGGCGAAGTCATGGTCCCCATCCGCGGCGGCAGCGAGGCGTTCCACGCCTACGCCGACAGTCGCGAGCTCACGCTCGAATGCGGCGAACGCATCGTCGTGATCGAGCTTCACCCGCCGCGCACGGTCATCGTCTCCAAAGCCTGAACTGACGGCCGCATCGGCCGCTAAAAACAGCGGCCGTACCGGCCGCAAAGGAGTTCCCTTCCATGGTGGCATCTTCGGAGCCCGGCCTCCTTCTCGGAGTGATCGCCGGTTCCGTCGTCGTCGTACTCGTGTTGCTGGTCGCGCTCTTTCGCGCGATGTGGCGCGTTGCCGAACCGAACGAAGCGTTGATCATCTCGGGATTTCGCCAGCACGAACCCGCTGGTTCCGCGAACGTTGGTGAGAGCATGGGGTTCAAGATCGTGACCGGTCACGGCACCTTCGTCGTGCCGGGCGTGCAAGTCGTGCGCAAACTCTCGCTCGATCTCAAAGAGGCCGAACTCGTCGTCGACTGCGTGACGCAACAGGGGATTCCCGTGCATATCAAAGCGGTCGTCATCTATAAGGTCGGCGATGACTTCGTCTCGATCGCGAACGCCGCGCGCCGGTTCCTCGATCAACAGGATAAGATGGACACCCGCATCCAGAACGTGTTCGCCGGGCACCTGCGCGCGATCTGCGGCAGCCTTACCGTCGAGGAGCTCATCCGCGAGCGCGACAAGCTCACCGAAGCGACCCGGGCGGCGGCCGGCACCGAGATGGAAAAGCTCGGTCTCGTGATCGATTCGCTGCAGATTCAGGGCATCGACGATCCGACCGGCTACATTGCGAACATGGCGAAACCGCACGCGGTCGCGATCCTCAAGGACGCGCGCATCGCTGCGGCCCACGCCGACCGGGAAGCGACGGAAACCGAGCAGAGCGCGGCCGCGATCAAGGCGGAGTCGGTGCGCGATAGCGCGATCAAACAGGCGACGTACCAGGCCGACGTCGACCGCGCGCAAGCCGAAGCGAAGCTCGCGGGACCGCTCGCCGAAGCGACGGCGCGCCAGCACGTCGTCATCGAAGAGACCAAGGTCGCCCAATTGGAAGCGGAGCGCAAGGAACAAGAGCTGCAAGTCTCCGTTCGCAAACCGGCTGACGCCGCGGCCTACGAAAAGCGCACGGTCGCGGCGGGTCAGCGCGACGCCGACATTTCCGCGGCCGAAGCGCGCGCGCGTCAAGTGGAGCTGCAGGCCGAAGCGGATGCCAAGCGCGTGCAACTCAACGCGACCGCGCAGGCCTCATCGACGAAGCAAATCGGCGAAGCCGAAGCCGCGGCGACGCAAGCCAAAGGTATCGCCGAAGGCAATGCGATCAAGGCGCGGCTGATGGCCGAAGCCGATGCGATTCGCGCGCGTGCCGAAGCCCTCGCAACGAACCAAGACGCCGTCATCGGCCAACAGCTCGCGGAGCAGTGGCCCGCGATCGTCGAAGCCGCGGCGAAGGCGTTCAACAACATCGACCAGATGATCGTGCTCAACGGCGCCGACGGCGTGAGCGAGATCGTCGGCAAAGTGATGGCGCAGGGCGCGTCGGGTCTCGCGCTCGCGCGGTCGCTGCTCTCCAAAGCGGCCGCTCGCGAGGTGCCTTCCGATGGAGCGCGCGACGTCGCGCCGACCAACGGCGAGGCCTCGGCCGGGCACGGGATCGCCTTGAAGTGAACCCGCTCGTGCGCCTCGTGCGCTATCTCGGCGATCGTCTAAACGGCGAACTCGACGCGCGCGAGGATCCGATGCGCGCGCTCGAGGCCGCGTACGCGCAGGAAGTCGCGACGTCGCGTGAAGCGCAACGCGGTGTGGCGGAAGTCCTGACCGGTCAGAAACGCTTGGAACTCGAGGCCGAATCGTTGCGGCTCTCGGGCGAGCGCTACGCGGCCGCGGGCGCCGGCGACGGCCCCGAGGCCGACCTCGCGCGCGAGCGGGCCGCGTTCGTCGCGCTGCAACGCGAGCGGCTCCACGCCGCAATCGAAGAGTTGCGGGCGCAGCGCGCCATGCTCGAGACCACCGCGGAAAAGATACGGCAGCGCGCCGAACTCTTTCGCACGGAGAAGCTCGCGCTCGGCGCGCGGTACGCCGCCGCCAAAGCGTCCGCGCGCGCGGGCGAACACGTCACGGGCCTCAGCAAAGAAGCGGCGGCCGCCGCCGATGCGGTCGAACGCGCCCGCGATGCCGCGCGCGACGTGCTCGCCCGCGCCGCCGCCCTCGCCGAAATGTCGTCGCGCTCCGACGGTTCCGGTCCCTCGACCTTGCGTCTCCCGCGATAACCCGGAGAGGATGGCCGCGCCCCGTACCGTATGCGTCGGACGCCATGAGTCGCATCCGGTGTTCGCTTGCGCTTGCCGCAACGCTCGTGTTGGCCACCGCGCCGCATGCCGCCGGCAGTGCGCTGCGCAAGCTTCCGACGGTGGTCTTCAGCGCGCCCGCGGGGAACCGGCCGGCGGGCCCGCTCGCACCGGACGACGATTTCGGGCGAATACTGCCGTCGGGCCGCCTGCTGCACCCCGCCGGCCGAAGCGTCGTCGTCGGCATGAACGCGCTCGGCTTCGCGCTCACGCCCGACGGCCGTTTCGCGATCGTCACGAACGACGACGAGCGCCAAGGGAAAACCCATAGTCTGCTCGATCCGCTGACGAGCGGCGGTTACACGCTCGCCGTGGTCGACACGGCCTCGATGACGGTCGTCTCGCGTTACGCCGCAGCGGGCGAAACGTTCTTCGCCGGAGTGGCGGCCGCCGCCGATCCGAGTAACCCGGGCGGCACGCTCGTGCTCGCGAGCGGCGGACCGAGCAATACCGTCTACGCCTTCGATCTTCAAAGCGACGGAACGCTGGTTCCCGACGCCCATCACACGATCGACATACCCGGGCCCGTCGACACGCGCGTGGCGAACGCTGGCCACTCGTTCCCCGCAACGATCGTGCTTTCGCCCGGCGGCGCGCGCGCGTACGTCATCGACAATCTCGGCGATGACGTCGCGCAGATCGATCTCGCGACGCGCACCGTCGCCGGCGATCCCGTGCCGGTCGGCTTTTTTCCGTATGGTGCGGGCGCCGGACCGCAGGGGCTGCTAGTTGCAAACGAAGGCCTGACCGCGTACGGCGTGTTGTCCGCGTCCGCCCCCGCGCCGCCGTTCGCGAACGTCGCCTCCGACCTCGCGCGCGCGTCGTCACTGACGCTTCTGCCCGCGGCTCCCGACGGCACGCTCTCGGCGAGTTCTGCCGCCACCATTCCGCTCGACCAGACACCCGACGGCGTGCGCGCCGTGGGCGGGGCTCATCCCGCGGCCGTCGTCTCACTCGCTTCGCGGCCGTATGCGTTCGTTGCGCTCAGTAACGTCGATCGTATCGCGACGGTCGCGCTTACACCCGTCGCCGGCGCCGGCGGAACCGCGGATCGGCGCGCCGTGGGCGGCACCGAACTGCGGCTCTACGATCGCGGTCCGTACGGCACGCAGCCGACCGCGCTTGCGCTCTCGCGCGACGAGAAACGGCTCTACGTCGCACTTTCGGGGATCGACGCGGTCGCCGTCCTCGATACGACCGATCCGCTGCATCCGCACCGGATCGGGCTGATCCCGACCGGGTGGTATCCGAGCGCGCTGGCGCTCTCGCCCGACGGCCGGTCGCTCTACGTTGCCAATGCGAAGGGCATCTCCGAGGACCGCGCGTTCACGGGCGACCAGCCGCTCTTCGTCGACTCGCGCGGCGTCGTGGAAGCGGTCGCGGCCGATAGCAACGCAATCTGGTCGACGTTCGAACGCATCGATCTTGCGTCGATCGATCTGCGCCGCACGACGCCGAACGCGCTCGCCTATCTGCGCGCGCTCGCGCCGGCGAAACCGAATGCCGTCGTTCCGCAGCGTTTCGGAACCGCGGGCAGCCGGGGCGTCAAACACGTCGTCCTCATCCTCGAGGAGAATAAGACGTACGATTCGATGCTCGGCGATTTGACCGATGCGGCCGGGGCGCCGTACGGGCCGGGGAATCCGTCGTACGTTTCGTTCGGAGCGGCCGTCACACCGAATCTGCACGCGCTCGCCCGTACCTATGCGCTCGCGGGCAATCTTTTTGCCGACGCCGAGGAGTCCGATGCGGGTCATCAGTTCGTCGCGGCCGGAATCGCGAGCGCCTTCACCGAGAAGACGCTGCTCGTGAAGAGCGGTCGCCGGCCGCTGATAAATAAGAACGAGGATCCCGAAGACTATCCGCGCGCCGGGTATATCTTCAACTCGCTCGCGGACCGCGGCAAATCGTATCGCGATTACGGCGATTTCGTGCGCGTTTCCGGTTACGACGAAGGCGCGGCGAAGGATCCCAAAACGGACGACCCGCAGTTCGTTTCGGCCGACGATCAAAGCGCTCCGACGCAGGGTCTCGGCGGCTTATTTTCGCTCGACGTTCCGGCGCCGGCAGCGCTCGCAGGACACGTCGACCTCGACTATCCGGGCTGGAATTTGCGGATCCGCGACGTGCGCCGCGCGCGAGAATTTCTGCGCGACTTCGATCCGCTCGTCAAAGCCGACCGCGTCCCGGCGTTCACGGAGATTTGGCTACCCGACGATCACGGCGGAGCCGGCGCCGACATTCCGCCGCTTCCCGAAGAGGTGGCCGACGGCGACCGGGCGCTGGGAATTGTCGTCGATTACCTGACGCACATGCCGCAATGGCGGTCGACGGCGATCTTCATCATGCCCGACGACGCGCAATCCACGCGGGATCACGTCGACGAACATCGTTCGTATGCGATCGTCGTTTCGCCCTACGCGAAGCGGCACTACGTCGGTCTGCGGCATCTCTCGACGGTGAGCGTCCTCAAGACGGAGGAAGAAGTGCTCGGGCTCCCCGCGCTTTCGCTCGGGGACGCGCTAGCGACCGATTGCGCTGACTTTTTCACGACGCGACGCGATCTGACGCCGTTTCTTCGTCAAGACGTCGCGGTGCAGACCGCGAGCGCCGAAGGCCGCCGCATCGGCGCTTTGCTTGCCCGCACCGACCAGAGCGCGCCCGATGCGGATAGCGATCGCGCGGCCCCGCTCATCGAGCTGTCCCGCGAGGCCGACGCGCTCGCCGCCCACCGGTCAGCCTACGACCCGGCGACCTACGCGGCCCGTCAGGGCGAACTCTTCACCCGCGCGGAATCGCTCGTGCGCTAACGCGCGACGAGCGGTCCCTTCGGATACGTCCAGTCGTCGAAGCGCGACCACACGCCGGCAACCGGTGCGGGCCGGTAGGCGGCGAGGAACGAGCGGAGCTTCGAGAGCGCGACGACCTGAAATTGCGCTCCGGTGCCGGGGTCGACGCGCTGGCGAACGACGATGCCGGCGAGATGGCCCTGCTCGTCGAAGACGCCGCCGCCCGAATCGCCCGGTCCGCAGGTGTGGCAATCGACGATGTACGTGCCGGACGAAGCGGCCAGGAGCCGAAACGGCGAGGTCATCCAGACGGCGCTGTTGGGATCGCCGATGACTTCGCCCGAGTCCGGGCTCGCCTCGTCGCCGAGCGTCGCTACCGCGTATTCGTCGAAGCGCTTGGGACGAAACGCAACGAGCGCCAGGTCGACGTCGGGTGCGAGCGCGATCACATCGAGGGGCCGGCCGGGCCGGCTTTGCCAGAGCGTCGCGAACGGCGTGCCCGGCTCGTCACCTTCGCGGACGTAGACGTGCGGCTTCGCAATCTCGTCGATCACATGGCGCGCGGTCAAGACGAGCAAGACCCCGTCGGCGCGCCTCGCCACGATTTCGCCCGCGCCGACGAGCAGCCGGCCGTGCCGGCCCTCCTCACAGCACAGCCCACCCACGGTCACGGTGGCGAGGAGCGGTTCCAGCGGGTCGGGCACCGGTGTCGGGCTGTGAAGGGCGGCGGCGAGAAATAACGCGGCGAGCATGAAACCTCCGCCCGGTCGATTCCGCACCGAGGCGGAGCGGGCCCTTTCGCGCCGAAGATTGTAAGGTGACTATCGTCAGCCCCACCTACAAAGCGCCCTTCGTCAGCAGCGACGGCGGAACGCTCCGCGGCGTCGTCGTCGTTCCACCGTCCGCCGGCATCGCGGCGATCGTTCCCGTCCACGGCGAGTCGCACGCGATCGCCGAGCGTGCGATCGAGCAGCACAAGATCTTCATCGGACGCCTTTTCGCTTACGGGATCAAGACGCTCGAAGCGGAGCCCGATCCCGGCGCGCCCTCCGGCCCGCTCTGCGCCGACGGCGCGGTCGTCTTTTCGGATGGCGCGTTCATCATGCGCCCGAGCGATCTGGGGCGCCGCGGCGAGGTTGCCGCACTCGAAGCGGCGCTGGGCCGGGCGCACATTCCGGTCATCGGCCGGATCGAAGCGCCCGGGCTCCTCGACGGCGGCGATGTCATGCTGGCAGGCGATACGGTGTTCGTCGGCGTTGCGAGCAAGAGGCAAGACGAAGAGGGACTCGCCGGCACCGTCCACGGCAACGCGCTCGGCCGCGCCCAGCTTGCCGAGTTCGCGCGCTCGAAGCAGCTCAAGGTGATCGAGGTCCCGATGGCTTCCGAAGTGCGGCGTCTCAAATCGGTCGCTTCGCTGATCGCGGCCTCCACCGTTCTCTATGCACCGGGACTGATCGACGGCGCCGCGTTCGACGGCCTCGAGAAAATCGAAGCGCCGCGTGGCGAAGATTACGGCGCGGGGGTCCTCGCGCTCGGGAACCGTCGCGTGCTCGCGAACCTGCGCTTTCGCGAAACGACGCCGCTCCTGCGCAAGAAGAAGTTTACGGTCGAATCGATCGACCTCTGGGAGTTCGGGAAGATCGGCGCCACGCCGTCGGTCATGGCGCTCGCGCTCAAACGCGACTGACGCGATGCGGCTCGCCCTCTTCTCCGACATTCACGGAAACCTCCGTGCCTTCGACGCCTGCCTCGCGGATCTGCAGGCGCAGGGCGGCGCCGACCGGATCGTCGGCGTCGGCGACTACTGCATGGACGGCCCCCGGCCGAAGGCCGTGCTCGAGCGGCTCGTCGAGATCGGCGCCGTCTGCTTACGCGGCAATACGGACCGCTATCTCGGCGATCTCGAGGCGTTCCCCGCGGCCGCCGGCACGTCGGGCACCGTTACGGGCGCTAGCGACGAAGCCGGACGCGACGAAGCCGGACGCGACGAAGCCGAACGCGACGAAGAAGACAAAGAAGAAGCAGCGGCTCTTCGTTGGCAGCGCGCGGCGCTCGGGCCGGCCTGGTTACGCTGGCTCTTCGAATTGCCGTTCGCGCTGCGTTTCGGCGAGGGTCCGGGCGCTCTGCTCGCGGTGCATGCGAACCCGAAGACCGACGACGATCACATTTGGCCCGACGCGGCCGACCGCGAACTCGAACGCGTGACCGCGGGCGTGCCGGAGCGAACGATCGCCTTCGGCCACCTGCATCTGCCGTACGTGCGCGCCTGGCGCGACAAGCTGTTCGTCAACGTTTCCTCAGCGGGTTTGCCCAAAGACGGCGACCCCCGAGCCGGGTATGCCTTGCTCACCGAACGCTCCGGCGGTTGGGAAGTCAAGCACCGGCGGGTGCCCTTCGACGTCGAACGGGTCGTGGACGAAATCGAAAACAGCGGCATGCCGTCGTCTCGCAAACGCGTGCGCGTGCTGCGCCGCCATCGCTACAAGCAACTCGATGGACGGATTCCGTAGGGGCGCACCCGCATTGCGGGTGACGAATCTGGTCAAACGCTACGGTGACTTCGTCGCCGTGGACGGCGTATCGCTCGAGGTCGCACGCGGCGATTTCTTCGCGTTCCTCGGACCCAACGGCGCCGGGAAAACGACCACGATCAACGCGGTCGTCGGGCTCGCCACGATCACGTCGGGCTCGATCGAAGTCTTCGGCTACGACAACGTGCAGAATTGGCGCGAGGCGCGGCGACGCGTGGGGCTCGCGCCGCAGGAATATAACTTCGATCGCTATCTCTCGATTCGCGACGTCCTGATCTATCAAGCGGGATATTACGGCTTGCGCGGTGCCGCCGTGCGCAAGCGCGCGGACGACCTGCTCGAGCGCTTCGATCTCGGCGCGAAGGCCGGCGACACGTTCATGCGTCTTTCCGGCGGCATGAAACGGCGGCTTTCGCTCGCGCGCGCGCTCATCCACGAGCCCGAACTGCTGATTCTCGACGAGCCGACGGCGGGCGTCGACGTCGAGCTGCGCATCGAACTATGGGACCTCTTGCGCGGGCTCAACACCCGCGGCACGACGATCATCTTGACGACGCACTATCTCGAAGAGGCCGAGGCGCTCTGCAAGAATATCGCGATCATCGAAGGCGGCAAGATCGTGGCGATGGAGCCGACGGCGAACCTGCTGGCGCGGCGCGGCTCGACGACGCTGAGCGTCACGGTCGAAGGACCCGTCGAACCGCTCCCGCCCGTGCTCGTCGCGCGCGGAGTCTCGTTCGATCCGCTCGCGCGCGTACTTCATTTCACGGGCATCGCGCCTTCGGAGATCGCGCCGGCCCTCATCGAAGTGGAAGCGCTCGGCTACCGGATCGAAGACGTCGACTTCTCGCGCTCGAGTTTGCAGGACGTTTTCTTGGATTTGGTCCACCGCTGATGGCCGCCGACGTCTGGGGGTTCCGCAATCCGATCGGTCTCGCGACGCTGGTCAAACGCGAGCTCGTTCGCACGCTCAAAGTGATCAATCAAGTGATCTGGCCGCCGATCATTACGACGATCTTGTACGTGCTCGTCTTCGGGCTCGGCCTCGGCAGCCAAGTCAAGAGCATCAACGGCGTGCCGTATGCCGCATTTCTCATTCCCGGACTCATCATGCTGCAAGTGATCGATCAGACCTACGGCGAGTCGTCAAGCTCGCTCTTTCAAGGTCGCTTCATGGCCTCGATTCAGGAGCTGCTCGTCTCGCCGCTGTCGGCGGCCGAAATCGTGACCGGCTTCATTCTCGCCGCCGTCGTACGCGCGGTCGCGATCGCGCTCTTGATCCTTGGCGTCGGCTTCGTGATGGTGCGCACGCTGCCGCACAGTTGGCCGCTCTTTTTCTTCATGACGATCGTGGTTGCGACGCTCTTCGGCGCGATCGGAATCATCTTCGGCCTGCTCGCCGAGAAATTCGATCACATCGCCGTCTTCACCACGTTCGTGATCACGCCGCTCGTGTTCGTCGGCGGCGTGTTCACCTCGGCGCAGTTCTTGCCGCCGCTCGTTCGCGCGGTGTCGCTCGTCAATCCGATGTTCTACATGATCGACGCCTTTCGCTATTCGTTTACGGGACGTAGCGACGTGCCGCTGGGCGTATCGATCGGAATCGTCGTTACGTTGATGCTGATCTCCGTCGGCGTTTCGCTGCGGATGACGGCGATGGGGTACAAACTGCGCGTATGAAGGACGCCCTGCGAGGTCTCTTCGCCTTCGCGCTGCTCGCCGCGCCCGGGCCGGCCTACGCGCTCGGCGACGCTCCGGCGGCGCCTCCGAATGCGGCGCCGTCTGCGGCCGCATCCGCCGCGCCGCCGGGATCCGTCGCGCCGCCGGGATCCGCAGCGCCGGCGGCGCCCGCTGAGCCGCCGGCAGTCGCCGCGCCGCCGCCGGCGTCCGCCGCGCCGGCTGCCCCACCGGTTGTGGGCGCCCGCGCCGGCCAGTCGGCACCCGCATTCTCCGTTCGGCTCCTCGATGGGAAGACCGTCGGCCTCGATGCGTTTCGCGGGAAGACGCTCGTACTCAATGTTTGGGGAACGTGGTGCCCGCCGTGCCGGCTCGAGATGCCCGATCTCAGCGCGGCCGCACCGGCGTACGCAAAGGACGGCAGCACGGCATTTCTCGGCGTCGACACCACCGAAGCCGCGCCGATCGTGCGCGCCTACGGCGCGGCGAAGAACGTCACGTACCCGCTCGCGATTGCCGATGACTCGTCGAGCTTTGCGAAGGACTACGACATCGTCGCTTTCCCGACGACGTTCGTGATCGATCCACGCGGCGTCATCCGGGCGCGTTACACGGACGTGCTCGCTCGCCGCCAAATCGCCGAGATCGTCGCCGCGGGAAAGGCCGAGCGGAACGTCGCGATCGTGTCGCCGCTGCAGTCCAAGATCGACGCGCTGCTGCTCGATCCCGCGATCGTTTTCACTTCGGGCGATCCGGCTACGATCGAGAAGCAGGCCAAAGCCGCGCAGGCGGCAATGGCCGGGGCCGAAAAATTGCTCGACCAGAGCGATGCGGCTTCGGGCAACTCGACGGATTTCGATCGCACGCGCGCCGAAGAAGCGACGCTACGCGACAAGGCCATAGCGGCGCTCGTCCAGTTCGGCACCTCGGTGCGCGATACGTCGCTCTTGCCCGAACTCAGCGGCGATGCGGCGCGCGATCGCGAGCGGTGGAACGAAGCGGCGGAGGCCTATCGTGCGGTGCTCCTGATCGAGCCGAAGAACGAAGACGCTCTAGACGGCCTTTCCTATGCGTCGATACGGCTCGAGCAATATCCGGCCGCCGTGGATGCCGATGCCCAGCTCGTCGCCCTCGAACCGGAGTCCGTGACGGCGCTCGTGCGGCTCGCCCTCGATCAGGCCAAAGCCGGGCGCGCAACGGATGCGTACGCTTCGTTCGCGCGCGCAGTGGCGCTTGCGAAACGGCACGTCGATACGAGTCACGGTAAGGCCGCCGCAGTGCGTTCGCTTGCCTACGCGCACCTCTACGCCGGGCGAACCTATGCCAAGAACGGCGATTCCGCCGCGGCCCGCGCGCAATTCGACGAAATGCTGGCGTGGTCCGAAAAATTGCCGCGCGACGACGAACGGCACGACATGTATCTCGAAGAAGGCCAAGAGGCAATCGCCGCGCTCGAACTCGGGACCCGCTCCGGGATCTCCGTTTCGCTCGCGCCGTGGACGGGCAGCGATCTCCCGGGCAGCATTCCGAACACGTTCAAGTACCGGCTCGTGTTAGCCGGCGGTGCGGGAACGAGCGTGACGCTCCGCGCCCGCGGGGTTCCCAAAATGTGGGTCGCGTCGTTCTGCAGCGATAAGATTTGCGCGCCGATGCAGGTCGGCGTTGCGATTCCGGAGTCGGGCGTGAAAGTCGTCGAGTTCCAACTCGTACCGCCTGGGAACGAACGCGCCGCGCCGAAAGTCCTGGTTACGGGTTCCGACGGACGAACCGAAACGTCCGCATCCACCTAAGCGAAGATCCATCGGGGACGCTAAAGGACCCGGCTGCCCCGGTTTGCGACGAACACGTACCAGAGGATCACGAGCGCCAAGAGCGTGCCGAAACCGTAGCCGAAGATGTTCTGCATCGCCGGTACGAAGAGGGCGAACACGACGTAGATGACCAGGAGCAGGAGGAGCAAATAACGAGCACTCATGCCGCTCCCTTACCCGTCCGGGCGACAAAGTACGCTTAGAAACGCAGGACCGGTTTGACGACGCGCCCGGCGGCTTGATCCGCAACCGCCTCGTTGATGTTCGCGAAGTCGTAGGTTCCGACGAGTTTGTCGAAGGGGAAGCGTCCGTCGGCATGGAGTGCGGCGAGCCGCGGAATGAACTCGTGCGGGTCGCCGTCGCCCTCCACGACGCCGCGGATGGTGAGGCCCTGCGTCATGACCGCGAGCATGTTCGCGTAAAGGTCGCAATTGGTTTGGGGAACGCCGACGATGGCGAGTTCGCCCGCCGGCGCGAGACCGAGCACGGCTTGGGCGATCGCTTCGGGCCGGGCGGTCGTGTCGAGAACGTATTCGAAGCCCTGCGCCCGAATCGCCCGCAAGCCGGCGGTGAGGTCCGGCGCCTTGGTCGCATCGATGACGTGCGTCGCGCCGAGTTCGCGCGCGAGATCCAAACGCGATTGGAGGACGTCGATCGCGACGATCGTCGTGCAGCCCGCGACGACGGCGCCGAGTACGCCGCTGAGACCGACCGTACCGGAACCGATGACCGCGATCGAAGAACCCGGCCCCGCCTTCAGGGCGTTCAGCACCGTTCCCGCCCCCGTCTGCACGCCGCATCCCAGCGGCGCGAGATCCGCGAGCGGCAGATGCTTGTCGACCTTGACCGTATTGCGCTCGTGGGAGATCGCGAACGTGGCGAACGACGATTGTCCGAAGAATCCCCGAAACACGGCGCCGTGGTCGCCGCGCAATCCGCTGGTTCCGTCGGGCCGCCGGCAGGCGAAATTCAGTCTGGAGAAATCGTAGCAGTACGCCGAATGGCCCGCGGCGCAGTTCGGGCAGACGCCGCACGAATCGTACGTGAGCACGACGTGATCGCCGGGCGCGACCTTCGTGATGCCCGTTCCGACGCTTTCGACGATCCCGACACCCTCGTGCCCGAGCACGACCGGCGTCTCGACCGGAATCTCGCCCTCGCGCGCAGCGAGATCGGTGTGACAAAATCCGACCGCGACGAGGCGCACGAGAATTTCGTCGGGGCCTGGGTCATCGAGTTCGAGCGAAGCGATTCGAAACGGTTTCCCCTTGCCTTCGGCCACGGCAGCGGTCAAGGTCACGGGCAAGGTCGTCCTCTTCTCTAGCAGGTACCCGAGTCGCAGAAGCGCGCGTTCTTCTCGAAGTTGAGGCCGGTAACGTTGAATGGCAATTCGTAATCGCCCTTCGTCGGGTCGATTCCCATCTCGTACGCCGCGAAGGACCAGTCGCCGCGGCCGTACGTTGGGGTCATGCCCGAGCCGAGCGCCCAGCCCGTATCGGTGATCAAGGCGCCCATGTGGTCCTCGTCGAGCGTCCGCAACACGACTTTGACCCATTGGGCATACGGCTTTGCATCGATCTCCGCGTCGTGCACCGCCAAAAACCAGCGCGCGCCTTCGGGCGGACGCATTCCCGGCTCGAGGAAGGCCTTGCACTTCGGCGTCGAGTCCGTATTGCTGCCATCGGACTGTTTTGCGGGGTAGACGAAGACGGTGCTTTCGTCGGCACAGAGCGCGCCCGTCGCGAGCGCATAAGGAAGATGCCCGTGAACCTTGTCCGCTTCGGCGGCTTTGACGAGCGCCGGATCGAGACGTCCCAAACCCGTAACGATGTTCGTCGCGGTCGAGCCGGAACAGCCGGTGCCGTCGGAGCCCCATTTGCAGAAGCCGGCGCCGCCGACGTGAAGTTCGCCCGTGTGCGGGTTCGGCAACGGGGCCAGCCAAAAGTCTTGCTCGCCGTTACGCGAATAGTCGTCGAACGAATAGTGGTGATCCGGCGCCCCCTCGGGCTCCATCTTGACCGGAACCTCGATGACCTTGTAGTTCATATACGTCAACGCACACTCTTTTTGTGCGGTCGGCCATTGGTCGCAAATGATCTTCTGCGTGAAGTACGGATTGCCCGGATTGAATTCGTCGAGCGGCTCGGAATCATCCGACGGGTCGGAAAACGGCTTTGGCGCGATCGATATCGTCAAATACTGCAAAGGCCCATTTTGAATTTGCTGAAACTCGGCGGTCGACCAAATTTGCGAGTTCGCGGCCAGCTTCGGGTGCGCGGGCAACGGCTGGCACATCGGATTGCTGGCGAAATGCGAGCAAATGGCCGCGGCGGCGGAAACATTTAAGACCGGATGCGCGGGATAGGCGAATAGGGGCGCATACCGCGATACGGGCGCGACCGCGACGCTCCGGTCGGTGGAGCTTCCCAAGAGCGTAGCGGCAGCGAAACAACAGGTCAGCGAGGATGCAAGAAAACGGCCGTTGTGGCTTAGAGACGGTTTTCGCACAACTTCTCCTGAGGCTTACGAAGGGGACTCACAAGGACGGGGCGTTCCGATATTTCCGTCCTGCTCTTAAGCAACCTCTCGGTTATGACGGAAGGGAGCGTCAAAACCCGGGGTCCGAGCGGCCCCCGTGCTCGGCTAACGTCTGAAGGCGGGACCCGGATTCGAAATGAGACGGACGTCGGGTCGACCTCGTGCCGCCGGTCCGAGAGAACGCTAGAGAAAAAAGGGGTTATGCGCTTTCTCTTCGGCCACCGTCGACGGCGGTCCATGTCCCGGCATCAGCACGGTGCCGTCGTCCAGGGCGAAAATCTTCGTGCTCACGGCCTCGAGAATGTCCCGGTATCCCGACGTTTCCCCGAACGCTCCGCCGACGCTTCCGGCAAAAAGGGTGTCGCCGGTGAAGAGCGTCGAGCGGAAGAGGAAGCACGACGAGCCGTCCGTGTGGCCGGGCGTGTGCAACATGCGGATCGCGGCGTCTTCGCCGAACGGCAATTCCTCGCCGTCGTTCACCGGCAGCGCGTTTTTCGCTAGGTCGCCGATCGCGGCGACGTCCGCGCGATGCATCACGATTTGCGCCTTCGGAAAGGCGCTCGCAATCGATGCGGTTGCGTCGCAATGATCCGCGTGCTTATGGGTGATCAAAATGTATCGCAACGCGTAGGGTCCCGCTGCGATGACGTTGAGGATCGTTTGCGGGATGCCCGCCGGGTCGATCAGCGCCGCCGTTTTTCCGTCTTCCAAAAAGAAGAGGTATCCGTTCGACGGATGCGGCGCGTTGAGATGGTGGCGGACGTCGGCGGGGAGGGCGACCGCCGGATGCCAACGCACCGCTGCCGAATCGGCGAACTTGCCGGGATCGAGGCCGAGCGCCCTACCCAGCGCGCGGGCTTCATCGTCCGAAGGTACGGACGAGCCGTCGGCCCAGGCCGCGAGCGCCTTTGGCGCGAGCCCGGTCCGCGCGGCGAGCGCGGCATCGTCGAGGCCGGCGCCGCGCTTGGCCTTGCGAAAGACGTCGACAAACTCATCTTCGAGCATGCGCGCTGTCTTTTTGCGCTCGCCTTGGCCGCCCTGTGCGGCGCGGCGGGGCGTTCGCCGCAACCGGGGAGGGCGGGTTCGCAGTCGAACCGAGCGACATGGAACGCCTCATCATCATCGGCTCCGGGCCCGCCGGCCTCACGGCCGCGATTTACGCGGCCCGGGCCAATCTCGCGCCCGTCGTCTTTGCGGGCTATCAATACGGCGGTCAACTGATGCTCACGACGGAAGTCGAAAATTTCCCGGGATTTCCGAACGGGATATTGGGCCCTGAGTTGATGGAGAGTTTTCGCACCCAGGCCGAACGCTTCGGCTCGAAGATCGAAAACGTCGACGTGACGAAGGTCGATTTCTCCGTGCGCCCCTTCGTGGTTTGGGCGGGTGACGAACGCTATGAGGCGGACAGCGTCATCGTGGCGACCGGCGCGAGTGCGCGCTGGCTCGGCATTCCCGGTGAGGAAGGGCTGCGCGGCCGCGGCGTCTCGACCTGCGCCACCTGCGACGGCGCGTTCTTCAAGGAGCGTCACATCGTCGTCGTCGGCGGCGGCGACTCGGCGATGGAAGAGGCGCTCTTCTTAACGCGGTTCGCTTCGAAGGTGACGGTGATCCATCGCCGCGCGTCCCTTCGCGCGAGCAAGATCATGGCCGATCGCGCGCTCGCGCACCCGAAGATCGATTTTATTTGGAATACGGCGGTCGTCGGCGCCTCGGGCGAATTCCACCTCGAAAGCCTCACGCTCGAAAATCTGCTCACCGGCGCGGTCTCCACGTTCGCCGCCGACGCGCTCTTCATCGCAATCGGACACGATCCGAATACAAAGATCTTCGCGGGCCAACTCGAGCTGGATCCCTCTCGCTACATCGTCTCGCCCGACGGCGTCCACACGAACGTTCCCGGGGTCTTCGTTGCCGGCGACGTCCAAGACATTCGCTACAAGCAGGCGATCACGGCCGCGGGAATGGGCTGCAAAGCGTCGCTCGAGGCCGAAAAGTATCTCGAAGAACTCGACGCCGAACGCGCCGCGGGCGGCCTCGTCTCTTCGGGCGCGCTCTAATTTTTTAGGCGGTCGCCGCGATCGCCGCGCACGCCGTATCGATCGTCTCGTATTTGAACCGGTAGCCGGTTGCGAGCGTGCGGGTCGGGACGACGTTCTGGCCTTGGGTGACGACGGTAGCGGCTTCGCCGAGCAGCAGTTCGATCGCGAACGCGGGCGCGGGGAACAACGTCGGACGATGTAGCGCCGCGCCGAGCGAACGCGTGAAATCGGCGTTCCGGACGGGACCCGGCGCCGTGGCGTTGAGGACGCCGTCGGTGCCGTCGATCGCGTGCAGGTAGATGCCGACCTCGTCGTCGATGTGAATCCAGGGAAACCATTGCCGCCCGCTCGCCACGATGCCGCCGAGGCCGAGTTTGAAGAGCGGCAGCAAACGCGCGAGTGCTCCGCCGTCGGTGCCGAGGACGACCCCGGTTCGGATCTTGCTCACGCGCATGCCGAACCCGGCGGCGCCGTCCGCTGCGGATTCCCACGCGGTGCACACGCCGGCCAGAAAATCGTTGCCCGGAGCACTCGTTTCGTCGAACGTTTCCGTTTCGCTCGACCCGTAGTAGCCGACGGCCGAAGCGGAAACGTACCCGCGCGGCCGCGTCTCGAGCTTGCCGAGCGCATCGACGAACGTGCGGGTCGCCTCGACGCGGCTCGCGCGAATCTTTTCTTTGACTGCGGGCGACCAGCGTTGCGCGACGGGTTCGCCCGCGAGGTTCACGACGACGTCCGCTCCGGCGGCGGCGCGCACGGCGGCGGCCGGATCGCGCAGGGAGGCGGGCGTTACGCGGTCGCCGCGCGAGGTCAGAGCGGCAGCGAGGTGCCGCCCGATAAAGCCTGAGGCACCGACGATCGTAACGTTCATATCAAGCGTTAGACGCCGCGCGTGCCGGGCGCGCCTACGGCTGCGGCGACGTGGTGCCGGATTGACGCGGCTGGGGCGGGTTGGGTCCGGCCGACGGCGCGCCGGCTGAAGGGCCGACGCCTGCGGGCACGGCTGACGGCGAAGGGGATGCGGCGGCCATGCTGGCGCTCGCGCTCTTCGAGGGGTGTACGCCCGCTTTTTCGGCCGCGCTCAGACACTGAAAATTGCCCTGCATCGTGTGCCCATAGTAGGTCGAATCCTTGAGAAAATAGAGGTTGAGGCGGGTGTTGACCCAGACGACCTGATCGTCCGACGCGCATTTCGGAATCGTCTTGTCGTTCATCGTCCGCAGCGAATTCATCGATCCCGAGGACATGCCTTGGGCGAATGCGGGAACCGCGAACCCCAACGTAGCGAGAAGCGCGAGTGCGAGCCGAGAATACACGGCGATCTCCAATCAGCGAATTGGCGAAGTTTAGCAGCGGTGGCTTTTCAAGCGATTCGTACTCACGACGAAGCAGTCATGTCGCTTAGGTGGAGGCCGGGGCGGGAGCCGGGCCGGTTGCGGCGGGGATGGGCACGCCGGACATCGGCGAGGGCGAAGCGGAGCTGTGATGGTGGTGGTGGTGTTTGGACGTCGTCGCGGCGGGCGAGGCGGTGGCGGCGCCGCTCGTCGCGGAGGGGGATGCCTTCGCGGACGCCTTTTTACTGCTTCCGGAGAGGTGGTAGCCGGCGCTTTCCGCGGCCGATTTGCAGGCGTACGCGCCGTGCTTCGTCTTACCGAAATACGAGTCGCCCTGCGCGTGATATACCTTGCTGCTCGAATTCTCCCAAACGACCGGGTCGCCGGCGGCGCACGCCGGCGTGGCCTGCGAGGTTTGGGCGATGACCGGTACCGCACTCGCGCAGAGCATCGCGCAAAGGGCAACGGTTAAGAGTTTATTCACAAACGAAATCCTTGCGCCCAAGAAAAGTACGGCGTCCACAGCGGACGCGAGACACCCGAGAGAACGCGCGGCGCGCCGGAGGAGTTCCGTTGCCGGCGAGCGAGAAGCCATCTCCGGATGCGTGTGCTCGTCGTCGGTGCGGGGCCCGGCGGCGCGGCCGCCGCGATCGAACTTGCGAGCGCGGGTGCCGACGTTCTCGTCGCGGAGCGGGCGCGATGGCCGCGGCCGAAAACGTGCGGTGACGGAATCTCCCCGCCGGGCGTCGTCGAAGCAGGCCGCTTGGGCATCGAACTCGGCGATCGGCGGCCGTTGCCCGAGGGCGAGATCGCGACGCCGCGCGGTCACCGCTTTCGCAGCGGCTGGCGCGCCGAAACCCCCTGGGGAACGATCGTCGAACGCATCGATTTCGATGCCCGCTTGATCGCGCGCGCGGTCGCCGCAGGAGCGCGATTCGAAGACGGAACGACGGTCCGCGACGTGTCCTTCGGAGACGGCGGCCCGCACGCGCGCTTCGCTGCGTCGCAAGCGTCGTTACCCGAGCGCTTCGATGCGTTCGTTTTGGCCGAGGGCGCAACCGGCGGTCTTGCGGGGAAGCTCGGGTTCGGACGTCACGCTTCGCGACTCGTGGCGCTGCGCGGGTACGCCGAGGCACGGCGGCCGCTCGACCCCGTCTTCGGCCTCTATTTCGACCGCGGCGTTTCGCCCGGATACGGCTGGGTTTTTCCGCTCGACGAACGCCGGGCCAACGTCGGCGTTCTCGTCGACGAACGCGCCGTGCAACGCGAGGGCGGCGACCTGCGCGGACTGCTGCACCGCTGGCAGGCGACCAGTCCGGCCGCATGCGCGGCGCTCGGTGGCGAAACCGAAATCGCGGGGCTTGCGGGCGGAGTGATTCCGACGGGCCGGCGCCGGCGCGTGCGGGGCGGCGTGTTCGCGGTCGGCGACGCGGCCGGCGTGGCCGACCCGTTTTCGGCTGAAGGCATCTATCAGGCGATGAGCAGCGGTCGCGCCGCGGCCGCCGCGCTCACGGCCCACGGCCCCGGCCCCCGGGCCGAACGCGCTTACGCGCGCGCGCTGCGGCCGTTCGACCGCAACGCGCGGGAAGCGCGCCGTTTGCGCCTGGGTTTCCATTTCGTGATCGACGCGATGGCGCGGCGGGCGATCGACCGGCCCCGGCTCGCGCACCACCTCAGCGCCGACGGCTTCTTCATGAAGGCGAGCCTGCCGGCGTTCCTGTGGGGAATCGCGCGGAATTGGTAGCCTTGCCGGCCGCCTGCGCTGTAGCCCCGGTCACCACGCAGCCTCCGGCGGGCGGGCATACTGTGAAGAGGGGGGAGAGCTGATTTGGGCTTCCAAAACCGGCTGATCAAGTTCGTCGTCGACACGGGGTTTCGCAACCCCGGGATCATGAAGCTCATCTTTTCGATCGACGACGTCACGGGCGTCGACCTCGTCAAGACGCTCGCGCCGTTCAAACTGATGCCGGCGTCGGCCGAACTCTTCCAGCGTTCGTTCGCGCACTTCGTCTCGGGTGAAGAGATCTCGTACGCCTGCGCGACCGAACTCGCGACGATCGTGCCCGACGCCGCCTCCGCGAAATATCTGCTGGTTCAAGCGGGCGAGGAGATGACGCACCTCGATCATTTCCGCGGTAAGCTCGAGCAGTTTGGGCTCGGCGAAGCGAAGCTCTCGAAGTTCGTCGCCTCCAGTTTCGCCAATTTCGGCAAGGCGATCACGCAGCGCCTGGAACGCAAGGATTACGTCGGCGCGATGGTCGGCAATAACGTCGTCGTGGAAGGGCTCGCGATCTGTTTGCTCGAGCTCGGCTGCAAAGATCTGCGCGCGAACTCGGACGAAATCGGGAAGTTCTTGGATTTCGTCCTCGAGGACGAACGTCACCACGTTCGCTTCGGCGAACGCCGGCTGCGCTACTGGAACGAACGCGGGCTCGTGCGCGAGCGCGACGTGGCCGACTTCTACGGCGAGATGTGGAGCTACGTGGAGGGCGTCGCGGGCGAGATCCCCGACGTCCTGGATTCGCTCGGCCTCGCACCGCACGAGCTGCTCGCCGCCGCCAAAACGTTCTTCGAGGCCCGCTTCACGGCGGCGGGGTTGGCGATCACGGCGTAAGCCGAGCGGTCCTCGCCGAATGGCGGGTTATTTCACGTACGTGATCCCGCACAAATCCTGCGTTGGTGCGGTGAGCGTTACCGAGTCGGTTTCCTCTTGAGCGCTGAAGTATTTCACCTGCCAGCGAGAATCTTTCGGTGAACAGTAGGCGCCCTTCCCGACCGCGTTCGTCCACGGGACCCGCGCCCCACCATTCGAATTACCGGCGTACGAGTCGCCCCAGTGCACGCCGGTCAACGAAGATCCGTCGAGCAAACAGGCGGCGAGCGTGGCGCCGCACGCATTCGAACGATGGGCGTCGTATTGGGCGATTGCGGTGACCCGCTTTACAACGGTATTCGTCCCTTGTTGATTCCAAGCGGCATTCGCGACGAGGCCGAGATCGCTCGTGACCAGCTTTCCCGTATCGAGATCCGTTCCGGTTACCGTAAGGGCGACGTACGTGAGCCCGCTTTTGCCGGGGAAAACGTGGAAGACGACCCGGAAGATCTGCCTGAACGCAAATTCTTTTCCGGTAATGGCCTTCCGGCACGGAGGTTCGTGCGGCGCGCAACTCGGGGGGGCGGGACTTTCGAGGAGATACGCCTCAATGCCGGGACGGCCCGGACGATTGGGTTGAATTTGCAGGCCGGCATCGACGCTGCCCGGCGCGCTCGTCCCGATGCCCGTGTAACCGCCTTCAAAAGCGTATCCGAGTTCTCCCGTGGCGCCCGGTTTGAGGACCGTCGTCATGTTCGCCGTATCGATCAGCGAGCAGTTCCAAGAATAGCCGACGTTCGAATAGCGATTGCGGCTCGGTCCGTTTTGCGGCGGCGCCGGCGCGAAGCCCGGCGCGAGTGCCGCGGACGCGAGTTCCGAAGGCGGCACGTCGTTCGGGAACAACGCGATCTCGCCGCGGTTACTCTCGAAAAGATTCGAGTCGGACGACGTCGGGATCCAGGCGCGCGCATCTCGTAAGGCGCTCGGGTGGTTTGCGTAGAGATTGCGGCCGTCGAAGAGCACGAGGTCGTCGCTTCTCTCTGCGGGGGGCATGGCCAACAGGAGATCGCGCAGCAGCGCCCGTCCGCGTCCTTGTACGCCGGCGTCGATCGAGCGATCGACCAGCGCGTCGGGAATTCCGGCGGGGTGTGAAGACGAACTGCAATCGAACGTTTCCGGCGCGAGCGGCCGCGCTCCGATCACGCTCGCGCTCGTTTCGCCCGGCAAGGAGAGCAATGCGAAAATCAGCAAGAGAAGTAAATTCTTCATGGCGGGGACCTCCCGGCCAGCTCATTGGCGGAACGGGGCACTAACTCTTTCACGGGCTTCTTGCTCGGCGACGACATCGCTTTGAAAAACGACGATCTCGGCTTCGGCCAAAACACGACGCATCAACATTGCCCGCGACGGCCGAAAGCGCGAACGTCACGAAGATGGCGCAAAGCGATGTTGCAAACCGCGCAAGAACGCGAGGCATTGACGTCCCTTCATTACACGCAGGGAAGCCGCGTCAGGCGACGCCTTCCCGCTTCAGCCTCCGTAAGGCTACAGGAGCCTCCGCTAAGATAAGATTAAGAGCGGCGAAGCGGAGGTCGACGTACGCAGTGCGGAGGAAAAGAGCAGCCAATGCAACTTACCGCCGTCGCTCCGCCTCACGCCGTGCCGATTATCGGCGGTTTCGACTACGTCACCGTCGATCCGGCGCGGCGTCGAATCTACGCCGCGCACACGGCGAGCGAGGTCACGTCTTCACCGGAAACGGAACCGATCGCAGCGTCTGGGAAGTCGATCCCGTCGCGCTCAAAGTACTGCGCTCGGTCGACGTGGCGGGCGACGTCGATGCGATCGCATACGATCCCGCGAACGGTCATATTTACGCCGACGAAGATGACGGAACGCAGCTTTTCGTCGTCGACGCGAAGACGATGACCAGTATCGGAACCGTCGCCCTTCCCGGTCACAAGCCCGAGTATCTTGCCGTCGACCCGAAGACGCACGACGTTTACCAGAACATCACGGACCTCGCGGAAGTCGCCGTCGTCGATGCGACGACCCTCACCGTCAAGCGCACGATTCCGACGCCGGCGATCGTGGGAAACCATCCTTTGCAGTTCGACTCCGCGTACGGTCATCTGCTCGTCGGCGGGCAGAACGGTACGATCGCGGCGTACGACCGCACCGGAACGCTCGTCGGCACCGTTGCGGTGCAAGCACGGGTCGACCAGTGCAGCCTCGACGAAGCGAACCACGAACTCGCCTGCGCCGGAAGCGGAGCGCTCTCGGTCGTGCGCGACCTGCCGTCGGGCGCCCCCGTGGCCGTTGCCACGGCGACGGTTCCGCGGGGGGCTCATACCGTCGGCTTCGACCCGAAAACGGGCCAGATCTGGATCGTTTGGGCGCAAGCCCCCGATGGCGACTTCGTTCAGGCGTACGCTTCGGCGCCGTAAGGTCCGGGGCGGCTACGTCACGGGGACCTTATACCAAACGATCTGCTCCATCGTTGCGAGCAGTTTACCGGCGCGGCTGAAGAGCGACGACGTTTCGTCGAAAAAGCCGTCGTACGCGACCCTCATCCGCGCGTCGTACACGATGAAGTCGTCGCCGACCGCCGCGAGATCTTCGGTTCTGGCGTGGAAGTAAACGGTCATCGAGACCGTCGAGATCGGGATGAATCGCTTCACGCGATGGAAGACTTGGGGAAAGGCACAGTCGCTCATCGCGAGCAGCGAACAGAAGTCGAGCGACGGGTCGACGAGGTCGCGCACCCAAGCGATGGTGCGCGCGCCGTCGTTCGCCGGACCCTGGCCGAGCGGTTCGCCCGAGACGAAGCGGATGTCGTAGGCCTTCATCCATTCGGCGCGCGCCGCGGCGAAGTCGAATGGCGCGATCGACTCGGGCGCCGGCACCGGCGGCGCTTTCGCGATTGCGAACGACGGGGTCTCGCGGCGCACCGCGAGCACGACCGTTGCGTCGGCACAGTGAACCTCTTCGCCATCCTGCGTCTGCAAGAAGCGGACGAACCAAAACGACGTCGAGCGATTCCGGCGTAAGAGCTCGACGCGGACGTCGTAGGTTCCCGCGCGAATCGCCGCGACGAAATTGATCGTAATCGACAGCGGCGTACCGAGCGCCTCGGGATGCACGAGCACCGGCCGGAGCAGCGACGCCGCGATCCAACCGCCGAAGGGACCGATCAGATTCCAATAGCGCGCGTCGGTTTGGTAGGTGGACTCTTCGATCACGAAATCACGAGCGCTTCGATGTCAAATACCTCCGACAAAACGTCCGGGCGAAAGCGTGCTACGCGGGTCGAAGCGCCCCTTGAGCGCGCGCATCGTGGCAAGCGACGGCGGCACATCGCTAAAGCCTTCGAGCAGCGCGCGCAAGCGTTGCGGCGCCGCGAGCACGCGCGCCCCGCCGCACACCGCTCGGCGCCGCGCTTCGAACTCCCCGAGCCGCTCCCGAAACTGCAGCGTGGAGGGTGCCGAGATGCGCGCGACCACGTCGCCCGTGCAGAGGTCCTCGATCGTTTCGATTTCGAATTCGCTCGCCGCTGCGGCATCTGCCAACAGCGCGGCCCGCTGCGCGACATCGTCGAGCGACCCGCCGCTGCGAAACGTCGCAGAGCGTTCGCCGACGAGCGCGACGTAGGCGTCGAGCGCGTTCGCGAACGTTGCGCCCGCCTCGCGGTCGAGCAGGCGCGTCTCGGGAACGCCGGCAGAGCCGAGCGCGGAGCGCAATTCCCGCGTCGAGAGGTCGACCGTGCGGCGCGAGCCTTCGAGAAGAACGAGGAGCCGGCCCTCGGCTCCGGGCCGGCCGTCGATCTCGGCGAAGCCGCGTACCATGAGCGCCGCCGCCGGTTCGCGGGTCAGACCGGCGAGGTTTGCCGCGGCGCGAGCGCGCGTGCCTTCGGGCAGCGCCGCGAGCGCGACGCGCCGGGCGGCGGGCAGGGGCAGCGTTTTGAAATTCGCGCTGACGATGGCCGCGAGCGTGCCGAGCGAACCGATGTAGAGCTTCGCGAGATCGTAGCCGGTCACGTTCTTCACGACCATGCCGCCCGATTTCGCGAGCGTTCCGTCGGCGAGCGCCGCGGTCGCACCGATAACGAAGTCCCGCGAACGCCCGTACGTCGCCCGGCGCGGCCCGAGCCAGCCGCTGGCGAGGGTCCCGCCGACGGTCGCGCGGCTGGGGTGCGGCGCGTCGAGCGGAATGAATTGGCCGTGGGCCAGGAGTGCCGCATCGAGCTTCGCGACGGTGACGCCGGCTTCGAGCGAGATCGTCAGGTTGCGCGGCTCGTGTTCGAGGATGCGGTCGAGTCCGCGCAGATCGATTGCCGCATCGAACCGCTGCGGCGCGTTGCCGAACGCTTGCAGCGAATGGCCGCCGAAGAGAACGGCGGCTTCGCCCGCGTCGTCGCAGCGACGCAAGATCTCCGTGAGTTCCGCGGCGTTCGCGGGCGCGTACACGTTGCCCGGCACGCGCTCGCCGAGTGCATACGCGGCACAGTCCGTCTGCGCGTGCGTTAGAGCCATGCGCCCGCCGGGATCGCGGCCTGGGCCGCGCGCACTTCGCCGCAGACGGCGCCGCTCGGAAAGATCTTGTCCGGGTTGAACGAGCGGGTGACGTCGAAGGCGTCGCGCAGGCGCGCCATCGTGGCGAGATCGTCGTCGCTAAAGACCAGCGGCAGCGTTTCCCGCTTCTCCGAGCCGATGCCGTGCTCGCCTGAAATCGTGCCGCCGAGCTCGATGCACGCCGCCAAGATCGCATGGCCGGCCTGCGCGACCGCTTCCAATTGCCCGCTCGCGCGGCGGTCGAAGAGGAGCAGCGGATGGAGGTTGCCGTCGCCCGCGTGAAAGACGTTGCCGACCAGAAGTCCGAATTCGCGAGCGATCTCTTCGACACGGCGAATCGCGCGCGGCAACTTCGTGCGCGGCACCGTCGCGTCTTGAATGTAGTAGTTCGGCGCGATGCGCCCGAGGGCGCCCGCGGCACCTTTGCGCGATGCCCAAAGTGCGTCACGTTCGCGTGGCGACGCGGCGGAGCGCCACGAGAGGGCGCCGTGTTCGCGCGCGATCGCGGCGAGCGTGTTCTCCCAGTCCGCGACGTCGCCCGCATCGCCCGCAATTTCCGCGAGCAACACGGCGCCGGCATCGAGCGGAAAGCCCGCGGCGAAGTGCGCTTCGACGGCTCGCACGATCGTACGGTCCATCACCTCGAGTGCCGTCGGAAGCAGACCCGCGGCGACGATGGCCGACACCGCTTCGGACGCCGCCTCGACGTCGCCGAACGCCGCGACGCACACGCGCACGGCGGCGGGCGCCCGCAGCAACCGAACCTCGAGCGCGGTGATGATGCCGAGCGTCCCTTCGCTGCCGACCAAAGCTCCCGTGAGATCGTAGCCGCAATCGTCGAGCGACACGCCGAACACGTCTCCCGCAGCGTCCACGAACTCGAGCCCGAGGACGTGCGCGCTCATCGAGCCGTAGGCGAAGGCGTGCGGGCCGCCGGCGTTCGTCGCTGCATTTCCGCCGAGCGTCGAAGTTTTCTGGCTCGACGGGTCGGGACCGAAGAAGAGTCCGTCGCCCGCGACCAGCCGCGAGAGTTCGAGATTCACGAGCCCCGGCTGTACTCGCGCGCGCCGGTTTCGGCTATCGAGTGCGAGCAGACGATTCATGCGCGCGAATGAGATCACGATGCCGCCGCGGCCGGCGACCGCGCCGCCGCATAGTCCCGTGCCCGCGCCGCGCGAGACGACCGGATGACCGCAATCGCGCGCGATGCGCACGACCGCCGAAACCTGGCGCGCATCCGCCGGCAACACGACCGCTGCCGGTAATTCGCCTTCGACGAACGCGTCGAACGCGTAGGCCGAGAGATCTTCGGGCGACGTCAGGACGCCCTGCGTTCCGAGCGCGCCGATCAGCCGCTCGTGCAGTCCCGGTTCCATCGTCGCCATCATCGTCCGGCGTGGCTTACGAGCGGCTGCGGGCGAGTCCTTGGCGGATCCGCATATCGGGCGCCCAAGGCGAGCGCGCGCCGAACGCGCTAGATCGAACGAGCGGTTACGCCGCTTCCGATGTCTTGCTCGCGGGCACGTAGACTTCGCACCCGTAGATCGCGGCAAGCTCCTGCAGCAGTTTGGGATCGCCGCTGGTCCAGCAGAGCTGGCGCGGATAGGCGAACTGCGCGCGGTAGCCGTGTTCGTACACGATGACCTCGCCCCAAAGCGAGACGGTTCCGGCGACGGTCAATTCGCGCCCTTGCAAACATGGCCGGACGGATCCCGCGATCATCCGGCTTGCGTCGGAATACGCGTGAATGCCGGCGCGGCGTTGCGGACGCGCCGGATCGATCACCGCGGCCATCGGCACGCCCGGTTCCCAAACGATCTTACCGTAGTGTGCGCTCGCCATCCGGAGTTCGGCAGGCGCTTCGCCCCGGTCTACCCGGAACACGCGCCAGACGCGGTAAGCGACGATTGGTTCGCGGGTTTGGGTCGTCGGCAATCGCAAGCTTCGGTCGGCCGAGCGCAGCAGATCCGGCAGTGCGAGTTCTTCGTAGCGAAGATTGCCGTGGTAGTGCGCTTGCCGCCAGGCCGCGATCAGGCTGGGGTTAGCGTGGGCACTTCCTGCGGCGGCGGGGAGAGGGGGGAGGTGGATGGCGGGAACAGGGACGGACCCGGCACCGGAGACGGATAGGGAGCCGTGGCCGGTTCCACTTCCCGGACTTCCAACGGTGCTCCAAGATCTGCCATAGACGGTTCCTTTCGAATCACCTCGGGTTTTGCGAGACCCGAACGCTTGCACGGCCGAGCCGAGATTTCGAATCAGCCGAAAAGTGGATATGATCATCATTGTCATTTTTCGCGACGCTACCACGTTCGGAAACTCGGAGTCAAGGGTTTCCATTTAGACTATCGGCCGGTCGCGACCGCATCGGAGTGTGCCGCGTAATCTCGCCAAAAGAAAATTCCGCGCCGCTGCTCGCGACACGGAATTCTGGGGTGCTAACGCGACCGGCTTTCGCTTAGACCGGGGTTGCGAGCGCGGCAAACGTTCCGAACGCGTGCAGTTGTTCGTTCTGCCACGCATCATCGCGATCCAGCTCCGCCGCAAGCAACTTCGCGACCTGTGGGGCGCTCGCACGGGCGGCTTCGATGTCGAGAAAGAGCGCCCGCGTGCGGCGCGCGAGCACGTCCTCGACCGTGCGCGCCATCTCGTGTCGCGCCGCGAAAACGACCTGCGCCGAGATGTAGGGAAGGCGCGCGTCCAACGGCAGCGCGAGTTCGGGTCGCTCCTCGGCCAGGGCTCGCAAAGAGAACCCGTCGCTGCCGTAGACGCGCAGCGGATCGGTCTGCGGCGGCAAGTCGCGCGCCGCGCCGTGCAAGGCGAGGTGTGCCGTCTGCGAGGGCGCTGCGGCTAGACCCGCTTCCCGGGCCGCGACGTCGATCACGTCTTCGGCCATCTTGCGATAGGTCGTCCATTTGCCCCCGGTGATCGTTACGAGTCCGGAGCTTGCGACGTCGATGAGGTGTTCGCGCGAGAGCTTCGCGGTGGTCGACGCTTGCCGCGTCACGAGCGGTCGCAGGCCCGCGAAGGTGGCTCGGACGTCGGCTTCGTCGAGCGCGTTCGCTAAATACGGATTTATCGTCTCCAGGATATACGAGACTTCGGCCGCAGTCGGTCGCGGATCCAGTTCGACGTCGCTCGTTTTGATGTCGGTCGTTCCGATCACGATGCTCTCGTGCCACGGCGTCGCGAAGACGACGCGTCCGTCGCTCGTTTTCGGAATGAGTACCGCGTGCGTCGAGGTCCCGAGCGCCGCGCGCGGCACGACGACGTGCGTGCCGCGGCTATGGGTCAACAGTTTCGGAGCGTCCGCATCGTCGAGCGCGCGCAGCGCATCGACGAAGATACCCGTCGCATTGACGACCACGCGCGCGCGGATCTCGAAGCGCTCGCCGCTTTCGTGGTCCTGCGCGACGACGCCGCAGATGCGGTCGCGCTCGTAGAGAAAACGCTCAGCGCGAACGTAGTTCGCGACGGCCGCGTGCCGGTCGACCGCCGTGCGCGCGAGCGAAACCGCCAGCCGGGAGTCGTCGAACTGACCGTCGTGAAACATGATTGCCGAGCGCAGCCCGCGACCGCTAAGCCCCGGCACGAGGGCGAGCGCTTCGCGCGGGGAGAGCAGGCGGGTACCGGGCAAATTCGACGCCCCGGCGAGAACGTCGTACACCTTCAACCCCGCGAAGTAGTACGGTATGTCGCGCCGGCGATAGGCCGGTAAGAGAAACGGAAGATCGTGCACGACGTGCGGTGCGTTTTCGAGCAGGTTGGTACGCTCGTGGAGCGCCTCGCGCACCAGATGAACTTGGCCGTTCTGCAAATAGCGAACGCCGCCGTGCACGAGTTTCGTCGAGCGGCTGGAGGTGGCTTTCGCGAAATCCTCCGCTTCGATCAGCGCCGTCGCGTAACCGCGCGACGCGGCGTCGACGGCGGCACCGAGACCGGTTGCGCCGCCGCCGACGATGAGGACGTCGAAAGACTCGCCGAATCGCGCGAGCGCGTCCGTGCGGTTCACGTTCGCCCTATGCTTCGATCCACTTCAGCGACCGTCCGACCGCGCGCTGCCATTCGTGGTACAGACCGTCGTTTGCGCGACTGCCGGGCTGCGCCTCGAAGCGCCGGTCGAGAGCCCAGCGATCTTGAATTGCGGCCTCATCGAGCGAGTCCGACCCGATTCCGGCGAGGTACGCCGCACCGAGCGACGTCGTCTCCGTAACCTTCGGACGCAGCACCGGCACGCCGAGCGCGTCGGCTTGGAACTGCATCAGCAGGTCGTCGATCGAAGCGCCGCCGTCCACGCGCAACTCTTTGAGCTTGAGCCCCGAAACCGTTTCCATCGCGCCGATCGCATCTTTGGTTTGATACGCCATCGCCTCGAGCGCGGCGCGCGCGATGTGCCCTTTCGTCGTTCCGCGAGTGATGCCCACGATCGTGCCGCGCGCGTAGGCGTCCCAATGCGGTGCGCCGAGTCCGGCGAGTGCGGGTACGAAGTACACGCCGCCGTTGTCCGGCACGCTTGCCGCCAATTCCTCGACGGCACCCGAGGAAGCGATGATGCCGAGCCCGTCGCGCAGCCACTGCACCGCGGCACCCGCGACGAAGATCGAACCCTCGAGCGCGTATTGCGGCGGCTTGCCCTCGATTTGCCAAGCGAGCGTCGAGATCACGCCCGGCCCGCTGACCGCTTTGGAGCCCGTGTTCATCACGACGAAGGCACCCGTGCCGTACGTGTTCTTGGCCATCCCCGCTTGGAAGCACGCCTGTCCGAAGAGCGCGGCGTGTTGATCGCCCGCGTCGCCCGTGATCGGAATCGCCGCGCCGACGATCTGCGCGTTTGCAACCGCGAACCGCCCGGCCGATGGCCGCACCTCGGGCAGGAGCGATTTCGGAATGCCGAGTTCGCGCAGCAGCTCGTCATCCCACTCGAGCGTGTGAATGTTGAAGAGCAGCGTGCGGCTCGCGTTCGTGACGTCGGTAACGTGCGTCTTTCCGGCGGTGAGGTTATAGATCAGCCAGCTATCGACGGTGCCGAAGGCCAGGTCTCCCGCCTTCGCTCGCGCTGCCAAGCCGTCGACGTTCGCGAGCAGCCACGCGATCTTCGTGCCGGAAAAATAGGGATCGAGCACCAACCCCGTTTTCCGGCTGATGCTCTCCTCGAGTCCCCCGCGTGCGCGCAGCTCGTCGCAGAAGTTCGCCGTCCGGCGGTCCTGCCAGACGATCGCGTTGTGCACGGGTTTG
>Ga0116227_10002209_pt1 | contig 44426 bp, 35 predicted proteins | sample S1TSphgellanicum_FD_89693 | JGI IMG/M metagenome (GOLD analysis project Ga0116227, IMG submission 89693) | Host-associated microbial communities from peat moss isolated from Minnesota, USA - S1T2_Fb - Sphagnum magellanicum MG | ecosystem: Host-associated > Plants > Peat moss > Unclassified...
GAAAAGAAAATGAAAAGGGAATATTCTATTGCAGATTTTCTCTTTTTTGAAGGAAAAAATGGTCAAATTTGAATTTAATTTTTTTTTAAATTCATCACATTTCCACTAGGAATTTTAGAGGGGGGTGCATATTTTGGACCAGCTTCTATAATTTTTGGATACCAATTATGAAAATTGTTGGTTATGTCTAGTAATATTTGATAGTTTTGGCATGAGATATTCACTTCAACTGTTGAGGAGACGCATTTGTGATGGGTACCTCAAGTGCAACCAACTATGAAGAACTCAAGGGAAGATCATAAGTTTGTAGCTACTTATACTTATGTGATTCTTAGGTTGAGTGGAGAATTTTGAGTGAACATTGTTTTTTTTTTGGGTCATATCTCTCCTCTCACCTTTCCATTGTCAATTTTCCAACACTTTTGAATTTGGGGGTTACTTTTGTTTTGTGTTTGTTACACTAAATGTGCAATGGGTGACAAGATTTTATGCCTATCAAGTTTAAGGGTTTACTTTTCATGACCTCTTCAAAAACTGGATATAGGCCCTTTTCTCATTTCCCATTTGTGAAGTCATTATTCAACTTGCAGATGGTGCAAAGATCTTTAGAAAGTGACACTTTTTTTTTGAGGTTTTGTGAAATTATTATTGTGGGATTGTGGGGGGAGGGATGAAGATTTGGTTAGGTTAAACCTTATTGACGCATCAATTCTACTACGGAGAAACATGCACCAACAACTCCTTCACAAATCTCGAGCATTAGAATCCAAGTTGGAATCTCAATCAGAAATTAAAGCAAGCTTGCTCATCTTGTCAAGATTTCAACTGGGAAAATCTGGAAATGCTTTTGCAAAGTTTTGAACCAGTGAAGTAATATCTGAGTAGAATGTGCAATCACTCTAAATTTCTGCTCTGTGTGTGTGTCCTGACTGTAGGGAATTTGATTAGTTACTTGTGTTGTGAAGAATTCATGAGACAATAAATAGAACAAGAGAAAATGGACAAAACAACCTCTTGAGAATGTCAACAAACAAGTCCAAAATAGGCTTCAAAACTTGATTGAGTTGTTGGAGTGTACTTCTAACATTCAATCTTCAAAAGTTGATAACAAACCCATACTTCTAACATTCAATCTTCAAAAGTTGATACTAGACCCAATGCTGGTTACAACTCTTGGCACCCTGCAAGCAGTTTTTGGGTTTCAGTAACTCCAATCTGAACCATTGGGTAACTCCAATCTTCTACAATTTGAACAAACAAATTGTTTCTCAACCCAATGATGAGAGTAAACAAATTACTTCAAATTGTTCACTGGTTGTGAGAACACATTAATCTAAAATTTGTGAAATTTTTGGAAACCTTCAAAAAAAGTGCAAACTCTTCCTCCACTCTCAGATCAACATACTACTATACATCACATGCAAATCAAATACCAATGCAAAATGGAGGCATGTACCAGAGCCAAGCCAATAGTACCATTTTGAGGGCATTTTTTCAGGAGGTAAAATGTTCTTACCACCCACAGAGCTAGCACATTGCCAGGGACTCTTCTTAAATATCCGAGAGCCCCCCTGCATACACTCAATGAATGTCTCAAACAAATCATTCTCTCTTAACCTTTACTTCAATCTCACTGTCTACTGCAGACTTTTATTCTAACTGTGAACCTGTTTATTTTCTTAACTAATGGAATGTGCCCTCCAATGGGGAGGGAAAAATAAATGTCTTTAAACTGTGCTGGATTCTGAAGGTTAGGAAAGTCCAGCACAACTGTGCTGGATCAATCAGTTTGTGGGAAAAATAAAAAAATAAAAATATCGGTTCAGCATCCCAACGTTAGAAATCTGGAATTCCCACAATTTCATGTATAACTGAACTAAAACACAAATGGGCAACACAAGATGATAACAGTGTAGTAACCTAGTGATGAGGTTCAGGGATTTCTGCAGTAGGGTCAGAGGTTCCAGCAAGAGGAATCAATTTCCTACAAATAGAGCATCTATGATATTAAAAATTTTCCCAAAAGAATGTGCAAGCAATCAACAGGAGCAACAAATTAAATGTGGCATGGTTGTGACACTCTCTGACCTTGGGTTTCAAAGGTGGCATGGTCTGCGACACTCGCCAACCCTTGGGTTTACGCATATTGAGACCCCAACCCCAAGGGTTCTCATCTGTAAGCTCAAAATAAGAGCAATGAACCAAGGGTTCATGACTCTCTGCATGTAGGTAAGCAGGTAGGTAGGTAGGTATCACTTTGGGGAGGGAGGTAGGTCACTCAGTCAATCCAAGTTGATTTAGTCACCATGGCAAAGAAAGAGTAGGAATCACTCGCTTCATCAATCTGCAACCCAACAAAAGATTCTTGGTTTAGCAAAGCTTACCAAAGAAGAAAGACCCAAGTATACCATCCCTAGGATGACTAGGGATCATACCCTATGGCTTGCACCCTTGAATTCATGTAAACCACTCCTTATGTGCACACTCTATTAAATCAGCAAAATGAAATTTACTCCTCATAAAACAATAACACAACAAAGAAAATACTCACAACTTTTTGAGTTGGGCGACCAGATCCATGGCCAGCCTTGGTATCAATCCGTCCAATTATTGGGTTTGTTTGCGGACTATTCTCCACACTAGTGCAAAGCTCATACTGCAATGTCTGCAATCAAATCCATCCATGTTTGATGCTGCTCAAATCAAAGAACCCTTATCGGACATTTGATATGGTCAACTAATAGAAAACTTCACTAGTGACCGAGATATCCTTACCGCTAGAAGCTTCAAAGAATGAAGGGGGACCACACGATCATCATGGTCAGCGGTCAACAGCATGGTAGCCGGGTATTGTACTCCTGGTGTCTGCTCCCATGGTCGCCGCACATTATGCAGTGGTGAGTATCTGCACAGAGCAAGCAGCAGTTGAATCATTTTCAAGTTCAAAGTTTTTTGAATGAATGTACGAGCAAAGAGCCTTACTTACTCAGTCTACAAACTTTGGCTCCACTTGAGCAGATGTGAACCAACATAGACTATGAAAGCCAAGTAGACAGCCTCAATTTTTCACTTAAAAATCACATGTTGTGAAGTGACTTTTTGTAATTTTGAAGGGATGGAGCACAAGGTTTTGATTGTGGAACATCTGGGTCCCATTGGTTCATTGGTTGTGTGGGTAATGATTTTCATATACAGTCTATGACTTTTGTAAGAGGTACATCATCACAAAAGAACCAGCTATGCTCACTTGATTAGCCATTGAAATTCTTCTTTATTATCAGCACACCCGTAATCTGATGTCCATGCATGTCCTGTGCATTTCAAAAAACCACAAATTACATCAAAAACTGCATATCCAACTATGGACCAGTGTTGCATGGTATATGATTTTTGATACCCACTGGTTCTGGTTTTTGTTTATATTTCAAAACCAGAGAACCACCAGTTCCAGGTTTTTTGGGGAGAAATCGGAATCAAAGGAATCACTGATCCCAGTATTTCAAAACCTCAAAGAATCACCGGGCTTCACAAAAGAACTGACAGTGTTACAGGTGGTCATTTGACCTTTTCCAAAAAACTTGAGAACCATGGTTAAATATTTTAGATGCCACTATTTTGGTTTTTCTTTTTGTTTGTTTAAGGTTTTTATGAGCCTTAAGAAACACCCTGATACCCATTGCGTATTTGGGGCAGTTTCTAATACCCACCCAACACTGCTATGGATCTCTGTTTACATTTAGACCTTGAGGACATCTTCATTTGTTTGTTAACTCAATTGAGTCAAATAAATGCAGAACAAACTTTCAGAGACATGCTATCTATGGATGATGACCAAAGATTTTGTAAAAGCATTGATATTTCAAGACTAAAAAATGCGGAGGATGGTAGTCACCAATTGTGAACTTGTGGAAGCGTAGCATATCCATCACACCCACATGTGCCAGCGCACATCCAAATAGATCTGGCCTCTGTAAAAAGACCAGGAAAAAAATAACCATGAGCCCACATGAAAACAAAGTTGCTATGGAATTATTCAAACCTGAGAGATTTGAGCTTTGAGATGCAACACAAATGCTTTGAGTCAAAGTGCATTAAACCCTCAACCCTATACCCATGCTGGAATGGGTGAGCGAAATGGGAAAGTGAGGAGTTATCACAAGCATTTCTATGTATTTAACAGCAGACCCAATAGACAGGAAGATGGCTACCTGATTGATGCAGGCAGCGACAAGCAAACCCCCATTACTTCCGCCTTCAATGCAGAGTTTCTTGGACTGTGTGTATTGCTCCTTTACCAAGTACTCACTGCATGCTATGAAATCATCAAAGCAGTTTTGCTTTTGGGCAAGAGAACCTGCTTTGTGCCACTCTTCCCCATACTCTCCCCCACCTCTGATATTTGCAATAGCAATGACTGCCCCCAAATGCTTGGCCAAGACCAAGCGAGCAACACTGAAAGATGGGGTGAGGCTTACATTGAAACCTCCATATCCATAGAGTAATGCTGGATGCTGTCCATCCAGATCAAGACCTTTCTGAGCCACTATGAACATGGGTATCTTGGTGCTATCCTTGCTTTGAACAAAAACCTAAAACCACCACAATTGCAACAGTAGTAAGAACCTTGGCAACAACCATTTCATTCTGCTTAACCATCCAAGCATTGAGAACTTTTGTGTGGGCAAGAAATCACCCAAGGAGAAAATCAAAAGGATAATTTTCTCTGAACAAGGACCTTCTAGACTGCACAGAATTTTTTCTTGTAGAAACTCAATGTGTCATGACAAGTTGAGTTTTGTACCTGTTTAATCTCAAATGAAGTGCGGTCAAAATTGGCAACAGCAGTCTCCCGCAACACTTTGAGTTCAGGCTGTGAGGAGCTTAAATCATACCAATAGATAATTCCTGGTGTCAAGAAGCTGGTAAAATTGAAGTAAACTTGAGAGTCTTCACGACGGCCTGACGTTTCAGTCACCGAACCAATTTCAAGAGGTAGCTGATGCAACAGTGAACCAGTCTGGAGGTCATGTAGCCGGAGTTGATGTTTGACATCAGTCATGTAACACACCAGCAACTGCTGCAAGTTGACACAAGTGGCAGACACAAGCACATCCGTGTTGGATTCTGGAATCACATCTGTCCAATCAGACGGGTTGTTGAGATCCACCCTCACCAGTTTGTATCTGGGTGCATTTTTGTTGGTAAGAAATGTGAAGATTGATTTATTGTTCGCCACCAGGTGGTACTGCGCTTCAAAATTGTCTATTAGTCTCTTGAATGGAAGCTGCTTGTTGCTCCCTTTCCATCCTTTGAAGCCGCCATCCGGCAATGTCGTGAGATCAAAATAGTAAAGTCTGTTGACTGGATCACAACCCTCTGCAATCGACAGCAACAAATACTGCACAAAACGCAAACAAACTAACATCAAAACTGTACAAAAAATAAACCAGAGTTGCAAGCTACAAGATAAGCCAAAGTTCAGCTCCTTGGTAAATAAAGGGCAGGTTCATGAGACCTGGCCATCAGAAGTGATCTCTGCTCCAGACAACCACTGTGGATGCTCCAAGCTCCTCCAGCACAGTACGTCTTCAGACTGGTTGGTGCCAAGTAAGTGGTAGCAGAGTTCATGGAACAGATTCTTCTCTGTTTCAGTGCCAGCATCCATACCTGCTTCTTTCTCCCTGTCCATGAACAAAAGGGCATGATTCAAAATGTTACATCCCCACGAAGAATCTCTCAATATATGCCCAAAAGGAATTCTGTGGTTTTCAGATTGCAGGGAATGGGAAGCAGGACCTACTGTGGTTCTGGATAGCGGTTGTAGAAGAAGCCTTTGTTGTCATGTGTCCATGTCAAGGATGTGAATTTCACCTGCATATGTGCCACAACACCCAGTATCAATCTCCAATCCCTGATGCCCAAACCTGAAACTTTTGATCAACACAAAGTTCCCCTAGTTTTGAAGTTTTATCAGAACAGTATCCACTCTTCCCCAGGAATTGAACCACAGGACAAAAAAAATCAGAACCCAAGTGTGGTTCATCAACCAAAAGCCAACAAAATAATTTTTACAAAGGCAAAAAGAATGAAAATTTATAATACTTCCAGATTGATGTGCAAGTGACAGAATATTTACTCAGCAAAAACTTTGGAGCAGCAAATCAAAGTCTAAGTGGAGGAAAGAAATCCTATTTTTTTCTGTGACTTAGGACCGTAGAACCAGAAGGCGACAGTACAACCTCACCCATGAAAGGGTGTCTGGTTGCACAAATCTATCAGCAACATGCATCACTTTGATGGTGATCCAATCACTTCCACTTGCACTCTGACCATAAGCCACATATTCTGCATCATGACTGAACTCCATTGTTGCAAGAGCAACAGTACCATCTTCACTCCACGTGTTTGGATCCAGCAGCACCTCTGCATCCCCCTCCACTGTCTCCTGCATTTATATAACATACCCAACAAAAAATCGTAGTAACAGTTTAGGGTTAGTTTCTAATGGGTGTCCAGCTTGACTGACATCTTCTTCAGCTACTGTTAATATCCTTGTAAAACTCAAGTCAGTTAACTCTCAAGACCACACACAATAAGGGGCTGCGCTTCATGTCTGTCACCTGTATGTAAACCACACTCTGGGCTTGCAAGCCGTTGTTACAAGTGTAGAAAAAGTGTTTGCCTCGCTTGTACGGACATGAGTATTTTGGGTAATCAAATAAGGCAGTAATCTCCTTCTTCAATTTGTCACGAGTTATGCATTTCTCCAACACTGATGCTGCAAGTTCCACATTCTTTTGTACAAATTCTTGCGTCTCCTTGGCTTCTGGATTCTCCAACCTGCTCTAGCAAATGACAAAGTGTCCATCATCAAGCACTGAGTCCTTGGGCCCCTAGACAGACACCAGCTTCAGATCCAATCTACAATACACTACTTATCAAAGCAGATCAAGCAGAAGGTATCATTGAGTGTGGTCAGCTGCTTCCTCAAAGCAAGAAGGTCACTAAAAGAGTATGCTCACCACCAGCAAATGTGATCTGTTCATTGCAAGCTTTATGGCATCTGAACATATCTATGAGTTTGCAGCAGAGAAAACTCCACAACAACAACAACTCATTGAAGCTTAGGTAGCTCTTCTTCAGTCATTTCCTCCAGCAAAACCCAGAACCAACAAACCAATGAGCATCATGGTGGTCATAACCTTATGAGCATCACCCACAAAACATCAGACCATCACCCACAAAACATCAGACCATCACCCACAAAACATCAGACCATCACCTACAAAACATCATCAGACCATCATCACCTTCATGATGAATAGGAGTGACAGCAAACCATGACTGTCCTCTACCACTCTACAAGACATGTGCAATCCTGAGTTTCTCATGTTGCATTCTCATGGAAGCAAATGGAAGAGTCATGAGTCAGTCATCATGTTGGGAGCTTATAGCTTAGCACCCAAGAGACACAATCTCATGCACATGATCTGAACATCATGTGGAAACAGACTCCAGGCTGTGCATCTGAACATCCATAAGCTAGGAAACAAACAGACTTGATCACAGCCAAGAGAAGTTCATGGAAGACAATGGTGGTAAGACAAGAAGGAAGGATGAAGGCTTTGGACATTACGGGCGGTATGGATCTGCAATTTTGTGACCATGCAGGTTGTCAATCACAGATTCATCTCGTTGAGCTTCAGTGTATTGCAGCCGCATCAACTGCACATCAATCTCTGCTGCTCCCGCTGGTGGCTGCACCGCACTCAAGCTGCTGCTGCGGCTGCTGCTGCTGATATTCCTGGCAAATGCATTACTAGGAGAAGAATCTTGCAGTGTTGACCTCAACCTCCCCATCTTAGACGACTGTGGTTTCTTCCGCACTAAAATAGATGATGTCCCCTTGAGAATGCTTTGTTTTGCGAGACTGGACTGCAAAGCCGAAGCTGGTGAGGAGGAGGAGGAGCAGCTAGTGGAGAGGCGGCCTTGATGATTCAAGGCACTCACAAGTGACCAAACCCGCATGATCCGTCAAGGACTTTTGCGGGGTATAGAGAATGTCTTCTAGTGGTACCTGCGTTTTGTAGTACAACAACCCATCATGAGAATCAGCAACTCTCAGATCATCATGGGACCATTGTGATGAAAAACCCTAAACCACTACTCGGCAACAGACTTCACACAAAGATGGTCCGATTTCTGGAAATCAGCGCCGGAGCTCTAGGATTCTCTGTACTTAGAAGTTGGAGAACATGATAATGCGAAGCTTTTGACACTCATTGGGGTGGGTGGTGGGTCCAATACTGTGTGGTGACAAAAGCGGAGTGTTTCTTTCTTCTTTCATTCCTACCTTTGGGTGTGTGCACAAATGATGCAGGAGGCAGAGGACAAAGAGATTGATAATAATAGCAGACTACAGAAAGACCAGCATTATGCGAACTGTCGCGTTGCTAATAAGGACGACTTGTTGTCGGTGGCAAGAGGAAAACAAAAAACTAACTGCTGTTGAGGAAGCCCAAAGACTAAAGCTCTAAAAGCTTGCTTTAGGGTATAACTGTTTTCCGTTTGGCTTTAGGTTTTAGACCCACAAAGCTCTTCTCTCTGTCTCTCGCTCCCTCACTCTGTGTCTCTGTGGGCATCTTGTCATTGGCTATGACGAGATGTAAGACGGCAGAAAAGCGAGGTGGGTGAAAAAATCCTCCGCACTTCCTACCTGACTTGCCGAGTTTCTGACCTCGATTTCGTCTGTCGACGACGACAATCTTCCGCCCCACAAAAACACTGTCCTGACATGCAAAGAATCTGTAGCTAAAACTTCAGTCGTTTTTTATTCAGGAATTCATGAAGAAAAACAAAAAAAAACCCCAAAAACCCAAAGATGAAGAACAATACATGAGTGACAAGTCCCCGAGATTGAAACTAGTATCCTCTCTTGTGATCCCAGCCAGATTGCAAACAAGAAGCATCAGAGAGGGAAGACCTGAAGGTATGTGGGTGGGTGGTTGTGTGTGTGTGTGTGTGTGTGTTGTACTAGATTGCAAAAAGAGGCAATTTGCAAGAAGAGATCAGTCTTGCATCAAGAGTCCAAAAGAGGCAGTTTGGAACCCAAAAGATAATTTCTGTCTTGAGCTAAATTGCAAAAGGAGGAGGTCTGAGTTTGGGACCCCAAAAAAAAAATTCTTGTACTAAATTGCAAAAGGAGGAAGTCTGAGTTTGGAACAAGATGAGATCTATCTTCTGGTGACAAGAGTGCAAAAGAAGAGACAAATTGTTTCTTCCAAATAAAGGCAAAGGAGAGGAGTTGTGTATTTCTGTTGTTGCTGTGAACTCCAAAAAACTACAAACTCCTTTTGTTTTGTGAACAAACTAACTCATAATTGAATTGTTTTGTTTTGTTTTGTTTTGTTTTGTTGTGATTGCTTCAACAAAACCTACACAAGAGAATTGTGATGAGGGAGAGAGACCTCAACTGGATTGATACAAGAGAGACAGTTGGAATCTAGTGGGTGGGTACGTTTCTGTTGTTCAAATTTGACCTCATCAGAAGAGAATCTGTGCGGTGCCGCCCCATGCGAAACGTGTAAACTGTTGTGGTTTCTTCCTTTTTTCATCCACTCCCCTTGTAAAATTGCGGTGGGTTAACTTCTGTGATGTTTTTTTGGTCTTTTTCATCCATTCTCATCCATAAAATTTCCATGACTAGAGGAACTAGGAATTGATATACATGGATGATTTTTTTTTAATCTATCCTAACGTCATCTATATATCTAGTTCCCAAGACAATTCCACAAACAATTCATACCCACCTAAGTGGCAAATGCCTATTTAAATCAAAAAGAATCGATAAAAATTGATTTAAACAAGTGTAAATGAATCGAGCAAGATAAGAATTGTTAAGCATCCAAGAAAAAATTACAAATAGATTATCGAATTTTAAAATTATAACATGTTGCCTCTAATATAAATATAAAAAGTTTGAGGAAAACAAAATACCTAATGTTCTTGAGAGTGTATTTGGTGTAGAGTTGTGAACCTTTGACACACATGTCTACCACTTTCAGATTCATCATCTTGTTGGTCCGATGGCACCAATCTATGCCAATGCCCATCTTCATTTAAACCAAATTCTCCTTCTTGTGTCTCATCATTGTCTTGTTGAGATTCTTCACAATCAATTTGAACCCCTTGATTATTAGCACCGCCATCAGAATTCCCTACAGAATCATCAGATTTCGATGATGAAGCATTGTCATTAAAATTCTCCAAATCCAAAAGAGGAGTGGGCCAAACTTGGCTACCCCATCTCCTTTGAAGCTGCCTTTCAACTGCTTCTTGTCACAAAAAGGCATAATGATCTTCTTCTTCATTTCTCAAAAGCATAGATGGAACTTTGGTAATGTCAATGGGATCTGAATTGAATTGCTTCAAAGGTGTTCTAATGGCAAGGTCTTCCACAACCCGTAAATTCATCTGCACAAATACTAGTCTCTCCATCTATGGGATGGATAACCTATTCCTTTTCTTTGTTTGCACTTGATCCCATATGGACCAATTCCTTTCACAAATTGAAGCATTACAATCATGTGAAAGCACACATCAAGCTACTCTTTGCAACCTAAGCACATGCCTACTAAACTTTTCCCACCAAGAGATTGGTTGCAACATTGGGTCCCAAAATAGAACAACCTTTTTAGCAAATTGTCCTTCTTTTCAAAAAAATTGTAAAAGTTCATCTTCAATTGCATTTTGATCAACCGTAGTAAGAAAGATTGTGACAATGTAGGAAATCCAACTTTCATGTAATTTTGGTGTCACATAACCATCTTCTTTCCTCCATAAAGGATGCAGGATGAAAGCAACCACATGGATGGGTCGATGGAACCATTCCCATTGGTGCAACCATTGTTGCCTTACATCAAGGAGTTGATCTGCAAAAAAGTTTCTACCATTCAACAAAATTTCACCAATCTTGTTCAAAAACTCATACAATAGTTTGATGGTACAACCCTCCTTATCCACCAAATGCAAGACTATGTAAAATGGTTGTAGATCTATGACTATTACTTGGGCATTCTTCCAAAAGTCATGAGAAAAAACATAAGTCTCAAAATCACGAGCTTCTTGGGTTCCTAAATTGGTCCATTCAGACCATGCATTTGACACCACCATTTGCCCTAAATTTTTATGAACCATCACCAGTTGTTCTAGAACCAAAAACATCGTAGCAAAGCAAGTGGATGAAAACTTAACCAACTTCAAATCTTTTGCAATCCTACACATTGCCCAAACCTTCAATTTTTTTGTCACAGACTTCACCAATCTTCTAACTACCCCTAACACCTTTTTCACCCAATTGAGTTTACCAATATCCTCAACCATGAGTTCAAGGCAATGTGTAGCACACAGACTCCACACAATGTGTGGAAACTCCTCTATATTCATTGAACCCATGAATTTGCAATTGCTTGCATTGTTAGTCACCACTTGGACAACATTAACTAGTCCTACATCCATAATGGCTTGTTTGATGTGGCCATGGATATAGTTAGCCATGATTAGTGTTCCAAACAATTCTACCGATGTATCAATTGATCTCAAAAATATTGTTCCTCTAGAAGAAGAAACAAGTATGTTGATGATGTTTCATTGTTTCATGTCACTCCAAGCATCAGTCATGATGGAACACCCATATTTAGTCTAAGAAGCTTGAATAGGCTCCAAATCTCGTTTCACAACAACCACTTCAACTTGTAAACCTTGCACACAAATGGCATCTTTTCGTGGTCCGTCAAAGATGTCATTCACCAAAGCCATTACACAAATCATCGATCTCCACGCAGGTGTGTCAACTACTTGAAACGTTAGGTTGCATTTGTAGATGCATCATTGTATTTCTTTTTTCGCCTTTTGCTTCAAGGCCATCCACCAAGCTACACTAAGCTAACCCACCATTTTTTGATTTAGTCCTAAAACATTGGATGCAACATTGGACACTACTCCTACATCTGATGTTTGTTGAACATTGTGTGCAAGGTGTGTGAAGGGATGGGATGTTGATTACTACCTTCTTTTTCAAAACTTGGACCAATAGAAAACATCCTCATCATTTCAATGGGCACTTGAACACATCTAACAATTTGTTTACTTCTGTCACCTATTAGGTGGGCCTTAATTTTTGTTCCAAAACCAGTGTATTCATTTTGGCAATATTTTCATTTCCAATGCTTAGTCCCTATGCTACCTTCATAGCCATGAAGTTTGATAACATGATCCCACTTTGACCCTCTTTGGGGTCCCATGTTTACGATAAATGAAAAATACATGCTAAGATAAACACAATGATTTTAGGGTTTAAAACTTATGTTTTTATGGTTTAGGTCAATGCCAAAGACAAATAGATTGATTTTATAACTTAGCTTTATCTTTTAGGATTTTGATTATTAACTTTTAAGGGTTTGAATTAACAATATACATAAATTGATTTTAGGTTCAATTAGTTTTGTAAGGTTAAATTTTTAGGGTTTTAATGTTTAGGTCAATGTAGGGTTTTTAAATCAACAAAAGGTTTTTCAAGTTTTAAGGTCAATTTAAGGTTTTTTTTACCAACACAATTGGGAAAATTACACCATAAGTTTTGGTTATCCTTGTGTAAGTTTGACACTATTTGTTGAGTTTGGGGGTAATAAAAAATTGAACATCACAAATTTTGAAAAATCATGCTAAAAAACAAACGTGCAATGTGTAATTGGAAATTATTATGTGGGCAAATATGTGATGTGCAAATATTTGATGCACGATGTCACTTGATACAAATTGAATAAAAATTATCCCAATCAATTATTGGCATGTGAGCAAATAATTTTCAAAAATTTGACATCACAGATTTTGAAATTTCTAACTTCACTAACCTCATTAAACATTTATGTGTTTAAAACATTAAAATCCATACAACTTTCAACCATTCTTCATTACATAAAGACAAATACAACTTTCTCCCATGTTCTTCTCTTTCTTTCTCACACAAAAGTGTCACACACAAACATCTTTTTAATGTTAATGATTCATGAAAACTAATGAACATTGAAAAAAAAGGTGTTTTGCAATTGGCCTTGTAACTCAATGTTTGAGTTGCAAAAGACACTTACAATTCATTATATTTGTATGTTGTGAGTGTTAATGGACAAGTTGCATGAGTTGCAAAGTTACAACTTGCCATATATACAATGCAACTCATTGTAACTCAATTACAACTCTATCAAAACAACTCATTTTCAACTATTATGCAACTCCATTATAACTACACCCATGATGTCATGTTGACGTCATTGATTATCAACCATCTATTAAAATCTAACACGTGGCATTATGAAGATTCTTGGACATAAAAATATTGATTTTCATCGTTCATTATGATTATTAATGATGGTCTGAAATTGTGACACATGGCACAATGTTTTTAAATGTCACATGGCATATTAATAATATTTTGAACAAATAAATAAATATAAATATTTATTTTAATAGTTAGGTGGGTTGTACATAACCACATGTAAGTAGGTTGGTAGGCCTTAAGACGTACATACCTACATATTTACCTAAGACCTACCTATGTACATAGGTAGGTCGAAAAATAGGACCTACTTATTTACTACATAAGTAGGTAAATAGGTAGGAAAGTACTAAGTGAACTAAAAAATAGCCATGAATTATTATTTTATTTTAATTTTTTTCTTTTAATTTAAGCTTTTTTGAATCTATCTGAAATGACACTTGTATTTTAATGTGAGAATATAAAAGAATAAGCTTTCTTCATATAATTTGTAATTTGAAAACAAAGCATATGGATTAAAGATTTTAGTTGTTCTTTAGTTACAAATTAAGTTGCAATTGAGTGCAACTATAACATTTAAATGCTCAAGGAGGGCTAGATCCAAGGGGAAGGCTCTATTGTTTCTGGTGTCTAAACAAAACTTGAACCCCTTCTATTAGCACCTCTAGGGCACTAAAAATCATCAAAAACATAATAAAATTGAGAAAGTTATGGCCCCCAAAATAGAAGGGGTCAAGAATTCAAAACATAAACCACCAAACGAAACAAAGGTTAGTTCCTAAACAACTAAAACATCCTTGTATGTTGCTTTATTGCTATTATAATTCAAAGATGATTTGTAAAACTTGAGGTGGTTATCCTATAACACTTTAAATTGTTTTAAATGAATAAGAAATAAGAAAGTTATGAGGTTTGAAAGTAGGGGGCGTTCAAAAAGAAAAAAAGAAAAAAAATGTGATTTGTAAGTTGGAAAGCTTATTTCTCTTCTTGTTATTTTTTCATTACTCCTTTTCCTTTGCACTTCAAAGATGATTTTTAAAACTTGAGGTAATGCTCCCATAACATTTTAAATCATTCAAAATGAAGCACATATGATGAAAATATAAATAACTAATGAATGTATATATATTCAATTATAAGTATTTGTATTATAGTCATAACATAGTTGAATAGTAGTATTTTAGTAGTGGCACATTAATGGCCATACTAATTGTATCAATGAGAATCATAATAAAAAATTAGTTGCAAAATTATCCCATAATGGGTGGTGGAAATGTGAACACGTGGTATGATCACATGTATGTACATTGTACTTAGTTGCAACATAGTTGTTGCTTTAATTACATATTTATAACAGTTCTAAAGTAGTTACCACACGCAATTACAATGCAACTTTTGAAAAAATCAAACATAATTGATTACATATGGATGTACAATGTGTGTAAATTACCATATAAAAGACCCATTTTCAACTCACTGACAACTATAATATAATTAACTAATTTCCTAATGTGACAATTTATTTATTAATACACCGTATTTTTAGGGGGATAGTTGCACACTAGTTGTAATACTCAAAAGATAATTGGACAATAGTTATATATGAATTTTTTTTATAGTTTTAGTTGTAGGGTAATGTGATTTTTACACAATTTTTGATAATGGAATTTAATCATATAATGAAATCTTTCACTCCTCCCAATAAATAAATAAATAACCCAAAAAGGATGTTCACCATACAATGGTTGAGTCTTTATCATTCTACATTTTTTTATCTTCCTAAATCTCCGTATCATAATCCCTTTCACACATCCTAGTTAAGGGTAATCCATCCATCTTTTCTCCACTTGAACTAATTAACTTAGATCGCTTCACCCCTTAATAAATAAAAAATGGTAAGTAGGATATTTACCACTAGCAATTAAATAGGTACTAGGATTCTTTTATAAATAAATTAGACTACGATATTTTTTAATAAATAATATTATTTTTATTGTAATTCCTCCCAAAATTAACTTCTAATTATTTTACCCCATGAAGGTAATTCATTGTAATAATTGTATTACTATTAGAAACCACTTTCATTTTATAATTCTTATGTGATTGTTTTGCCATTTGAAAGTCATTACCATCTCTTAACATCCATGGTGTTTAACCAACATAAGATAATTTTCTACCCTTAATACTTTATTTATATGTGTACCTACCCATTTACTTACCCTACCTATATTTACATACCTACCTACCTACCTTGTTTTGTTCAATCATCCAATAAATGGAATTTGAATTGAAAGAATCATAAATTAACATGTTTAAATTTATCAATGATTTATGTTTTTCAAAAATATTTCTTAAAATTCATTTAAAATTTCATAAAATATATTGATTTTATTTCATAAATATTTGAATGAAACTCAACATTATGTTTTATTCGTTTCATTTGAACAAGATTTGAAATAAAAAGGTGCGTCAATTCTACAATTTCCAAACAATTTCATAGTTAAGAATATAAAACAAAAAGTTGCACATCTTTTACTAACAAAAGGTTGTGTAGCTTGATGACAAAAGCAAGCATTGATAAGCGTTCATGAGATATTACGTTCAAACTTGGGCAAATCATATATACAAATTTCATTTGTGCTAATGTGTATAATGTAAATGTACATGGTAGACATATGGTCATAAGTAGGTACTTACCTACCTACTTTTTTTTTAATGATATATGATGTCACATCACTTTTGAAAATGTAACATAATGGGGTAAAAGCATGGAACTAGGTAGTTCATTTTAAGGGACTAGCCTTTGAACTTTCTTATGTTGGGCATATGGTTCAAAGTTTAAGGTTATGGCTTAGTGTGATGAAGGTTTAGGATTTCAACTAAGTGGAATGGTTTGGGAACCATTGGGAATAACAAACTTTATATTTTCACCATCTTCGAAATGATGATGGGCATCACAACCGAAATCTGATGTCAAAATGGCCCCAATGGAGCACAATGATCCGACTTTTTTTTGTCTTCCTATCATTCCCATCCCTTGTACTTTGCTTCAACAAGTCTCACAAGGTATGTCAACCCATTATACCTTTGCTTTGTTACATTAACCATGCACTACTCCCCACCCATTAATGTCCATGTGGTGGGCCCCCTTTTCGTGTCCCTATGTTTTGTAGATTGCATGTGGTCATTTCTATGTAATAGGGGTAGGATTAGCTTGTCACTGATTAACATGTTTCGTTCATAAATAGTCATCAACTATAGGGGTTGCAATGTCTCCGACATTATTGAGTTCCCCCCTTTTTTTCAATTGGGCATGGATTGCATCTATATATATCATCGATGCCTTCCATTTGAATTTCCCATGCCTTGGTTCATACCACCATATTCCATACCCTCTTTGTGTTGATGTGTATCATGCTTTGCATATCCTTATAGTTAGTATGGCCATTGATTCATTTGACATGCATCCCCCCCACCCCCCCGTTTTTTTGGTGTTATCAAGTTTCTTTCATGAGGTGGTGAGAAAGGCCACCAAGAGATTCACCCCCCACCTCCATCAATACATAACATGTGATTGGGAGACTTTGAAAAAGGAACACACAATTAAAGGCTAGGTTTTAGCTTCTCAAAGATCTTTGGAAATGGTTTTGGATAATTTTCCACCTCCATTGGCTCAACTATGTCACACATGGGCACTTGCACATGTAGGGGAATATGCTCAAACAATGCATGCATTGGTTCCAAACACTCTGATGGTCCCATTGGATGAAACCAAAGTAGCCCTTTATTTTTTTTACCCATTAGCAAAGGTCAATGTGCCCCTTTTTGTTGATCCAACTTGATAGAAGTTATTTAGATTGGAAGGCATTTATTTCCACTTTAACACATTCACCACACCTTTCATTTGGTAGTCCTTTAGGTATGGTGTATGAACTTTTATGAAATTGTTTTGTACTAGATGATTTTGCAAGTGGTTTTGCTTTTATTTTTTTGAAGCATGTGGGCACATTACTTATGCTCATGTTCCCCCATATCTATTGTGTTTATTTCTAATTTTGTAATTACTAGTTTTGGAAAAATAAATTAGCAACATCTAACCCATCATGATTGAAGAGTTGGTCGTCTATCGGTTGGTCACCCACACATTCACCATTTAGTTTAGGGATACATGTGTGAATCATTTTAGTCCTCACTAGTTTTGTGTGACTACATAGGGCACGTATGAGATGGTGCTCCATGGGGTTCATGCTATTTTGGATTTGCATCCAAATTGGGTGGTATTACAAATGAACATCCATAATGCCTTCAATTCCATATCATGGACAACCAATTTTTAGGAGTTACAATCTTTTACCAATATTTTGGATCAATATTTCCCATTTGTTCGATGATTTTAGGTGTGCCCATCAGCACTATATTTCTTGTAAGCTTTTCAACATGAAGATCTCACAATCACTTCATCCGAATTTGGCACATGACAACATGATCCTTTGGGTGTAACCTTGTTCACCCTACTACAACAACTCGCCCTACTTGTGTTTTTCCTTCATTCACCAATGATATGCATATCATTAATCATGTTTAAAATGTGGTACACACATTTTTTTCATTTATAGGTGGAGTTTGTACCATTAGGATTTTCCATTTAATTGACAAAATGTGTGATTTGGTTTCCATAAGGATTAGACTTGTCCATATCACTTTCATTAAACTTTCTTACACCTAACGCATGTTTTCATATTCTAAGTGCAATAATGAGTTTCGTGCCATTTGTGGAATACTTTGTTGTAGAAGTGATTTGAGAGGATTTTTAAATCGTAAATAGCCTCCCTATGCTTGCAAATCCACATGCAGCCTTTATAATGCTTTCACTTTGTTATGCCCAATGCCCAAGTTATTTACTACATATCATATTTTTATTTTCAGGTATATGACAACATTATATTGAATACGATTCACATACCATAATTACATTGGAGAAATTATTGGGGGTGGGATCTTTTGGTACTATAGTGGGTCATTTGGCTCATTGTTAGGTCACTATACATGCTTCTTCAAGAAAGCAAGTGGCCTTTGTTTAGTGGTTTGATTTATTGTCCCTACCTTCTTAGTATGTTGAGCTTCGATTATTTTTGCATTTGTCACTCATTTCCAATAGGATGATCATTTTTTTTTTAATGTGGTGGCACATGTTGGAATCGACATTTTTCCTTTCCAATTGACATTATGGGATACCCGAACTTTATTACACCAAGTTGTATGTTATCATGTCCCTCTTTTTGAAAACCTTGTGGTATAGTCGTATCTTCATTTATAAGATTATTTGATGGACCACTTACATAAGCAGGAATTTATCACATTTTTAATAGATGATCTCTCAGACACCACACGAGCACATTTTCGATCTTGTGTAGGTCCAATTATGGGTGTTTGGTTATTAGCCCATCCTACCACACTTGCATTTAGTTTGTCTTTGGTTCACTTCTTTACAATGTTATGTATTCGCCTTGATTTGCCACATCCTACAATTGCACATCTTTCATTTTGTTAGTGTGAACTTATCAATGATGATTTAAGTATCTATTTACTTCGGTGCCCATGTGGGAATGAACACATTGCAACCCATGATATTCTTAAGATATTGTCGCAACTATTGCTTTGGAAAATGGAACACACATATGAAAAGAAGATTCCCACCTTTTGCCTCGCCGTATTCGATGACTAGGGATGGCTTTTGGACCTTAGTGAATGTTGTCATATTTGATTCAACTCGCCCAAATATGGTACAGTGCACATTGTCCACAATAACACATGTAATCACAATTGTCATTTAGGAGAAAACATGATCATATGCAAAGTGCGCATCAAGAGATGACTTCATTCCCCTTGTTGTAGAGACTTATGGTTGTTTCCATTCTTCTTTTGACTCTTTTTTAACTTCTTGTGCTTAGGCCACTATAGCCTTGCCATTAGCAGTCCTCTTCACTTCTCACAATGCTTATTTCTCATTATTGGCAATGTGTGTCCATAGCCCTCCAATGTGTGTAGGCTATAGCAATTTTTCATCATATTGAGGCACTTGGGAGGCATTCCTCATCTCATCCACACATCACAATTAATGTACCTTTGTTACTAGCTGATTTGTGGCATGCAACACCTTTTTAGTTTATGGTGTTCTATTTTATTAGTGTGTTAGTGGTGATTATTATGTGCTTTTATGACATGTGTTTTTCGGGCTTTTATTTGCCTTGTACTTCTTGTGGATGGGTTTTCATCCCTGCCATTTTGATATACATGGGTTTTCTTCATGATAGATGCCATCTTTTGTTGACTTCATGTAAGTTAGATAGCCTTGTATATATGGGTCAAAGGCAATGCATGAGTTGTTGGAGAGCTTTTGAGGTGGTTGTAGTTCCAGTTGACAGAAAACATGTGCTTTGTAATGGGCTGGGTAGGGCCTGTTCCGCTTAGGAATGTGGGCAAGACTTACAAGTAGTCAGTGTAACCAGAATCAGAACCGACAGATGATTGCTTATGATTCTGACACTTTCTGTTTCAATGTTTCCCAAACCCTAAAATCTACCTGGGCAATATATCAGGCGGTTCTCAAGGTGGGTATTTGGGAATTGACCCTCATGCATAACAAGTGGTTGGGTATTACCCCCAAAAAAATAATAAGTAAATTGATAATAGGAGGATATTGCTTTGACAATGAACTTGATTAAGGTGGCAACTGGTAACCAATTCTGGCTCCACATTTTGGGAATGTCCCCCACACATGGGCCTTACCCACTATAAAGCAGGAGCCGAACCTTATCATAACCCTAAACACAAGTAGAACAGGAGTCAAAATTTATCTTTCACACACTATGTAGGAGTGAGAGGCACCTTATGTGTGAGGTAAGGCATCGCCCTAAGAGGCTTACTAAGTTTAAGCCCTTAGGAGCAAGAGGGACCTTATGTGTAAGGTAAGGCATTGCCCTAAGAGGGCTTAATAAGTTTAAGCCCTTAGGAGTGAGAGGGACCTTATGGGTAAGGTAAGGCATTGCCCTAAGAGGCTTAATAAGTTTAAGCCCTTAGGAGTGAGAGGGACCTTATGTGTAAGGTAAGGCATCACCCTAAGGGGCTTGAGGGTGCCTTAGACGCCAAAATTGGGCGTCAACAAATTATCAGGCGTTTCGCTTTTTGAAATGCTTGCATTACTTTACCTGGAGGGTACCTGCCGGGTATCAGGTTTTTAAAAAGAAAATTGAATTGAAAAAAGTAAGTTGAGTTTTACGCAGGCAAATTGGCCCTCAGCTCCCTTCTGGGGGATTTCATGAATGCCCCAGCCCTAGGGCATTACCTTACACTTCACATTTAGCTAACCAACAGACACAAGTGTGCTGTAAAGGATGGATGGTGGGTGGATAGGAAGCACTTCTTACCATTGGGTTCCAGTTCCCTAGCTAACTGCTGGTTAGGTCAGTCTGGTTAGGTCAGTTTCTGTCATTGGTAACCTACCTACCTACCTACTAACAATCCAGTAGCCCTCACCCTAGCTAACTACCTACATGAATCTGCTTACCTAATAATGGCCACAGTGAACCAGCACCCCACCAGCACACCATCCTCTGGACGCCACTTAATGTCACTCAGTTGTGGATGAACCTCATTCAAATGAGTTAATATTTGGTTTCACCTTGGTAACCATTTCTGTAGGAGGTAGGTCTCATATATAGGTAGTAGATAGGTAGGAAATTAGGTAACTACCAGGCAATTAGATGGTTTATACATAGGTAGGGGCTGTTTTTACTACCTTCCTACTAACAACCCACAAGCAGGTTGTTAGTAAATAGGTAGAGGAAAAAAAGCGACTGAGCTAACCACTGTGATTAGCTTGGGAACTGGAACCCAACAGAAAACTGTTTTGTGACCACTTACCATGCATCCTTCATGGTGTGCTGTTGGGAGCTGGTGTACAGTGGCCTCCCCTGGGCATCAGTATGTCACTCTGGATAATAACATTAAATGTCTAAGTGTAGCTGTTTTTTTTGACAACCCCACTAATAGAACTGTACCTCGAACTGCATATACGTAGGAACTACTAATATCAAACCACCTGGACCAATCATTATGATCGACCAATCAGAAATACTGAGCCGCAGTCAGGTCCAATTTATTACACTCTTTTTTGGAGGTGCACAACCGTGTTGAGCCTTTCACCAGCCACGGCAATCTCCACGAATTGGTGCAGAAAAACCATTTTCCTGAGCTAAACCGGCACATTTTGACTTTTTCGCAATAAATTTTACTGTCTGGAGTTATATACTGAGCACCAGTGGAGATGCTCTTATCCAAGCAACCCTGCCTATCTATAAGACCTATTTTTCAGTCACCTAACTGAAAGCTGATCTCATGACAATTGAGTCATGCCGGTTGGAGACGTCTGTGTACCAAACCCAGAACATGCAACCAAAGGTTGTGGTTATCATAACCAGCTTTTAAGGGCTGACTCGTTGACATGGCTCCTCGATCCTAATTGGATATCTCATGCTATGTGAGGATGGAAACTGATCTGAAGTGCATGTGGTGCTGGTCTGGCTAAAAGCAAGCTGATGTAAGAGTTCTATCTGGCCACAGCAGCACAGCCTTTATTTCAATCTGGTTGTCACTTAAATTCCTAAGGTGAATTTTCTGGCTCCTCAAAATTTCAAGATCAAAACAGCTGGTGATCATTGAAATGAACTTTATAAATTTTTGGGCCATTCTTTAATAGCATTTGGAGTTTTGTTTTTATGACAACGTGTGAAATACTCTTATTGGAATCTAGCAACTACTTGAGATAAATTGTAAAATTTTCAAGCAATGAATAATCATTCGAATGCACCATAAGAAGCTACATAAACAAAAGTGACCTAAAAGATTAATCACTATGAACTTCATATTATCAGAAAGTGCAAACTATCTCAACAAAAACCACAAATAACATATTAAGTTTGCAACAACACTAGCAAACACAAGGACTTATGGGGGAATTGAACCTCTAAAACTAACCATTTCAATGCAAGTGACTTACAAAATCAACCAAGTTAGCATACAATTCTAATTTAAAAAATTTATGTAAAGAAAAGCCATTGCAAATGGGCTATGTGGAATGGGAATTACATGCAAATATCATGGAGATAAAAGTGTTTGGCTTGGAAAACAACCATTGAATTCAATAGACAAAAAAAACACAAGTTCAAAAAATCTTGCCTTTAGATAAACATGGCCAACAATTCCACCAAGCACATTAAAGCCTAACCATTGAAACAATATCGATTGTGTGTTACTCTCCATTGCTCAATGCATTCCACATATGGGAAAGTATAGAACTATTGTGCAACATGTGCACAACAATTGGTAGGTGGGTAGTGAAATTATTACATATTTTTGATTTCATACAAAATAAAGTTGAAAAACATTTCTCATTTTCCACAATGTCTGTTATCTACACCATGGCCAATTCAACTAGTTTCACATACTCAAAGCAGTTGAAAAACAATATTTGAGATGTTGTCACAAGGCACCACATTATGGTTAAAGGATTAATGTCAAATGGGGGTGCCATGCATATTGCTACATTCAATTTCATTGTGAGCTTGAACATTCTTTGTTAATAGTCAAGATCACAAGCATTCAAGAGGTTTTGTACCATAACTTTTTTGCATCCACCTTGTGGGTTTTGCTATAACAAAAAACTACTTAAAGAACCTCAAGTTGTTTGGCAAAATATGCATCAATATTTGGCTACAATTAGTACTAGGGATACAAAATCCTAAAATCGCACACATATCATGTTCTTGTATGAACGTGAAAAAATAATAATCAAATATTTTTTAAAAAGTGAAAATGAAGGATATAATGGAAAAGTTTTAAGGTATTACTATTGCATTGGTTTTTCACGAATGATTCACCACCAACCAAAACATCTTATGTCACATGTAACAAAAAGCTAGTCTCCAAAACTTGGTGCATTACCTAAATATGTTAATCAGTTACCCCCAAAAGAAATGTTGAACTTTAGAATTCAAGTCAAATACCCACTACATTCAAATGTTCTCATGTTCAACTTTATCAATGATTTGAAGGCCTAAAAGTTGTTTGTTGTGAAGTTGAAAGCATGATCACAATACATCCTATAAATGTCATTTTGACATACCTTAAAAATAAACTAGGTCACATATAAAAACATCTTTCATTTGTGCAAATTTAATGAAAATATGCATAGATTCTCAGAGTGGCAAGATGCAAGCTAGTTGAAGCAAAATTTATAGGTAACACAAAATTTTCAAATTCAATGTGATTTGCTAGTTTGTAGGGTTATTTAAAGCCATTTTCATAAACAAAGTTATATATTCTGCCATCACCTTTTTTGCAAAGTTCAACATTGATATTCATATTGTTTTCACATTCCAAAGAATTTTGTTTCCCTTTGTGCACATGAGCTTTGTAAGTCTTGTGAACTTCAAATGCCTTTTAGGTGAATGGCAAAAAGGAATGTAATTTTTGTAATAGATTTTCAAGGCGATTCATTATAAGAAATTTCAATAAAGTTGGCACTATCAAATTAGTGTGATGGGCTATATAATGGACCTTTATAAAACGAGAAACATAGTTGTTACATATTTGTTTTGATACACCACTCTTGCTACCTTGAAATACATTAACACCATCTACCCCAAAACATGTGAATTTATGGGCAATTTGGTTTTTCCACAAATCACCACATGTCATCAAAACCTTCATAACCACCTTGGTCAAATTTTCATTCCTTGATCCTTCAACTACCTAGTCTGAAAAAATGAGAATTGAAATCCTTACCAAATTTTGCATTATGTAACAATGAATAAACAACCAAAATTAGTTATCCACTATAAAAACTTCATCACAATTGAGAACCACATAACAAGTAGCCCCAATTGTTGCCATGATTGCCATCATAACCTTTTAATACATGAATTTTGCCATTTTTCAACTACATTTATCAATTTAATGTTCTTCACTATTTTTTTGGGACTACCAAGGGCTCAAACAAAAGGCCTCATTCCTTCATTTCCAACATGGGACATTGTTATTGTAACAAATGCAAGACTATGGCAAGTTGCACAACCTTTTTTGTTTTCTTTCCCATAATCTTAGTCGCAACTTGGGCAACAACACTTTCACAATTGTGTGAATAATACAATTTTTAGTTCTTACCATACCTACAAACTTTGAAGTAATACCAATCCCTTTTCTTCACATCAATTCCAATATTCTTGTTAACTTTTTTGTAACATGCATACTTTCAAAGAGAATCTCATTTAGGAGCAAACAATTTATCTTCCCTTCCACCTCATTACAAATCCTACACTTGATAGTATGCAAGTTACCATTTGACCTTTGGACACAATTTAGCCCATTGTAGTTTTGTAGTTTAAGAGTCTTGAATTTTTTTAGTGGCACCATAATTATGCTTCTTGATTCTTGGCTTAGATGGGATAACATGCAAATTTGCTTTAAAAGTGGGAGAAGGTCCATTCAAGGACATTAGATGTTCGTCATGCTTTAGATTTAAATTTCATCCATCCAAATTGGAGGTAGAAAAAAGGTGAGGGGAAAATGGAAGAGAACTCAAAATGAAAAAACTACATTAGGATCCAATATGACAAGAGGACCACCCATAACAAGGTTCCTATTTGAAAAGAAATATTTGAACTTGTAACTTTGTGTGTGTGAGTTATAGTGGCATTGTGAAAGACTTGATTCAACAATAAAGTGTGAGACAATCCTAATTTTAGACATAGATATATTCACAACAACAAACAAAAAATTCATAATGTAAACGTATAAACAAATTTGATTCATAACAAATAAACTTGGTACATAAACTTGACACAAACAAATCCATACACATAGACTCAACATGCACAAACTTGACACACATTGATTGATACAGAATTATAAACAAACTTGAAACACATTAGCTGAACATAGATGCTTAAATTCAACATAGATGCGTAAACTCAATGTAAATGCTTAGATTCTATGCCTATTATTGATACAAAGTTGTAGGTAGAGTTGATGCACACCAACTCTTGGCAAATGCTTAGACTTGACATAGATTCTATGACTCAACAACTAATAATGTAGATGTTCAGACCTATCAATGCATTTAGATTTGATGCAAAAATATATTCACACATTCACTTGCACACAAAGAGATGATGCACAAAGACATAATATGAAGAGTCATGAACAAATTCAATTATATAATACAATTAGGAAAACAAAAAAATTGTGGAAGGTTGCATAATGTTGACTTGTCAAAGTTATAATTCATAGATACTTCCTTCCCTTACAACCATCGACCTGTGATTAATAAGATCAATTGAAAATATTAAAAAATAAAATAAAATTCTACAAGATGTATCAGTTATCTAACATTCATGGAGAACTTATGTAAATTCCAACATAATGGTGTGGATGTTTTTTAGATTCTATGAGGTAGTTATTTCAACACATTATCGAGTAATGACCAATAAAACAATCACACTTTCAAAGTTTACCATGGCAAATTATTGATGAAGAACAAAACCTTTCCACACAATGATTTGTACAAACTTCACACACTATAATGAATTGGAAAAAAGCCTTGAAGCTTCAATACACACAACAACAACAATGAACATAACACAAATAAGTACTTCCTTTTGCTAGCGAGAGATATTCATTCGAACTTGAATGTTGATTTTTGATTCTTGAACAAGAACGATCTCATTGTGAAGCTCGTTGAATTTTGATCAATTGTCACCTCAAGGCTTGCATTGGAAAACATCAAGTGCATAACCTACAAGCTACATTGAAAACCAACTTTGGTGATTACAAACAAATCTCTATAGCTATGTGGTGACATTACATTGCAAAAGGAGGTTGATTGGTGAGGAGTGCAAACCATAAAAAGATTTGCAATGATGACATCCTATGCACATTAAAGTGAAACTTGCATTGTCAAAGGTTTAAACCTTATATGGTAATTTGGTGACACCAATAGCTTTCGTACATGTAGTTTGGTGATGTTCATATAGGGTTTAAGGTTTTGATTAACAACTCCACAATGTGATCCTTAAGCATTTTGGTTGATTGTAGTCACTTTTGAATGTTTCCTAGCAGAAAAAACAAATTATTATCATGTTTTTTCCCTTTGTACTAGGGTAAATTAACCCATCATTAAACATTAGCCTATCGTTGAACACTTTGACAAATCTTTCTCAATTCTTCTCCATTTTGAGTGACTTAAAATGTTAGAGGAACGCCTTCTCAAGCTTTACAAATCATCTTTGAAATGAAAAACCAAAAAAGAGCACTAAAGAAAATATGTTTTTTTGAATTGCAAAACACATTTTTTTATCATTTGTTTTCATTTTGACTCCTCTTGCTTCATTGATGCATAACTTTCTCATTTTTTGTTCATATGGAGTGACTTAAAATGCTTTGAAATCGCCATCTTAAGCTCTACAAATCATCATGTAACTCTAAAGGCAACAAAATAATTTAAAAAGATTTTTGAAGGGGTTTGAAAATAAGCTATGAAGTGTTGATTGAGAATTTTTTTGTAAAAATGACCCCCCTATTTGGGGGGCCGGTAACTTTCTCGCCTCTAGTTCATTTTTGCCGATTTTTAGTGTGATAAATGCACAAAGAGGAGGGTTCCATCTACTAATTGGACACTGTAAACAATGGGGCTCTCTTGCAAAAATGGCGAGAAACCTAACCTTAATAAAGTGTACTATGACTGGCCTCTCTACCCTAGTAGTTGTTGCCCTTTTAAAAAAACTAGAAATCTGGTAGTGTGTGACACAGGCTTCAAAATGTAGAAAAAGTTTGGGAACCAATTTAGAACTTGTTCCAATCAAAAGGGTACAAGGAGGAGCTTCAAAGATGTACATGCTAAACAGGTTGGGAACAACAAGTCTAGGGATACTTTATTCCTGTCAAAATTGAGCTGCAACCGAATGAATGTGGTTTTTACTCGTAGTGGCACATCTTATGTTAATGCCAAACTACACTGTATAGGGGTGTGTTGGGGGCGGTTATTAGAAACACGAACCAAGGTCCCATGGTTATCAGGCCAGTCCTTAGAATTCCTATTCATGGTTCTCAAACAATCAAAGACCTGGTTGCGATACATAGTCGCGGTTCTCAGTATTTAAAAAAATTAAAAAGAAGAACAAACTAGCTGGCCATGAAAACCGTTCATTCATTGCCGGTTCTTTAAGTTTTGGAAAATAACTGAGATCGACAGGTATTTGATTCCGAGTTTCCACCCCCGCCCCCAAAGAACCAGAACCGGCGGTTCTCTGATTCTGAAGTGATTAAAAAATACTGGAGCCAACAGTTGTTTATTAAATTCAAATAATTGCACCAACATTGGTTGGTGTATTCCACACATACTTTGTGCTGATGAAAAACCCGTGACAACAAATTTCCATCATTTTGTGGGAAAAAAAAAATTGAAGAAAACTTGTGAAAAATGTGTGTTTTCAGTTTAAAATGTATAATTTTTTTCATTTTTGCAAAATCAAAACTTGGGAGGAGGGGGCCCAAAAAAAAAATTCAAAAAACTGGATGAAAGTTAAAACCACATAATTTATCTCACACATGGTGTCACAATGACCCCAAGGCATTCGATGATAATAAGAAAAAACCATATAATTTAATAATAGTGGGTATTATTATTATTATGTTCTTATTAGGTTAATCTTTGCACAATAATATTGGCCATAATTTTGGTCTAAGCTAATAAGAAGGCTGGGAAATTCATAAAATATGTGAAAATTATTTTCTACCCTTTTCATGTGTAATAAATTGCTACACTTGCTTAATAAGAGTCATGAAACACACAACATATTTTCCAACAAAAAAAACCATGTGCATATCTTTCCATTACGTAACGCCATAGAAAGACAAACAATGAGGCAACTATAGGTATATCTTGTATCTTCCGTAAAGAAATTTAGGGTTTAGGGTTTAGTATTGGGTAGGAGTTAACAAAAATTTAGTATTGAGGTTTGTCATATGGACTATGGAATGGGAAAGTGGCCGCCCAATATGATGATGGGTAAAGGAGCTCTTGCTTAGGCCGGTAGGCCAAAAGGCTTGCATTGAACACGACATATATAATAATGGGTAGCTCGACGGTGTTGTTTAGAGGGCCCATGGATAGGTAATGTCTTTTATGGTGGGCATTGCACCCACACCCAAGTTTCACATACTCTCTTGAGGTGGAAGTGATGGGGCTCCCCATTTGTGTGTGATGATAATGTCTCTCTCTTTGTGAAAAACAAATAATAATCTTTTAAAGCCTTCATCTTTGACCAAAACACCCGCAAGCAAGTTAGTGAAGTTGCGACTCCTTCTCCTCCTCCTCCTTCTCGTGCATCAAAATGAAACATGTGATTTTGTAAATGTTGAGCATGGTGCTACTACAAGTGTTTGTTATGAAACGTGAGAATATAATTGGTTAGAATTGGAGGTGAATGCTTATCTATATAGGCCTAATCGATAATTTTTTTAATTAAATTTTTTTCACAAAAGAATTCCTAGACTCCTAACACATGGGTTTCATTCGGCTACAAATAATTTTTAAAGTAATTTTTTTCACAAAAGAATTCCTAGACTCATAACACATGGGTTTCATTCGGCTACAAATAATCAACCAAAATGCTAGTTCTATGGTCCCCTTCCCCCCCCCCCCAAAAAAAAAAACAAAAGAGTTCTATGTCCTATTGGTTGTGGGGTCAATTTGTGTGGCCCGGTTCTATTTTTTTCCCGACAACAAAGATCCAAAGGCTAATTTTGAGCTCACCGTTTGTTTACACTTTGCGGTTTTGGGGTCTTTGACCATCCAAATATAAAATCACCACATACTTTCTTCGGTGATTTTATATTCGGATTGTCAAAGACCGTTTCACAATAGATTTTTTTAGTTAAGATTTTTTTATTTTTCTTGACAAGTTCACATATCTTTTGCTTGTTTGCACTAAGAATTTTTTTATTTTAATTAATTAGTTAATTAATTAATTATTCTCAATTGGATTCATTGTTGTTAGTTTGCATAACTTAACACAAGCATTAACATTGCCAAAGGCAACTACAATTCACAAAATCTTAATATTTGTTCTAGATTTCCCCCTTATAGTCACATTTACAAAAAAAAAAACTTTATAAATATTTTGTGCTACTAATTGAGTGTGATAATGATTCTCAAAAATGACGTTTCTTACTAAAACGGATGGTTACCCAAAACAAAAAGTGTGACAAACAAGTATGGGACTAAAATGGGCGTGATTATAATAAAGGGGGTTTACTATACATTAATAATGTAGTTCATTTTACTTGGGGATTTTTAAAAATGTTGTCTACAAAACTTCATTTTAATTACAATTAATTCCTAATAATTATGCATGCCATGAAGCGTGCATGCAAAATAAAAAGATGTAAAATTATGCATAAATGTATTTACTCTAATGTTTGAACCATCTACCAAAATTGTTTGAAATTCATTTTGATGTCACTTATCTCTTAATTTATAGACATTATTTACAATTAATGTGGGAGATAATAATAGTGCATGGAACATTTTGTCGACCATCTCATTAAAAAATGAGCTTACCCAATACATACACCTTACATACCATAAGTTGCCATACATAAATATTAACTTATGTTTAACTTATGGAAATTGGGTTTGGTATTAGCTACTTGTTGCAAAGATTGTTCCCAAAATTAAAAGACCTACCTCATTTTCAAAACACAAAAAAAAAAAAAAACTCAAAGCATAGTAATGTGAGCAAGAATCTAGGGATGGGGAAGGACATGGCACCAAATCAACCACCGAACCCAAGTTCCAAGTTCGATCCCAAAACAAAAGAGGAACAATATGAAGAATCTAAGGGTAGCAATTTGTTACATGTTACCCTTACCATGCACGTGTTTAGATCTTGGTATTTTTCAATGTTCATTATTTTCCATTTTTTTCAACTTCCCATGAACTAGAGGAGTTGAAGTCTTTGTAGATTGTTAGAAATGTGTTCAACTCACATGTGAACATGTTTTTAAATCAAAACCACGTGCATTTAATTATATAATTTAAAAAATCATTTTTTAATTACTAAAAGCAACATCATGTATTTTCCAATCACAAACAATTTGACTTGGTGGTGAGAATTGTAAAATGGTGATTATATTTGAGTTCATGCTCATTGAAATTAGTGTGAGTCTATTGTGAAGTTCCACATGAAGCTCTTTGTAACACCAATGTGATAATGTTAAGGCAATTCATAGCAAACTTAACATCTTGGTGCTTGATTATTCATTCACTTATGATATAATTGCTTTCAAGAATTGTAGCTGTAATGGATTATAGTGAATTGTCCATTGTTTATAGTTTGTACCATGTTGGTTTGCAATGGGTAATCCACATAAACCCTAGTAACCCCTTAATTACTTTCTTTGTTGTATGAGGTGAAGTACCTAATACAATGTTAATTCTCTCCTATTTGGAGAGCACTATTCTACCTTTGGGATATGGCTTCCCCTCCTCTTTGGATAAGAGTTATCCAACTTTTGCCAACTTGCCCCATTCCAAGGTATGAAAGAGAGACTACAAGTCTCTTTAGAATGGATGTGATAGCATCACAATGACCTACGAAATCTCTTCCAAAAGCAACATCATCCAAACTTTTAACAAATCTCATCACTCCCTCTAAATAGCACACATGTTCCATTGTTCCAAATGCATAAGTTGAACCTACTTGCTTTGAACACCCACCAATCCTTCCCCATGAGCTTCATACCACAAAAAAAACCACCTACCTCAACACAATGGATTTGAAAACCAACTCCATGTGCTTTCAACCTTCCACCTTTGGTTCAATTACCTTTTGCATAAACCCTAAACACATGTTTGAGTGTAACCTACTTAGAAAATGAATTCAAAATACCTCAAGTTAATTTGTATTAAATCTAAATTACATTTGCATGCTTCACAACTAGTTCAATGTCCCCCAAATTCTCCTCACCATATTTCATGCAAATTTTGTGATCTCATGAAAAAGTTAGGGTTGCCACAAGGATGTCTTAGGATGAGGGGAGGAAGGCCCCCCCTTAGCATTCGGACAATGGTTTAAAAAAAAATCTTCCTACCTTTCTAGCATCCCTTGGCATCCTTCCCGGTGCCTTTACCATTCCTTAGCATGCTTTCCATTTCATTATTTACGCACTTGTCATACCCTAACAACTTCCATCGCCCAAGGCAAAAAACACTAATTTTTCTTTTCAAGCATCCTTGTTGTTCCTTGGCATTTTTTCACAACATCCCACCATCCTTTAGTAGCCTCCATCACCCAAAAATGTTTTCACCTTTCCACTATCCTTAGTGCCCCGATCTCACTCAATATTTTGTTTTCCTTTCCACCTTGGCACACCCGGTATCCTTCTCAATGCCTACATTGTTCTATATTGACACCGTCATTCCTTGTGGCCATTCCCACCTCGTTCCCACTATTTGCAAACGTTGTTCCCATCATTTTGTTGTTGTTTTCATTGTCCCGTCATCATGGGCCGTTTGATTGTGAATCATCGTTATTGTCACCTTGTTGTCATTTTCATGATCCCATTGCTAATATTGTTGTTCTCATAGTCATGTCACCGTTCCCATCATCTTGTCATTGTTCCCATCATCTCATCACCGTTCCTTTGTTGTCCGGGTACCATCCTAGTCATTCCTTGACATTGTTCCCATCATCCCATCATCCCATTCAAGGCTCTAAAGGATAATACTATGGAAACTCAATCAAGTGAAAAGACCTATGAAGATATACAACATTGAAAAAAATTCTAAGACAAACTTTTTCAAAGGTATAAGATACATGACTTTCCCAAAAAAGCCCAATTATGAAAACAAAATGATTTAAATTAATTTCTAGAAATGAAATCATTCTAAATTCATTAACTTTTTCTTCCATTGGTTCAAAATTTGGGAAGTGACAAACATGCACATGCCTCATCAAAGGCTTTCCAATATTACCAAACGCGCAATGAAAGGTTTGGGAGGGTTAAGGCATGCTCACAAAACAACAAGAGCCTTTCTTAATAGGAGTTGACACATTGTGTGGTTTGAAGTAAATGTATTCAGGAAATTGTAGATCAAACTCATGTAACATCTAAAATGTGCCAACATCTTTTACATTATTTAGTTCTTGCATTTTTGTAACTTTGATTTTGACCAATAATATTCAATGAATTCAAGTCCTTATAAAATATAGACATGGAATGATTTGATTCAATATTCGAAAAAATAAGGTTATGCAATTGCAATGTAAATGAATATTCATATATCTAATTAAAAGAAAAGAAGGGTAAAAACCAATGAAACTCACAAAAAAAATTATAGAACAATCTCAAGTTAGTGCTCCAAAATGAAAGAAAAGAAATACGGTCGCGATTCCCTTATGAAAAACTAGTTTAGAAAAATTTCAATTTTTTTTTCTTTTTTTCAAAATACACCTCTTGCATTTACAAAGAAAACCTAATGAGAGGATGAAAATTGATGGTATGACAAATGAGAACTTGAGTTTGCAATGTAAAAATGGAATGTGTAGTGACTTATAAATGATTGATTTTCAAATGAAATATTATGTGGGAGTTATATGGTAACATCTTAACCGGTGAATGCTTAAGCCAAAAGTGGTTTGTATTTGAGATTTTAAATGGGCATGACTCGTGAGTGATTGAAATTTAAATATTTTCCCCCAAAAAATTGGTTTCATGGAAATTTTCTAAGAGGTTTGAGATGGTTTGTTGAGTAGGCATTGCCACAAGAATTTAGGAGGGTTTTTTTATTATCAAATAAGTGTTATGTATTGGGCCTTCAATTAAGGGCTGAATTGCTTCTTGTATGGCTCAATGTAGCTTTGCTATATCTTATCATCCCCAACCAGGCCTTTTTTAAGGAATTTTTGTTTGCACCCAAATTGGTGATCATCCATGGGAATGTGTAGAAAAGGCAACAACTGTCTATATGAAAATTTAGCCAATTTTTGCTATATGTTAGGTGTAGTACAAATCTTTAATTATTTTTTAATATTTTTGGCTACACACTGAAAACCAATATAAAAACATGGCACTTTCACTATTTTAAGTTTGAATTTTGGTATTCATTTTTCAAAAAAAAATTCACCAAGAAAAAAAGGTTGTCCTCAACTTCATTTTGGCTGAAATTTCTACCAAAACTTGTGAATGGGTATTTGAATTCAATGGCTAGTTTTGTAATCTCATTTGAGGATGAATAAATTGGATTAGAGTTTTAACTAAGGTTTCAAATAGAAACAAAATGAGTATAGAGAAGGCTTAGGCTTTTAGAAGATAAGACATTTGTTTGGGCCAAAAGTTAAATTGCAAGTACTAGTGAAAAGAGGAGACAAGAATGAGGACTCATTTCTTAGGAGGTTAAAGCAATAGCCTACAATACAAAGTGGGTTGGTCTTATTACCCTTCTTCCCATGGCAAGTAACTTTGAGTTTTGGTGGACAAAGTATGAAGAATTGCTTTAAGCATAAAAGTAAAGTGCCAAGAAGAATACTTGTAAAGCCATTTACTTCCTTTATTTCCACTTCTTGCTTCTTGCATTGTATCTTTTTTTATAGGCTTTTTGTCATGATTGGGAGCTTGGCAATTGGTGTCCAAAAGTGACCTTTTCTCTCTTTTTGTTTTTCTTATGTGACAAATTACATGAAAGAGCAATTTTCATGTGGGTCCTCTAATTTAAAACAAGCTTATTGAATCAAAACAATATTCTCATTTGCTTCAAGTTTTTGTGAATGTATGCAAAAATAATCTCCGTAACGAACTTTTACATTTCTTTATTAAAAAGAAAGTTGCCATTGCAACTACTAATATTTTACACAACTTCAAACTTTCACAATATTGGCTCAACTCAAGGCTTCATGACAAATCTTGACTAAACTGACACTTCTCATGGGAAAACTAGTTAAGAATAGGCATTTTTGAAGGTAGTTATTTGATTTTTTCAAAAAGTTGAGAAATGTACTTATACATTATAATTGTGTAATAGATTTAGCACTAAAGTGATGAATAATTAATAATATTTCTCTAAAATTTTTGGTAGAATCATCAATAAATTTATTAAACATTTGACAATTTTTTGGAATTAAAAAAAATAAAACACCAAATCCAACAATTTCATTGGTCATAACATTTTTTTGACACAAGTACACACAAGCCTATTCAACACCTTCTATATATACATATATATATTAGTACGCTAATATTATTATTGCCCCAAGCTAATGGACTTGCATGTGTAGATTTTGGGTTTAGGGTTTAGATTGATGGGTTGTTTTGAAATCTACCTATCTACTTGTTGGGTTTTTTCTCAAAATATTAATGTTGGGTAACTAATTTAATCATGCCTCTATATCATTTTTATTTTTTCGAGTTGTTACTTGCCTTTTTGTATCACGAGGTTTCATATCACTATGAAATATTTTTAAAAATTCATATGACTAGTTTTAAAAATGAAATTAGTTTGATAAACATACAAATAATTAGCTTCAATTCCTTTTAAATCTTATTAAAATGAGATTCTTAAAAAATGATTTCAAAGACTATGCAAGAATTGATTAAAATAATTTAAAACTTCAATAAGGCTTTCATGAAAATTCAATAACAAAAATCATAATGAAATTCATTTTTAATTGATTAATTTGTTTGTATTGTTGTTGATTTTTCTATTAAATTTTTTTATATTATTGCCCTAAGATAATAAACATGCATGTATGATTTTAGACTTTACCAAGCATGTATGGGGGCAAACACAACTAGTTGAAAATCAACTATGTACACACACACACACACACACACACACACACACTCATGCCATGGTAATTATACCACTGTATTTTATTGTGCAAGTAAGCATTTAGTGATTGATACAACAAAGCCTTAAGGGTGAAGACTCAAGGGACACTCAAAGAAGACATGCTTCATTGGTGGAAAAAAAACACTTGTGCATCAATTTTGGTTTGTTGGTTTGTCTGATGCTAATGAGCCATAAATTTTTGTTCATCATCATCAATGAATGCAATCATAAAATGGTCCCATTTTATTGTTGTTGTTCACAATTGCAGTAGTGTGAGTACACAATACGGCTCCACCAAAAAGAGTAGTAGTACCAAGTACCAACCTCTCTATGAGATTACTGCACACAATTTATACTTCCAAAATGATGATTTGGGTGGTGGGTGGTCCCATTTCCTTTTTTGGGCAAGTGTGGTTTTTCTTTCTTTCCTTCCTTAGAAAAAGGGTTCAGTTGAGAAGAAGGGTTCTTCCATGATGAAAGAGAAGTGCAGGTTTCAGTAACCATTCTTTTGATTCCCAAGTTTCCTGTAGAATGCAAAAAACACTTGATAAGCAAATTTTTTTCGCGTTTTGTAGTCATGCTAGGGTAAGCAAGCTGTTTAACAGTGCCACATAAAAACTGACAATGGCAATCAGAAACACACTAGATTGCAATTTCAATAAACACTTCCCAAAGACTTGATTGAGTACCACAGATATCATCAATTTGCGCAGATGGGTATCAAAGTTTGTCACTACTCAGCATGTTGTAATAGCCAAGCAATCTACCTATGAAGGAAGGTAGTTTGTTTTGTTTTGTTTTGTTTTGTAGTTATGAGATCCACCGAACTGGGATGCTTTAGATCGTGTTCTTGGTATCTTTGGAAAGCTCTTGATGAGAATGGGTGCATGGGCTTGGTTCCATAACGTTTGGACTTGCAGTGCAAAAGTTCTTGAATATTGAATGATTTCTTCACTGACAAATATATTAAATCATAGCTGAAAATTTCAGAGGAATTGGAGTGTGCCTTTGGTGTTTTTGGAAAGATCTTGATGAGTAGGATTTAATGGAATTTATTTGGTAAGATTTGGATTCAGAATGTGGGAGATATTGATTTTAAAGTGATTTCTGCTGCTGAAAACTCAAATAAATTCCAAAAAACTAGGTTTTGGAAGGAAAAATCAGTTGAGGACATGGTAACACTTGGACCAACAGCACAGGCAATACTAGTGCTCATGAAATTTGCAGAAGAACATGCAACAATGAGAGGATGCAGATGGTGTTTGATGGTGCTGTCCCTCTGCTGGCTGCTAACTTAAGCAATGCAGGTGTCCCAACTTTTTGAGCATGCAATAAGGGAGCACAAATGGTTTTAAGTCTTTGGAAGCATATTGTGTTTTCTGGCATCTTCACGATGGCAACCAAATTGTATCGAATTTTTATATATGGAGACCAGACTTAAATCGCCTCTTTCCAAATATTTCTACTTGACTACCATGAAAACATCAACTTTTGTCACCGTACATACTAACAATGAACACGAACTCAATGTGCCAAGAGAGAAAAACTCAGTGAGTCTAAGAGAGAAAACTCACAGTACCACCAATGTAAACATGTTGGGAGAAAACAAAATGTTGTGGATGTCAACACAAAATATTGTAACGTGAAAAGATGTCCACAATTCCATTCCCTCCTTAGAGCAGAATTCACACAATTCAGACTCAAAGACGAGAGGCTTTTTGGCTTTCCAGACACGCAATATCAACTCCTTCCTTGTTCGAATGAGGTTGATATTTTACTTTGTGAATGGGCATTCAATTCTAGCTTTCATAGCTTGACCCACAAGCACATTGATGACATGTGCCTCAACTTATATGGTACACCAATCAAGAACTCAAGCTTCTTTCTTGCAGCGCACAATCAAATCAATCCAAAATCTGGCAAGCATTGTTATTGCTCAAGTTCAGTTCAGTATGGATTTTTCTTTCTTTATAGCAGCATCCATGAAACCTTTAGGCCACAAAACATGGCCCTTCATGCCCCTCTCAATGTGTGGATTATTCCGTGATATCCATGAGCTTTGATGTGGCACAGATTCCCATTCTACCTCTTGTGTGTGCCCATGCAAGTTGACTTCATTGACTGCATCCTCTTGACCATAATTCTTCTTCACCCGCAAGGGCGTGACATGAGCGTCTTCCATGCCATGCACTTTCCATGCCACTTCTCCAGGCTGTTTCATTCCTCCCACCATCTCTACTTCCTGCTCACAAACCATTCAATCTCCTGTCAAGTATCATGTCTCCATTGGAAGTGTCATTTCACATGTTTGAAGACATTTGCTGCATGTATGTTTGTGGCATCTTCTTCTCAGAAGCAAATTTACAAAAATTTCAAAAAGTGCATGGATGCTTTGAAACTTGTTGACCTTTTTCACATGCGCTAGAGGACACAAACAGTTTGTTTACATGCCAAACAGGGTTATGCAATATTCCCCAATTACATGCATACAGGATCAAGTTCCTGGTGCTCTTCACACCTCTAAACCTATCACTAGTGTACCTCATATAATTGAGGATGGTCTTCGTCATCAATCTCTGAAGCCTGATGAACAACCCCATCTGATGAAGCTTCATTGTGCTGGTACAGGGGATCATCGTCATCATCATTATCATTGACTTCCAAATAGCTTTTCTCATATGCAACAGCCTCCACAGAATCTCCATACTTTGAAGCTTGCGATGACCTGCTCACATGTTCATTTTTGCAGCCATTACCATCCTTCGTCTCCACAGCTTGCAACTGCTTAAGAGTTCTCCTCTGTATGTCATTGACAGGACTTATCAGAGACATGTGCGGCTGATATTCTGTGTCCCCCTCCCTGATTAGTCCATTGTCACCAGTCCATCTGTTGCCACAGTTTGGTGCATTGAGAATATTGTCCTTGCAGTGACTGTAATGACGCTCAGTTTGCTTGTCACAACTGATATCCAAGAGGTCATTCTCTGGTTGACTAATTTCCACAGGAGGATAGGATGCAACAATCTCCCTTGGATGAAATGCAGCAACCACATTGTGCAGCACCTCTGCCTCCTGAACAAAGTCTTCCCTATTCCTCAATCTTCCAGCCCAAAGGAATTTCTCAAGTTCTGATCGAAGAACATCGAGAGCTGCACCTTTTTCTTCTAGTAATAATTTTGCTTCTCCAAGCTTCATCTGCACACGCTCTTCCCGCCAAACTTCTGCAAGCTGCAGCATTCGCCGCTCCTCTTCCAGTTCTTCATGCATTTTAATTGAGTCCCGTTTCAGATCCTCCACCTCTGCTTTGTCATCACCAATTTCCCGTGCGAGTTCATCGCACACATCCTCCATGAGTTCATGTGCCTTCCGCTCCCGTTCCAGTTCCTGCACCACTTTGGCCACAGCCATGTTGGCATCCAGAAGCTCTTTTGTCATCTTTTGGTTAGCAACTTCAACTCTGGTTCTCGCTTTTTGCTCAGTCTCCACTTCCTCTTTCAAAGATTGGACAACTAGTTGAAGCTTGTTCTGCTCAATTTTCCAGCTTGATTTCACATTGGCCAGCTTCTTTGTCAAGCTCTCAATCTCCTTGTGAGCTGCATTCTGTGCAAGCTCAAGCTCTTGCACATGAGCAAGGGCCTGATCCAACTGCACCCGTAATGATGATGTTGTAGATATGGTTGAATCATGTTGCTCCTCCAGAATGCATATCCGACTCAGCACTTTAAGAAGCTCGGTCGATGTTGTCACTGAGTTGAACTTTCCAGCTTTCTCCTCCCCTTTCATTTCACCTATGAACTTTGTGTGCTGCCTCTGGCCATCAAGCTGTCATGTTCCGAAGATGTAGCACAAACCCATCATCCCATACAAGCTGAAGTGAATTGAGGCTTTTTTTTCAATGCCAAGACTCTGAGCCAGCAGCAGGAGGAATCTGAACTACCTACAAGCTTGCAAATTGAATTCACATGAAGATTATGTTGCTGATTGAGCAAGGAATTAGGAAATACCAAAATGGACATGTTAGCATCCACTGAAGTGTCAGTACGCAGCTTATGCACATGTGATTGCATAGATGCTACCTGTCTTCCTGCATGAATACTCCTGCTTTCTAGGCTTACCTCTTGTAACCCCTGCTACACCCATGCCCCGAACAGCTACCTCCTGGTCACAAGACTATCCCCTTGCAACATCAAAATTTCTCTGAGAGGAGCTATGATTCCATAGCCATCAACCAGAGACAGGACTTTCTAACTGAGACAATGACACACTATACCTATGAGATTGCAGAGAAACTCTACAGCAACAACACTTTGAAGGTAGAATACATCAAGAATGAGCGCAGACATCAGCTTATGAGCATCACCCACAAAGTGTCAGACCATCACCTTCATCATGAATAGCAGTGATCAAGCTGACATGACATCTTGCATCAAAAGTTTCTGTCTTGTTTCTGGAAGCAATATGAAGACTCAAGTATGCAGTTGGCTACCACAAAAGAGACATAGCTAAAGAGAAGCGTGGGAGTCCTGATGGTGGGTGGAGACATACTCTGCTACCAAAAAAAAAAGGTCCTCTACCCCTTCCTCTTCCTCTTCCTCTTCTTGCACCAGATGGGGAGAAAGAGAGTCATTGTTGGCTGCTAAAAATGGCCTGCACAGCAACTTGTTTGGAAGTGTTTTTCAGCTGCAAATGAAGAGGATATTCATACCTTTGACAATTGCTCGTTTGAGAATTTGGTGTTTATTCTGGGAGAACGGTACGAGGGATGATCAGCCTGAGACATGAGACTGGTCGTGTCAGAGGATTCCTTTGCAGAAGAGTACCAGCCTCCGGTGCTGCCAAAAATGCCAGGAACAGGCACATCTTGGAGCTCCCATAAGAAAGCTGCTAGCTTCCGTGCTGAGACCGGAGTGGAACGGCCTGCAACAGCGTGAAGAGATGCTGCTGCTGCTGCTGCTGCAATGCCGTCGTAGAGCTGGTTGTTGAACACATTCCAGCTGGGTACTGGTGTGCTCGGCCCCGCTGCTCTCCTGCTCGCAGTGATCGCTCCTCTCTTAACCCGCAAACGCTGCGACGACGGCCACGCTCCTGTTTCCATCACCCGCCGCTCTTGCATGCGCTACTTTCCGCGAGTCCACACTGTTCCTGCATCAGCTCATCCTCCTCCTCCAATCTCCCTCCTCAGCTACAATGACTCTTCCTTACCTGCAACTCCCCACTTCTCTCTTCCATAGCTAATGGCCCCTCTACAACACCATCCACAAACAAAAGCCTCAGACCTCTAACACTGGATTCCTTCGAAAATTCATCATGGGTGGTACTGCACCAAGCTCTCTGCAACTGATCTCTCCCCAACAACCCACAAAAAGTCGAAAGCTACAAAAACCCACAACAACAGATCACAACAAACATCATCACTACAACTTCTACAACAATCTCCATCCCTGGTCTCCACCACCCATTGCTCATCAAGTTCTCAAAATGAGCACGACCCAACAGAAGAAGAAGAAGAAGAAGAGTTCACACGATTGTAGTCTGCCAGTGAGCAAACTGTAGTAAATAAAGCTAAGAGCTTTGGTGAGAGAGTGAGGGGAGGAGTAGGAGTAAATAGTGATGGGAAGAGGCTTGACTTGTGTCGGGTAGTGAACTGTGCAACGACTTCGAGAAAAGCGCCTGCCCTCTGTTGTGTCCTTTTCCTGTCAGGTTCTTTTCGGAATCTCGTGTGCTGGTGGGCTGTCATTTCGGCAACCAGACTTCTTTTTTTTTTTCCCTTCCTGGGTGGGTTTGCTTGGATCTCTCCATCCATCTCTACTAGATCCTTCCCGTGTCTGCTCAATGCCCATCCCTCCTCCTTCATCACGCATGTCCTCAATAAATGAATTTGACCGCGGATCATCCGTCATGGCAGCAGCAGCCAAGGACCTGACCCTAGCAGTAACCTAGGGTGGGTAAACTAGATTCCCAACTGCACTTGCAGCTGCTGCAGCTGCAGCAGGTGAAGTCATCAGATCCTGCTGTTGTTCCGGTAGCCGTTGACAGATGATCAAATAGATTCAGAGTTGTTTACTGGTTTGTTTGTTTGTCGTTGCACAGAACTTCTTGGATTTCCACTATTTCTTTTTACATTCACAAAAGTCGTTGATGTTTGCAAATTAAGTGAGTATTCCTGCAGCACCTTATTGCAAGCTCAACCAGAAAACAAGTTTTTTGCATCAGCTATGTGTACTACTCAGCTTCTCAGAGATTGCAGTGAATCCACATCTGAAGGAAAGCTGTTCACCTGTTCTCCTTCCTGGTCAGTCAGGGTCACATCTCTCCTGTCACATCTGCTGTCGCATCACGTGCTTGCCTGTTTCTGTATCAAACTTTTGTAGTGATAAACAGTACAAGAAAGCTCAAGAGATTGTTATGACTCTGCATTTGGAGAAAACAAGCCTTACTGGTAACATTTGGTTGTTTTATTTAGCAATCCGGCAAATGCTGGGCATAGAAGGAAAGCCAGCTGCAAGCGCTGGGCATAGAAGGAAAGCCAGCTGCAAGCAAGAGTCTGAGTACAAACCACATTTGCAGGGATTGCAGAGCCTTTCTGTAATGTCTAAGAACAGAGTCCATTTGCATCACCACTGGGTTGCTGATGCTAGAGGTTTGTTTTCCCTCTTGAAACCAAGGAGCCTGTTGATCTTAGCCTGATTTCAATATCACTGATGCAACTAAGAGTCAAATAATGTTGCGAACAACAGAACAAAGAGATCTTTGAGGTTGCAGAGAAATCTCCACAACACCACTTGTAAAGGTAACATGACAATGAGTGCAGTCGTAACCTTCTGAGAGTTGTTTCTTCATGCCAAAGAGATATGAAGAGCTCTGTTTTTGGTGCCGACTCCCCCCATCCCCAGTGTAAGCTAAGTTCACAAAGTTAGATAGCAATTGCAACTATAGTAAATTCCACACTGTGTGACACAGCAGCATCATTTTGCAAAACAATTCAGCAGATTCAACTGTTCCTCCAGGCTACTTTATTAGGTGCAGCATCACAGAGGTGCCATAATGACCATACATGACAGAAGCACTCCAGTATTAGCATGAGAATTTGCAAAGAATCACTCTGCCTTGATGAATATCAGTCTTCCCTCAACAGCAACTTGGCACATTCACTGGAGGTTTGAAAGACACATAGATCACTTAGAGTTTAGAGCAAAACCTAGTCTCAATTCAAAACCAAAAGACAGAACACAAGCTTGGCTTCAGAACACATGATCTGAATCATGACATAATCCAAGTCAAGAAGATATCAAAATCACTTCAAATCCGCCTCAAGTTATGGAAGTTCTAGGCACAGAGAGCCTCAATCTGAAGCTTCAATTACAGATGACTATGGCCAGGCCAGTCACCAAGGATATACATCCCCTACCAGCTTCCAGTTTCTAAACAAAGAGGATTCTAAGGATATACAACAACCCTACCAGCTTCAGGGTTTCCAAAACAAAGAGAATTTCTCCACGTCATGATGGATGAGTTAATGCAGCAGCAACTCTTGCCAATTACTTCTCTGATGAATTAGGGCCTCTCTTCTTGCCAAATCCAACCACTGCGAAGATACAGACAATGTTAACAGTCAAGAATGACATGAAATGAGCCATCAACAAAACCATTGGCAGTCTACAGACTAGAAATTCTAATCGAGAAACCCTAATCTATGTCCTGCATACCTAAAATGCAACAAATAGAGAGGAAGATCGGGAGATTCTTGAGCATGTCCTGAATGCCTAAAATGGAACAACAAATAGAGAGGAGGATTGTGAGGTTCTTGGGCGTACCAGCAGTGACAAAGCGGCGGTTGTATTGCATACGCTTGTGAGCGCGGCCCGTTGGTTTCTTCTTCTTATCCTGCTTTGCTACCTTCGGTGTCTGGCCACGCACTTTCCCTGCACGGGCCAACGATCCATGGACCTTACCTGCAGCAACCAACACATCATCAAACCTTGCGGGTTCATGAATCCACCGAAACTAACACAACTCGCCGCACTTTGGATACCAAATTTTGACTCTTCAAGAGGAAGGAAGGAGGTAGAGAAAGAAAAACATAGCTGCATACGCGAGCAAATATCTCCCAAAATATCACGCCACAAAGCAGAACCGAAGCCAGCCACAAAACGGCTCAGAGTAGCCAAAAAAAGAAAACAAAAAGAAACATACTCCTAGATCAGCACACTCCGGAATACCACCATCGCAATACAGACCGAAACAGAGAAAGAACGGAAGAAGCGCACATAACACAATTCAGACTAGGAAATACTTTGACGCCAGACGCCGCATATGCAAAACCCTCAAAACACCAAACAAGAAAATAACCAGAAACAAAGAAAAATAGGGGGGGCGGGGTGGAAAGAGAGCAAGAGCGCGAGAACAAGGGAAGAAGCTCTGGGACACGTACTCATGCTTGCCGGAGGAGGAAGATGACCGACCAACGCCGACGAAGGTGCGGACGCGAACGCGCGAGTGTCGACGCCGAAAGGAATGGAGACGCAAAGAAGTGGAAGAGCATGAAGAGAAGAGAACAAGAGGAACGAGAACGACGACGACGACGCCAGCTTTGGCGATTAGGGTTTCATTTTTTTCATCCACTGATGGTCCAAATATCATCCATTGCATGTGGATTTATCTTTCATCCGTCTACTTGTTGTTGTGGTCCATTTTATTGGCTCCGCCTTTCAGGGGGGAAGGAACCACATACGCCAGCAACCAGAGTGGGGCGGGTATAAGAAAACCCCCCCTCCCCCAAATTGCCTATGAATCCGGGTATCAAAATCAATTGCAAAAACACATCCAACACCCAGCTTTGATATATATACATAACCATGGGTATCAAAAAATCAAATACCCAGTTATTAAATATAACCATGGTTCTCAAAAAAATTGCAAAAAAGTAAAATGTCCACCTAAGTCGAGAGCCTATGTCGATTATTTCACAAAACCTGGCGATTCTTTTGAAGTTTTTGAAATACCCGGAATGGGCACGGATTACCTCCCAAAAAACTCAAATACCCACCCCAAAGTGGAAGCAAAACCCCCTTGAGCGCCTTGTACTTATCAAATAAATGTTGAAATAGAGTTCAGGGATTTTGCATCTCTTTCCCCCCCCCCCCCCCC
>Ga0116227_10002210_pt1 | contig 44416 bp, 40 predicted proteins | sample S1TSphgellanicum_FD_89693 | JGI IMG/M metagenome (GOLD analysis project Ga0116227, IMG submission 89693) | Host-associated microbial communities from peat moss isolated from Minnesota, USA - S1T2_Fb - Sphagnum magellanicum MG | ecosystem: Host-associated > Plants > Peat moss > Unclassified...
AAAAAAAGGGAAAAAAAAAAAAAAAAAAAAAAAAAAAAAAAACGGGCACGGGTTGCGTCCTTTCTGACACGCGCCATCATCGCATTGACCGTAATAGTCGCAGGGAAAAAAAAGTTTATTTATACCAAAAAAAAAAAGAAACAAATATATGCAGCAGGTGAGGGATTTTAATTTTAATTTTTTTTAGTGTACTTTAATTTTTATTCATTAAGTTTTTTCTTTTATTTTTCCAGTGTATTTTTTACTGCATGATTTTATTCTCAGAGTTCTTAATTAATTAATTAATAATGTTTAAATGTTAATTATTGTCAGGAGTTTATTTAGTCAACTGATTTTCACCGATTCTTATTTACTTTGAAAATTTTCAAATGAATAAAAATAGGATTAATTAAAATTTAAAAACAAATTTGACACCAAAAAATAAATTTAAAGACTGAGTTACTTACTACTTACATTATTACAGAATACATTTTTTATGTGTTTTAATTTTCTGGCGAAACTCTCGCACTGCCGTGACAAATAGAATCCTGCGTGCAAAGTGTACAAAGGGGTTTTTATGATTTTCAGATTTGCCATATTTTGAGGAGGAAAAAAAAAACTCAGAAGTCGCCATATTTAGACAATGAGTTCCTGCTGGAGAAGGCAGCCAGAACAAAGATGGATCCTTTTTAAATAAAATTTCTAATTTGCTGGTTGACCTTTAGCCAAATTTGGCTCATTCCTCTTGCCAAAATTGAAAGAAAAAAACCACTGCAAGTTAAAGTTACATAGGATCCTCCTATATTTTGAATTTTCATAAATATTTTATTCTAGTATTTATTATGTGAATTTTGTTTTTCTTATTCTTCTTCTTCTTTTTGTGCAGGTTTGATTTTTGTTTTTTTCCCCCTGCCCGTTCCTCTGTCAGTGGAGGTTGAACTTTTGTTCGAGTGTTCTTTTTGTTTTTTACCCAGCTGCCCGCGGTTTCTGCACGAGGGATTCTTCCGAGCAGAAGAGCATTTTTGTTCGTGTATTTTTTGCGTTTTTTCCCCCCTGCCCGTGTTTTCTGCACGGGGGTTTCTTCAGAGCAGCAGAGCAGAGTCTCTCTCTCTCTCTCGTCGTCTTCTTTCGTCTTCCTTTGCTCTCGCGGGTGCGCTTACTCTGGATTTCCTCATAGCAGAGCTTCTTCTTCTTCTTCTCCTTCTTATATTTATTCTGGCAGTGCAGTTGAAGTCCTAAATAGTTAAAGAAAACTCACTGAACTTTGTGTGTATTTTCCGAGGGGGCTCTCATCTGTGGCTTTTTGACGGTGCTGCTCGGACGAGATTCAAACGGTGGAGAGAGAGGGTTCCTGATACAAGCGGAGGTTCAAAGGAGGAGGAATTCGTGGCGAGAGAAGGTGAAGGTTTCCATTTATTATTAGGCAGTGAGAGAGAGATAACGAAATCAATCTGGTGGAGAAGAAGAAGAAGAAGAAGAAGAAGAAGAAGAAGGTTTTTTTCCTGAACAATAATATGTTCTTCTATGGAGGTAGTAGTAGTAGAAACGGTGCAGAAGCCATGTTTTCGACATTGTTGTCTGTATGGAATGTGGAACTTCAATGGCAAAAAAAGTCGTGAACGTGATGTTGTTTTTGTAGATCATCCTTAGTTGTAATATGCTGCTCTTCTTCTTCTCAATTCGGCGATGTGCAAGTCGTTGAGAACATTTTGCTGGAGAGTCTAAGAAGAAGAAGAAGAAGTTTGTTGCATTTTCTTTTCATTTTTGAGATGCTCTCTGAGAGCGTTAGTAGAAAGACGTTGTCGTAGACGGCTGAAAGACGTGAAGCCTGACATAGAAGCCATTGAAGCAACGTCCACATGTGTGTGTTCTCTCGTAGACTCTCTCAATGGCAGTGGCATTTCAGGTCAGCAAAGTGTACATCTCTGCTGCTAGCTAAGGTTAAGCCTCTTCCGAGACAGAGAATGAAAGACAGAAAGAAGCCTCCTTGTAATGTTATGCCTATGTACCAATGGAGACAAGGATGAGATATCCCAGCAGGAATGCAGGTTGGCAAGGTACGAGAAACAACCAGCTGCTCTGCAAAGGAGCATGCCTTGTACATGTTTCTGAGAAGATCATTATTAGTTCGCAAGAGGTCTCAGAGGATGTAGAGCTTTTGCAAAAGAATGGTGGTGGCAACTATTGCAGTAGTACTCTGGACGTCTGCCACCTGACATACCTGCTGTTCATTCTGGTGAGCAAGAAGAAGAGGAGCAGCCCCGCTTCTCAAGCAGGATAGTTTGTTTCCTTTTATTAGCTGGCATTGCATCTGGTTCATGTCTCTAGGACAGGAGTTCTGTGCTCCTCATCGTTCCAAATGGAGGATGCATCTCGCACTCCTTCTTTCCTCATAGATAGTGACCTGTGGGAGAAATTCAATCTAGAGCTCAGGGCTGCATGCCATTGGTGCACCCATCATCACACCACGACTCCAGCAGAGGCGGCAAAACAGCTGGAGCGTGGAGAGGGCTGGCCCCGGGATTGGATCTCTCGAAAGGTGAAAAACTCAACCAGACAGTTTGGTGGACTCTTCATTTGCCCTGCCCCAGATTGTGCAGGTCACTCAAATTCCAAAGGAGAGCGCAAACGACGCTGGTTTTGTCGGTTTTGTATTAATCGACATCTTGGAGTTGACCTTAAGAACTTCTTCCAGTTTGATGAAGTAAAAGGCAAGTGGATTCAGGTATGCAGTCTTTTGTCCAAGGCTTCATTTTCCAGGCTTGGAGATCAGACCTTTTTGTTGTGGATTGCTAAACATTCATTTTCAGATTCCCTGTGTTGATCTGCTATATATATTGGGTTTCAGAAAATTCAAAGACGGCTAAAGAGGTGGGTGGGAAATGTGTCCCACTCTTAGCTCTTTTCTGCTCCTGTCATGTACTGCACCCAAATCAGTCATTAAGGGGTTTAATATGCTCATGCAGGTGCCCAACCTCATTTGCTGGCATTGCCTAGCCAAGATTGGGGATGCAGTATGTGTCAACTGCCCTCAGAAACATACACAGCGAGCAAAAAGACCAAAGGAGAGCCTGCCTCCAACACGAGCATTATTGAGCTCACCAGGGATTGCAGGAGTTGGGGCAGGGGCAATAGTATTGCTACCATCAGCTGAGGATTGTGATTATGATGGTGTGTCAAGTGAGGGAAGAGGTGGACCAACAACAGAAGGTCACAGTATTGATGAAAGCAATTTCACAGTAGGTGACACACGTGTCCGTCTTGGACTCCCTTTGCATGTGTCACCAGTTTCTGATCTACGATTTGTTGGTGTTGGAGATAAGGAGCAGCGTCGAAGTGAACATCAGCATCAGCATCAGCATCAGCATCAGCAGCCAGCCCCCAACTCTTTTGTATCACAGAAGGCAGGTGGTCCTCCTGTATTCAAGCTCTGTAACTCATTCTATAAGGATCTTGCAATCTCAAAGAGTTCTAATGAATTTGATATTGTCACAGCCACACAACTAAGACATGCTGGTAATCTCTGGTAAGGTGTGCATATACTCAGGCAATTGCGTGCTCCTGGCTGAATATTTGCATTCCCATTTTAACAAGACAGGGTCAATGAATGAGAAAGTTCACACAAAGTCCCCTAATCAAAATTTGCAGATATCTCTGTCCTCATACACAGGAAGGAGGCCAAGACTCTGTCAAGGCTTATAATTTGGTGTTGAAGGGAGGGAGGCTGAAGGTTAGATGTTGGTTACTCACTTGGGTTTGATCAAACAGTGCCATTGACTGTCACTGTTTAGTCTAGAAATCAAATGACTTGCCCTTGGGGCTTTTGAGCATGCAAATTATTCTGGATTCTGACCAAGGTCAGGGTGGCTTGAGTGGCGCTGTGGACATCTGAACATTCTGAATGAAAATCTGACTACCATTGTTTATAGTGCAGAGGCTAGAGATAAGTACATAGGGAGAGATAAGGATGCCTAGTTCTACTCTTTTGCATTTGGTGAAGGTTACAATCATGCAAATTTCTTTGTGATTGCCAAAGGTCCAGATTGTGACAGGCCAACTTGATTTGGCTGGTGCAGGGTCGTCTCTGCCGTGAGCCACAAGTATCAATTGTCCCTCGTCTGCTTGAGTTTGTGAACAACTCCTGCACACCATTCCATGCCACTGGTAAGCACAGGTAAAAGTGGTTTAGGTGGCAATAAATAGTTTTAAGAATGTCCCCCTATTTAGTCTTTTTATTGCTGTTGATGTTGTGTCACACTAGAGCTTGAGATAATTAGAACATGATGATGCCTCCATTGAATTTCTTAAAACAATTCTTCAATGCTTCAAGGGATCTGTCAACTTGAGTGACAAACTCATGCTTGTTGCTAAGAAAATGCAGTGTCACCTTGGTGGGCTTTACAAAGTCCATGATTTGGTTCGTGTTCTTTTGACTTTGGTACATTTTGCAAGACTGATAATAACTGAGGGAAAGGGGTGAATGGAAAACAGCGGAGGCAAGGAGACATTTGCTTGGTGCAGGCTTCCAGCAATTGAGTGAATGTGAAGAATGGGCATTGCAGCCAGGAGGTCGCTACTTCTTCACAAGGAACATGTCTTCCATATTTGCTTTCGCCATTGGTCGCAAGTAAACCCTACCCCTAGCTTCAATCTTATAGGAAACAATTTTATCTCTTTTATTTTCTGAGGATCCCTGTCTACACCCACCGTGGCTTGGTTATGCTTTCCCACTTTGGTGTCACTGCACTCTGAAATATCAGTCAAAGGTTGAGAGTGTACTCCCCTACAAGGACTTTTATGTGATTGGAAAGGTTTTTATCTCTTTTGTGCAAAGTCTGCTTTCTTGTTCACATGTGAAATTACTCTCTTTGCTTGCCATATTTCCTTGACTGTGACGTTTCAATGAGGTTGACTTGTATTACAAATGTAGCATTTCTGGATTGGGAAAATTGCCTTATCTCTAAGCTGGTGTTTGTTTTTCTGACTGTTGAATGTAGATATAAGCCTGGCAATGGATTCCATGTGGTGGCTGCTCATACAGACAGTCCCTGTCCCAAGCTGAAGCCTGTCTCTCATTCATCAAAGGGAAGCTTTTTGCACATTCAGGTGCAGACTTATGGACCGGGGCTGTGGCATACATGGTTTGACAGAGACCTCAGTGTAGCAGGTCGGGTTTTGCTTCGCAGGAAAGATGGTGAGCTTGTACATGAGCTTGTCAGAGTTAGACGACCCATACTGCGCATCCCCTCTCTGCCAAAAGTTCCTGAGAGGTTGGACCTTGTCTCTTTCTCTTGAGATCTGCTGTTGTAGAATATTTTGTCTGTAATTTGTCACAGATGACATGAATTTCCAGTGGGCTTTGGTTTATGAACTTTTTTAATGGTTCTTGACAGTACACCATACAGAATAAGTTTGTAAAGTTCAAGGCATTCTGAACTCTGCAAGGCAATATGGGTTGTCAAGCCTGTGGAACAGGAGGCAGTGGAGAGAATAGTTGAAAGCTACTTGTAGACCTGGATTGGATGTGATGAAGGACACTTGTTCTTAGTTGCAATAGCCACAGAAACTGCATCTGTTCTCTGCTTACATTGAGTTAACATGTATCACGCAATTATTTTCAGGGACTTAGCAACTGAAGGTGGCAAGGGTGAAATGGATGCACAGTTTGCACCTGTTTTGGCTATTCAAATTGAGTCAGAACTGACTGTGTCATGTGATTCGGAGTCATCAATGCCTGTGGAACATCCTGAGCAGATAGACCAAGGCTATTCTCAAAACAGAACTGCCCATCACCCTCTGTTGATTTCGGTAAATCTCTATGCATTGATTCCTTGATTATCCATTATGGAGGTGATTTTGGACACCCTTATCTGTCTTAAACTTGTCTGCCTGTCCAGAAATGCAAGTGAGTTCATCCAATCTTGTAGTTTTCCACTTTAAACTATTACTGCATGTGATGAGGATGTGGGACTCTGCTGATTGCTTCAGACTAGCAGGTCTTGTGAATGTTCCATCTCTGTACAATGATCAACCAAAACTGAAAAGAGATCCTATTGTTGCAAGCAGGATGTCTTTTTGACCCTTTAGTGGAGTCTTTAATAATGCTGCAGAGTCCCAGACAAGATAGCAAGTGGAAGTTGACAACTTACAGGGATTGTCAGAGTGATGCATGGATCTTGTGACATTAATGGAAGGCTGGTGGAAGGATTTGCAGGTGTTAGCTGAGGAGCTCAAATGTGATGTGACGGAGGTTGCAGACTTTGAGCTCAGTGTATATGATATGCAACCTAGTTGTGTGGGGGGTATGCGTGATGAATTTGTGTTTGCGGGTAGGCTGGACAATCTAGCATCCTCGTTTTGTGCATTATCAGCTCTACTGGACACCTGCACTGAACCATCTTCTCTTATGGATGAAAGCTGTATCCGTATGGTGGCCCTCTTTGACATTGGAGAGGTAATGTCCTTGCAGCATCTTGGCTTCTTCACAAGGTATAGTGGCATGTAGCTTCACCATAACTTTGTTTGACTGTGGTACACCTCACCCATGTTTGTATATGGGTCTGTTGCAGGTACAGGCAGACACAGCACAAGGAGCAGGACCTCAGACTATGTTGCAGGCCATGACTCGCATAACAAGGTGGCTTGCCCGGGGCACAGAGAGTGAAGGGGTTGTTGAGCGAGCTCTTCGTCGGTCTTTCATTGGTTAGTCCTTGGTACAACATTGCTGAAATTAAAAGTTTTGAAAGTTTTCTGACTGAATCTGAACAGGTCCACTTAAAATTGAGCTAAGAAGGTAGCAAAGCTAGATGGAATGAGAAAATTTAATGAAGAAAGAACTGGAAAATTTCCTGCTGACAATTCATAGAACCAACTGGCTTACAACTGCAATGGGAGAGACCTGACATTGTGCTCTACCAAATGAACTCTTGGCCTGGTGAATGCTAGGTGCATTGGAGAGTCAGTACCAGGTGTTGTTTACTAAACCATATGCTGTTGGGGGTCTTTAATTTGATGCAGTGGCAGCAGATATGGCACATGCTATGCACCCTACACAAGTGTGTGGTATGGGTGAGGATGATGCATTCCATCATCCCAAGCTGTTTGAAGGTCTTGTCATCAAGCAGGATGCTGTTCACAGCAATGCAACTGACATTGTTACGTCTTTTCTCTTTCGTGAAGTTGCTAAACGAAATTGCATCCCAGTTCAGGTTTGCTATATTTCCCTGTAGATGAGGAAAGAGTTTTTTCTGATGTTTCCAAACTCATGCCCTCAAACCATGTTTGATGACATTGTAATTTGCAAAGGAATAGTCCCGAGCGAGCTGGATCTTTTCACCCCAGCAGGATTTGTACATTGTGCTTTCATGCTCCATGTGGTTGGAGAGCAACACAATGACATTGTTGTGGTTTTGGATTGTCATGAAGGGTTCTGCAGTGACGAGGGACATGGGCTGCTGCTCAACAGTGAACCCAATATTGGCAGCAGGCTATGGCATCCGGATTGTTGATTGTGGTTTACCCCAGCTCTCCATGCATAGGTCATTCAATCTTTTTAAGCATTCTTTACCTACACCCTTAAATGCTTAGACTACCTAAAGCTTGTTCCTAGTTTGTGACTGCAAAAAGACTTCCAACCTGGAAGGATGGTTATAAGCATTCAATCAGTGTAGGTCCTCATACCATGAATACATGACGCTTTGAGTGAACAGGCAGATTCAAGCTGATAGATATAGACCTGCTTCAACTACTAGAGATCTCTTGTAGCTACATGTGTGACATCGCCCCAGTAGAATGTGTGAGGATGATCTTATGAGATCATTCTTTGAAGTGGTGAAACAGCATTTTGCAGCTCATGTTTCACCTGTTGCATCACATGGACCGACAGTATCAGAAATTGTTTTCTAATGTGGTCTTGGTGTGCATTTTAACAGTGTGCGTGAGATGTGTGGCGCTGAAGATATCAACACAGCATTTCGCCATTTCAGGGCATTCTTCCATGAGTTCACATCCATAGATGAGCAATTAAAGGTTGACATGTAGTCATGCTGTTTTCATTTCTGGCACACTGACATCTGTTATGGGTATGACCCAAATGCCCCCCTGTATTGCATAGCAAGAGCTTAAATTCTTTTCATCAATTTTCTGCTCATCACCAAATCTAGCCAGTGTGGGAATTTGTACCATGGCCATGGCAACTCGAGTTCACATTTTTGTATGCATTGAGGGCAGTGAAGCAGCCAAAGTTCCAAAGGTCATGATGCTTCTTGGATGCTATTCTTTGGTGAAAGTTTCTGTGGTGTGTGCTTACACCACCTGCTGGTTTGGAGGATCCACTCCGACCATAGTTTGAAATTCCATTTTCTACAAATTTTTGCATATCATCTGCAAGACAGTTTTGTGTCCTTTGTGGTCATAATTGAAGGAATGGCTGGCTATCTATCAGCTTTTCTCTAGATTCATATCTTTATGTCTCATGTAAACATAAAGGAGCATTTCTGAGTGCTCTTCTGGAAAACTCTAGTGAAATGTATATACATTAGTGTGCATCTCTGTGAAATCAGAATGCTTCAAGTGTTTGTATGCTTCCAATTTGAATTGGCCATTAGTTATTAGCTTCCAGATGGTGGGCATTAAACCACCCAAAGTGAGACAGAAATCTGCTTGTTGCTTTTTTTTTTGCTGCTAAGAACACCAATATTTCCAGTTATGGGAATGTTTATTGGCGCTAGATTGCTTCTGTTTGTGAACCCCACATGATTGTAGATTTTCAGTGTGAGCAAGGAACTCATATTTAGCTTTCTATTCATGCTTCCTTAGTCATTTCGGTTGCAGCTCAAATGTCAAGTGGGTTCTTGGATCCACTCCTGCTCCTGCTTTAATGTCCCAAACTACTCAATTTACTGTAGAAAGTAGAAGTTTTAAGATTTTTTTTTACTATTGATGAAAATTTGAAAAATTATCATTAGCACAACAAAAGAAGGTTTTTATGACTGATGAAAAATTAGAAAATTATATCATTAGCATAAATGAAAGGGAAGGATCACTTGTTGATAAAAAGAGAGCATATTTTGTCCTTTGTAAATGTGTTTGTTTAAAAACTACTAATGAATATGGCTTTTCCTATTGCACTAGGTCTTCACATTCATGTCATAAGTCATCATAACATGTTATTGTGCTAATATCAGTTTGTAGTAACTAGTGTGGCTTGTGCTGTTGGCCCAAGTGTGAACTTGTTACTCAACTAATTTAATTTGAAATTTGAAATTTTATTGAAATTTTCATTTACAAAATATTACAAAATATATCTGCAACACCTTAGGTCCAAAAAGTTTACATAATTATTATGCCCATAAAATCCTACTCTTTGAGAACTTTCCAAAAGTGTCAATAGTGTGCTCACTTTCCTCAAAATTTTTAGTTTTGATTTTATTAAATTTTCAATGACAAAAATTATTCCGAATTCAATAACTCCTACATTGTTGGTCTAAACACTAGGAAACCACCTTGGGGCATCCTTACTCATAAAGAGCTTTCCAACAATACCAAGAGAATGGCACGAGGTGCTCTTGTTTCAATTAAAGATCTTAAAGTTAGAGGCAAAACAAAACAAACAAACTACCTTCCTTAATAGATAGATTAGTATGATATGTACCATTGGCCCAAGTGTGAGAATGATTATATAGCTACTCCAAGTGTGAATAAGACCTTGATGATAAAGCCCAGTTGTGAACTTTAAATTTTAAATTATTTCCAATGATGAAATTATTCAAAATTCAATATCTTCACCACCTTATGTCGAAAAATGATGAGACTACCTCCAAGAATCCTACTCATCAAAGGCTTCTCAACAATACCAAAAGATTGCCCAAAATTTTCTCCAAATTTTAATTTAGATTTTGTGAATTTTCTTTGACAAAATTGTCCAATATTCAATAACTCTTGTGCTCTAGGTTTAAACATTACAAAACTAACACCTTAATGCACCCCTATTCATCAAAGGCTTTCTAAATGTATGAAAAACATGGTGGTGGTATTGTAATTTGGGAGATTTCACGTGACAAACAAAACAAGCAGCTAATTGCATAATGTTTTTGCCCTAGAGTGTATGTATCCTTATCTATGGAAATTGACTTTAAAAATGTGGTGAATGGCATATTTGGTGTTGTTTGTAGGTCCATTTCATTAAGCTCATCAAAAAAATTGTTCTTGATTTCACTTAAATGGGTCTTTTTCAACAAGGATCAATTTTGAAGTGTTATTGGTTCGAGAATTTGTGTTTTCTCCATAAGGGCTATGGAAGATTGAAATGACAAATAACTTGATTTTTTTTCTACAAGTTTTTGTGTGATGATGTCTTTGAGCTTCATGGAAGTTTGGTGTTAATTTATCATTATCACATGTAATATACTTATCTGCAAAAAATTCCATTATTTTATTAGAGTCCAAACCATGGAGGTTTGGTGCATTTGCAACCCATAAAAGTCCTTGATCACGTTCACTTCCATGGTTTTGAAATTTTATAACAAAGAAAAAATCCAATAAAGGTCCAAAAAATATCATCTTTCATGCACAATTTTCAAAAACATTTCATGCGATGGTCATAGTAACAAGCACATGTAATAGGATCAAACCATATAAGATCCACAATGTGTTTCGTTTCCGATTTATCAAATGGCACTTTGAATCCAAGTTTTTTACTATTAAAGTCATACAAGCATTGTTGCAAAGGAGTCCATTTATTTTCAACACTAATGAATGTAACAAAAAATGTTAGGGGGCCTAATTAACATATCATTGTGAACACGTGTTATCCTAATCGACTTAAATGATTAGGTGAAGTAGGGTGAAAGCACATTACACCCCCCAAAAATTATAGTCACAAAAATAGAAATTTTGCGTTTGGTTTTTTTGGGTACATGTGGACATCAAAAATTGAATTATTTTTGTTCATTTAAAGTATATTACATCAACTTTAGACTTAAACTAGCTTATTTAAAAAGAAAATCCAACAAAAAATTACAAAATCAAACATATGAAATATATTTGTGTAAAAAAAATACATGTCACAAAGTATGAAAAATTGTAAATATATTTCAAAACTAAGGTTATGGGTGGAGTTTTGTAATAAATTTCTTGGTGGTGAGCAATATTGATGTACATCAATTAAATTTAAAATTTACATGTTTTGGTTGAAAATATATTCAAAAAATGTGTTTTTTTGCACTTTGTTAACAATAATGCATAATAAATTCTAGTTTTGGGAAAAATCCATTACTATAAGAAAAAGGAGAAGATTTCATAGGTGGGCATAATATTAGTTTTTCATTTTTCTTTGGTTTGGTAATGTGTTATGAATCACAAACATGAATCCCTATGGCTGTTGAAAATATGTACGTTATATACTTTATGCACATTGATTTTATCCAATTATTTTCATTTAACCATTGGATCAAACTTAACTTTGATTCAAAATAAGCTTTGAGTTCCAAAATGTTGTCTTCCACATTTATTTATTTATTTATTTAATGTTTAGGGTTTCCAAAAAATGCCATCAAGATTTTAGTTTACTTTGCACCTATTATATTACTTTTTTTGGGTGAAAAGTGGTGAAAAGTGGCTCACCCATTGTGTGCTTTCACCTAGTACATATTTGTGAAAGATCCATGTATCTTGAATTTGAATGTAATATAACATCTAGGTTTGGTTTGTTAATGATTTCATGTGCTTGAAGTTGACATCTAAAAAGATGATGATACAACACAATTGATCAATACTTTTATAACATAAAAAAACAAGTATGGTATGTGTGTGGCAAAATCATAGTTTCTATGCAAAAGTTCCCATCAAACAATTGTTTGATATGACATTTTATTTCCTTGGTTCCTACAAGGTTGACCAAAAAATAATGTTGAAAAATTTAATTTTTCACAATGAATGTCTTGGAAAAGACCCAACGGTTTAAACTTTTTATTTAGTTCCACAAGTATAACATTTTCAAAGTAATCATAAATTTGTTCAAAAGACAATATGTTTTGCACCATAATATCCGTTGATATATCTTCTTCTTCTTCAAATTCATCTTCATTATAATTATCACATGGCACATCATTTGTCTCACAAGAAATGTTAATAGAATGGGTTTGATGAGACAATGTGAACATATAAAGCCATTGTGTATGGATTGATATATTAGAATTTTTGTATGACGATGTGTTGAAGAAATCATGCAAAGTTGTCATAATATGGCTTGGACATACATTACCTGTCAAATATGGCAATTTGTATTCCATTTTTCTTTTTAATGATAAACCAATAGTTCTTTCATCATGTGGAAGATGAGGTAAAATTGATTGAGTGATATTTACATTTGCTGAAACATTTATAATATTTTAATATTGTATTGGCCATAACCTTGGAGTTGCCAAATTTGAACAAAGGCAAAACGAGGTGATACCAATCATTCTTTTAATTCATTTAAAAAAAGGTTTATGGGGCTATTCAATTTAATATTTGTTGGGATAAAAGCTTTGGTGTTTCTTTTTTGGAAAGAATGAACAACAACTTTTACACAATAATGTTTTAAATTCACCAATTGGAATATCAAAAGAAAATTTTCAATGGTTATTTTATATATTTTTACTACTTATTTTTTAAAGCATAATCGATGATAACACACATGTGGATGAATTGGTGTATCTTTAAATTGCTGAAAATATTTAACACGATGATCCAATGATTTTCCATTGATTGAAAAAATGTGTCTTCTTTTGGTGTGTTGATGCAAATTTATGGAATGTTACAACTAGTTAAATTTGCATTCAATTGATGAGAAGGAAATTGTTGGGCTTGTAATTGAAAATTATCAATGTCATTAGTATTAACATTTTTTTTTTTCATAGGTTGGATGTTGGCCAAAGAAGAGTTGGTAGTTTTTGCAAGATATATAATTTTGGTATAATGTGATGTAAATAATGATCAACTTGAGTGAATTGTAATTGCAATATGGAATTGTTGGACGAAAATGTATTTGCTATATCTTTTAAAGTGGATAATGGAAAAATAGTCATCAAATCCTTTAATTCATTGCCATGGATGGGTTACCAATGAAAATGTTTAGGTTTATGAACATGTTCATGTGATGTTTGAGTTTTATGTTTTTGTGAGTGCATAGCATCATTAGTGTCATGCAAAGGTAAAGATCATTTTTCTCATGTGGTTTAATGCATTATGTTCTTGGTTTGGTGTCATGTTCCATGGGTGTTAATTTCAACATGCTTTGATCATTCAACTATGAAGTATTATGGAAAATAATTGGTTCATAGTGGCCTTTTGTAGGATTAAATATTTCATCATGGTAGAGCAATTATAATGGGCTATTTGTTATAAAATCATTACTAGCTTGCAATCATATCACACAATGTTTTTTGACCACACATAAATAGGCCTTGGTAAATAATTTTCCAAACAAAATATTGCACCGTTGTCACCTTACAAACCCCCACATTTTGCACTTATGGCCATCTTGTCCACACAGGTTTGCAAGGAATTGATGCCATGATCTTCATACAATAAGGAAACATCAAAATGGATATTAATGGTTTCTTGGAATGCAAGAATAGTTTGTTGGAACAATTGTGCAAAGTGGGCCATACAATGGGAACAAAATTGGGGTGAGGTTCGTGAATAATGAAGCAAAAATGACATTGAATCAAATAAATAATCACTGACTACGAAAGGATAATTTTGAACGCATTGAAGATGTTGAACATTGAGCACATTGTTAATAGTCATGTTGACAAATGATAGAAAAATGGGGTTTGTTGGACAACCCCCAAAATAATATAAAACTTACTAGAACTTAGCCAAAATGACTTGTCCTAGAAACTTACTAAAACAAAAACTTATAGAAGCTAAAATTTACCAAAATCAATATAGGTGAGTAAATACTTATCCCAAAAACTTACATAAATTTATCCAAGGAAAAATTTACCAAGATAAAAGCTTATTAGCTCACTCTTGCCAAACCCAAGTTGGTTGGTAGATTTGGAAAGCCAATTAACTTTGAATTATGACCCCTTTGATTATTTTGAGATGTTTGAGCTAGAACTTGGTATTTTTTAAAACCTAAAATTGAGTAGTTTGGGACTTCAAGACAAGCTAAATTATCATTTAAATTTGCAATTCACAAACCAAATGTAGGACCTTTATTAACAATTGAATTTTGGACATCAAAAAATTAATAATTTTACAATGGAAAAAATGTAAAATATATAATTAAGAAAAAATCTAATTAAAAAATTACATATACTTAATAATATCTAATTAAAAAAAAACTACTTAAATTGCAAAGTTAACAAGAATGCAAAATTAAAGAACTTGGAGAATCAACAAAAATAAAAAATATCAAAAATAAAAATTCAGATTAAAAAAATTCACAAAATGGAAATATTTTTAGATTTGAAATAAAAATAATGACAAAAAATGCAGAATTATAAAAGAAAATTAGAGTTAAAAAATCTCAAAAAAGGGAAAAGATGTAGGATTAATTTTGAGGATTAGCAAAAATCAGATAATTAACAAGAATGAAAAAAAATTAAAAAATGAAAATTTTCACACCTTACAAAATGGGATAATTTACAAAATTGAAGTGAAAAGTTTTAAAAAATCACGTAATTGATCAAAATTCCAGATTTAAAAAAAGTACAAAATTGACAAAGTACAAAATCAAAAAAATGCAAAATGATAAAAGTGTGGAGTTTACAACTTGTAGAATTGAAAAAGTGCACAAGGAACAAAATTCTAAAATAGATTCATGCAAAATTGGCAAGCATAGAATTGACAAAGTGCAAAACCAATGAAAACAAAATTAGCAAACTTTTGTAGAATCAACAAAATGAAAAACAATTATGTTTTCACAATGTTAGTAAAACATATTGTGGATATGTGATATATGAGGATATGGAGGCATGCTTATGGAAAATGTAAATGTTGATGTTAATGTTTTTGGAAACCAATGTAACACAATATGTATATATAAAGAGGTTTGGCTGTTTTATAATATGGCTCAAAAAACTAGAGCAATGATTGATGAAACAATAATCAATAGCCTCATGTCACCCTTATTGTTGCATGTAATGTTTTTCATGATGCAAAGTGTGAGGGCCCCTTAATGGAATTTCTTAGCCAAGTTGTGAAACTTGGTTGGAATATGGTAGCAAAATTCACTTACACCAATCACAAATGTAAAAGATTATTTGTTGAAAATAAAATGATAGAAAGTAATAAAACTTGACGAAATAATATACATACTCACAATTTGAATGTCTTCTAGGGAGGTCCCATCAACAACCAATAGTTCAAAATTTCCATTGATTTCACCATTGCACACCAATGATAGCAAATGCAATGGTCATTGTTGCAAAAGGTTGCAACACGCAATGGCCAAAATTGTTGATAATGTCCTTGGGATGAATTTTTTTTTGATAGGAGGGTTGAAAGGAAGGACAATTGTCCTTTTAGTGGATGTAGAAAGTTCAATGGTTTAATCCAAATCTCCTTTGTCATAGTTAGATTTGCCTTTGACAAAAAAAATTTGCAACTATAAAAAGTTGCCATTTTAATCAACGTATAATGTGTCTTTATCAAAATGCCCTTGATCCTAATAATGGTTGTGATGGTATTCACAAAATCAATCACATATGCATGGAGATAGGAATAAGTAATAAATTTAGGGATCAAAAGAAAGAACATGAATTACTATACACACTTAAAACCAAATAGTCAAAGGCGGCATTATGGATTGTGTGATCAATGTCTTCAACTAGCACATATGGTTTGCTTGTTTTACTTTGTTGTCAAAGTTAATTGGACCAAAACTTGACAATTTGAACACAACATAAGGAAAAAATATATAAGGAAAAATAAAATAAAATATACCCAGTCAAGCTTAATGAACACAAAACAAGCAAAAAAAGCCTTTGAAACATATAAAATAATGATGATGAAGATAAAAATAGTGAGAAGTTAATTTTTAAAAAATCACCATAAGAAAGAAAAGGAGGTAAAGAAAAAAAAACAAATGACACATGAAAATGAAAAAAATAAAAAAATTTAAGTGAATTTAATCCTTGTTTGTGACTTGTGACTAAGGCTATCTTTTGATAATCAATAAGCTTAAAGCTACCCATAAGGAAGTTCAAAACCTACACTTCATCTTTAAGTAGAAATTTCATGTTATACTAAGCAAGCCTCTAAGTTTCCAAGAAATAAACAATGTAGTTTTTTGCATTTAGTAGCTAATAATGTGGCATGTGTCGTTGGCCCAAGTGTGAGTCCCAGTGGGAGTCCTGGGAGAGAAAAGCCATTTGGATGTAGGCCCCGTGGTTAGCCACAGAGTATACTATAAGGGGGAAGGTGGTGGCTTCCCCCAAGTCTGGGCCGTGGTGAGTCTAGTGTGTCCGTGTTGCTCGTGATTCCTCCTAGCACCAAAGGTGCTCCAACTATGCATTAACCATTTTGTGTGGATTGTGTGCAGGCCCATGTGAGTGAGTGAAGCTTGTTAACTCTTCCTAATCCCATCCCAGAGCTCCAACACGCCCCTTTACCCCTCAAAGTGTTATGAGTTAGGGAGCGTGCCCCGACTCCTCCCTCTTCCACTGTCTTTTACTTGGATTCACATTTGAGTCCTTCGAGGAGTTGGGGGTGCGTCATTTCCATCAAGAAGAATCTTAAGATGAAACTTTCTTTTGTGCAAAGTGTCTAACAACTAAGGTGAACAACCAACACCTACATTGATTGGTTCACCATTTTGAGTGAGGAATAGTAATGTGATTTGAATATATGTTATGTTTGAATATCACCCTTGGTTTTGGATGTTTTGGATGCTAGGGGTGCTGCACTACCATATTGGAACCCCTTGGCTTAGATGACATTAAGAAAGGTATGCCATAAATGTTGGAAGAAAGTTTTTTGGCCTCTACATTAAGAGGTTTCCTAGTTTGTGAAACCTTCTTTGCGGGGAGAGGGTGGGAAGTGTCCAATAGGCAAGGTGAGCCAACACCTACACTGGTTGGTTCACCATTTTGAATGAGGCCTTTTAATGGGATTGAGTATGGTTACCTATTATGAAGGTACTTATTAAGCCTTAAAAAAATTATATTTGAATCCCACCCTTGGGTTGTGGATGACATTGTTTCTAGTTCCATTGTATAACACTTGATCCCATTACCTTTGCTCAACATTGCACACCTTCCCTTATCTTATGTAGGTGGGTTGCCAAACGGAAGCACCTCTATATTGCAATTTGAAGACAATTTCAACAAGCAGCTCATCGTGTAATGGCTCTACTCAATGTTATATGACCATGATTAATATTTTATTCCAAAGACCAATTCCTTAGGAAGGAAAATAAAAAATCTTTAGGAATATTTTGTTTCCTAAAATTGAATATTAAAAATTAATTAATTGTTTGGGAGGCATGTGTCAAACTTGCCAAGGTATTACAATATATGGAAAGTTTGGAGTTTAAAATTTTGCAAATTGAAATGTTTGAATTTCAATATGTGAATACTAAAAGTCGAAAACTGAAATTTGAAATTTGTATGTGAAATGTTTGGAATCTGAAAATTTGAGAACTAAAATGTCTAAATCGGGATGTGTGAATACTTAAAGTTGAAAACTGAAAATTGAAAATTGAAAATTGAAATCTCTATGTGAAGAGTTTGGAATTTGAAAATTTGAAAATTCAAATGTTTGAATTTGGATGTGTGAATATTAAAAGTTGAAAGTTGAAAATTGAAATTTTTTTGTAAAATGTTTAGAAGGAATTTGAAAACTGAAATGTCTATGTAATGAAAATTGAAAATTGAAATGTCTGAATAATGAAAATTGAAAATTGAAATGTTTGAATATTGAAAACTGAAAACTGAAAACTAAAATGTGTGAATATTGAAAACAAAAAACTAAAATGTCTAAATATTGAAAACTAAAAACTAAAAATTGAAATGTTTGAATAATGAAAATTAAAAACTGAAACGTCTGAATAATGAAAATTGAAAATTGAAACATCTGAATAATGAAAATTGAAACCTAAAATGTTTGAATATTGAAAACTGAAAATTAAAATGTTTGAATACTGAAAATTAAAATGTCTAAATTCTAAAAACTAAAAACTAAAAACTAAAATGTTTGAATACTGAAAACTAAAAATTGAAATCTTTATATAAAATGTTTGAAATTTGAAATTACATTTTACATCAATAACAAAAGAACTTTAGTGCAAACCTTGCCTCTGTAGAGAAACTCTCATCTTGTGTGGTAAGTTGATCAAACAAGTCATGGACCCAAAGCTTCTCATCCTTAGATTCCCATAGCTTCCTCCCCCCATATCGCATCTGCATTCTAGGACCAAATAATGCCAACTTTGTTCATTTTTGCTTTAAGAAAGTAAATGGCAACCCAGATAAAAGTCAACCCATTGCAAATGGCCTTGGTCTATAACAATACCTTTGTCGACCTCACAAGCCATTTAGATTTGCCCACAAGCACGAGAAATACAAAATCAGGCACTGATTTTTTTTTTTGAACTCATCTCATAATTATAATGCCTAAACAACAAGTATAACCTCTTGGTAATTGAAATCGAGTAAATTCCTTCAAATACTTGCCTTGCATCCTAATCGCACAATAAACAAAGGAAAACCAAAAATAGATTAGAGCCTTCTAATGCAACAAATCACCTCCAAGTTGCCTTTTCCCAACACATCAGCAGGTTCTAGTGCATGTGGAGGTGGAAGAGGATTTGCAAACATGGAGGGTGCATGAGTTTATGTAGGTAGAAATGTACCATAGTCTCCAAACTTTGACCCTGCAAACCATTGCCAACATGTACTCAAATAGACTAGAACTGCACAGGCCCCTTGTTCTTTGCCTTTAGCATTCCAAATGTCTAAAGGTGCATGTGTTACAACAATTCAGCAAACAATGCAGCATATCGATTGGGAGTCAACCTTGATAGAAAGGATGCAATTTTCATTCAAAATTGTAGCATACATATTTGTTCCAAAAAAATGAGCATATAGAACATTAAGTTCAACACCTTTCATGCAATGTTGCATTGCATTAGAAAGAAAAGCAAAAAGAAGGTGATGATGAAATTCACCCTTCATTAGGCATAGAGAAATGTAGGAATATATATGCCTACCTAATTTCTCGGTAGATATTGTACACCCTTGGAACTCCTATTGGTCCTTTAACAAGAACTGTAATTTTTTATCCTCCCATAACACACCATTAAGTCAACCCCACCAGCCACCACAATGGTTGCACTGTTTGAAGAATTATTTTTCCATCATTAGGTTATTTGAAAAAAAATCTTTATTGCAAGCCACCACAAAGTCTGGATTGATATTAGGGTAGGCAATTGCAAGAGGGGGCGTAACAAAAGGAGTGAAACAACTGTTAGATGAATTCTCTTGGATGGCATGTGGAAGAAGAAGAAGTTTCTCACCATGGATAATGCAACCCAAAAGTAGACATCAAGGGTTTTCAAGACCCCAAAACTATTGTTGGTATCCTAGAAAATCATTCTGACAGTGAATAGAAGGGGGGGATTAATTCATTGATGTAGCAAATAAGTATCTCACAAATGCAAAGGGAGAAAATTCCACGAACACACTAGTCATCATCATCATCATCATCAACAATAGCAACATGAAAAACCTTTTTCCAACACACACAATGCACCAAGCGCCTTGTGAATTTGTTCACTTACCCAAGATTCTTGCTTGACTAAAGTTGATTGATGCAAAAGTTACACCTTGTTCAAGATCACCAGAAGGTTTAGTTTAGTGTATAGTCCATATGATTAATGGATTTTGGCATACTAAAGGTGTTGATGTAACATTCTTTCATTTGGGTTCACATGACCCATGATGCTGTTCATGTGCATGATACCTTGAGAAACAAGACCGATAGCACAAGGGGCTATTGAAGTTGATAAAAAAGGTGATGGAAGGCGATAGATGTTATTTTGAATGTAGGTAGGTCCCAAAAGATGCACCACACTGTGTGAATTAAGATGTCTCACAACCATTGGATCCATGTTTGTGATCATTGTTCGAGAATCACAAGAAGTTGAGGATGATATAGGCACTTGTGGAATGTTGACTTTTCAAGGATTGGAGGTGGATATTGCCATTATAGAATGGGCCCAACCAATGGTAGAGTTTGTAATAGTGGTCTTGCTTGCATCACTACTTGGAGAAGCTTTCTTTTTTTGGGCAAGGAGTTCAACATCACTTGGGGGTTTGCCCCAAGTGGTTTTACTAGATGAACTAGCCTAGATCCTGGATGCATTTATTTGGGCTTTGACATATCACATAGCTCCATAAGACTTAAAAGGGAAGCCACTATTGAGCCATTATGAAGGCAAGTACTTGGTAAACTTATACTATGGGAATGGGGTGATGACAAGCACATATGTTGTGGAGAAAAGCTGACTTCACCAACAGATACAAATTGCCATGTTGTATGCTGTTATGATACAGATATAGTGGCGAACACATTGTCTTGAGGATTGTATGTTGATTGTTGATGCATAAGAGCTTGTTCTTCGAATTGAATTTTCTAACGTTTGTTTCCATTGTTGCATCTAAAGAAATGGCTGTTGCTTAGACTTGTGCTTTGTTTGCTCATTTAAGCACTGTTGCAGCAACCCATGATGTTGCCGATGCCCCACTTGATGCTGAAAATCTAACATTGTAATGATTTGTTTTATACTTTCAAGTTCTTCATAAAACATTGCTCATTTAGTGAATGGATTTGAAGGATTGTATGGAGTGAATACTGTAGATCCAAGGATGGAAAGTCCAGGTGTTGGAGCACCTGAATTGAATCATGTGAATGTTCAATAATGTTTTGTTGTTCATGGTGTACTAGTGAAGAAGGATTGGGGGGATGAGACAATGGATTGATGCAACTCCAAATGCTAGTGAAGTTTTTCCAACAGTCATTGTTGTTGTTGATATTGATGTGTGTTTGCAGTAGATTCCATAACACTTGTTAACCCTGTGTTTGGCATGCTCTCACTAAGGTTAGATTCATTTAACTTTGGCAAGCGAGAAAAACATTGTTGCAAATGGAAGCACTTTTTGCATGCTTCAACTCTTTCATAACGTGCAATTTGCAAAAGTTCCTCCATCCATTTCACCCATGTTATGTGCACTTGATCTTACATTGTTGCTACCATTTGGGCTAATTCCAACTCCATTGTTGCACACATGAGCAAATGCCATGAAAAATCCAAACTACGAATACATAAGGCCATGGATTCAAGTGATGCATATATCATCATCCCATTCCCATGGCTACTTTTACTACATTGACCCATCCCACATACACACACATACCATAACATGACAATCTTGGAAAGGACTCCAAAATAAAGAACAAACCAAGTTTGTCTCAGATGGATAATATATCGTCACACCATAGTAGCAACAAGGAGGCAAAAATCCTCCCTCTTAAAATAGAGAGAGACTTTTCTCCTCTAAAAGAGAAACAACACCAAAAAAAAGGGCAAAAGAGAAATACATCAACATCATTCACTATTTCGTTGTAACAAAAAACATAAATAAAAAAATGCAGAAAAAAAGATCTTACCAAATCCATAGTTTTGTTGTTGAGATCTTGCAAGTTGTGAAGGCCATTAGCATGGTTATTGATAATCACCATTTCAGCTAGAGTTGTAATTCCAATAACAGAGAGTTTGGTTGAAAAAGAAAATCCTTTCAGCTTTTGCAATGGTTATCAAAACCTACAATGTTCAATTACCTGAAAACCTAATGTACTTAGGGTTACATCCACCCAAACATGGAAAATTATGTCCATGTGAAAAATTTCATTTTGTGAACACTTGTCATCTCCACATTGGCCAATGAATGAGCCAAAATTTTATCCCCAAGTCCGAATCTTGCACAAATGCATAGTCTTTTCCCTATGGGCAGAACCAACAAATGACTGTCAAATGATTAATTAGTTAAAAAAATTCCATGCTGGAAAAAGAAATTATTTAAAGAAAATGAACTTCTTTTTACAAAAAAAATATTTATTTGGAAAAAAAAATTATTTTCAACATTCTTACAAATAACTAATTGGTGTTGAATAAAATTTACCAAGGTATTCCATAATTTTGGAAGAAGTGTCCAAAGTGATGGGCCAATTGTTTTATTTAATTAACCAAAATTTCAAAGTTTCAAATTTTTTTCTTTGATTAGCCATTTTTTCAAAGTTTCTAAACTTTGTAAAATTGTACCTTACTAGCAAGTTCAACTAACCGCTACTAAATATATATTTTTGGGGGAAAAATAAGGTTCAACACATAGAATAGTCCAAAATATGCTTCGTTATCCTTCATAAAATATTTATTCTGAAAATAAAATACAATAAAAATTTGGCATCTCTAAAATAATATAATTCCAGCCAAACTTCCTAGTAAACTAATGGTTTTTAAAAAATACAAAATTATATTATTTTAAAATTATTTATTAAAAAAAATTGATTTCAAATTTGCAACTTTGAAAAAATGATGGGCAAATAAAAATAACTGATTATTTTTCAAAAAACTTTGGGATGCACCTCACAAGTCACAACTAATTTTTAATTAACCATATAAAATAGATGATAAAAGGTTTAAAAAGATTTTGTATTTCTTTTTCGTCCCATTGTTGGGCATCTGTCCATTTTCAAATAGAGCTCATTAGGAAGACCAAAAAACACACTATAAAATGCTCTTCACATTCCCTGGTCCCACATTTAAAAAAAAACAACTATCTAATAAATTGGTGAGCAAGTACAGACATGCTACACAGAAATTCCAATAAAAAAGGACCAACAAACATAGACATTATTACAATAGAAAGGTTGTTATAAATGTTTACTTGTGATATATTTAGTATATAAATTCACATATTTATGCTAATCAAAATGATGTTAAGAAAAAAAAAAAAAAAAAAAACAAAATACATGCCATTATGAAATTTCTTTCCCATAAACACAAAAAAAAATAAACAATTTTAAAAAAAAAAGGTTGTTAAAAATGTTTAATTTTGTAATATTTAGTATTTAAATTTACATATTTAATCTAATAAAAAAATAGTTAAAAAAAAAAAAAAAAGACAAAACAAACTACATGCCATTGTGTAGTCTCTCCCCCTTAAGCGCAGAGCGAACCAACGAACAAAAAACCTTAATAGATGGAGCACACTAACTTGGCTCTATCAAATATGTGGCATATTCAACATGAATGTGTCAATTGATGCAAAGTAAACCTCATTATGTTGTTGTGTTTTTGCTGATTTAGTTCACAAGCAAAAGAGCTCACTGCCAATGACAATGATCTAAATTTTTAAAAGTAGCAGCTCCAAGCTCATATCCACAATGTTTACTAGAAATGACAAAAATGAAACCAACCGAACCAATTTGTGGAATAGGTACTTGTAGGCATCTTGATTGTAAGGGCCTTCTAATGATCACATTGTGATATATATATATCTGCATGAATACAAGCTCATATTGTGGCAATATGGCCAAACACAAGCTCAAAAAATCTCTGGTGGACAAAGGTGTTGAACATATTAATCTTGAAGCTCCTTAAACCCTAAACCCTAAAATCTGCACCCTTTCTAAGTAAAAACATCTTAAAACACGTGTCAAGAATATGAAGAGTTGTTGAAGCATTTCCTCGCATTTTAAAGTTTCACACCTAGTTCCCATCTCTTTGGCACATCTCCTCTAACTTCAATTCTCTTAGGAGTGCTTCTTCTTGTGTGCGTGCTCTCTCTCTCACTCTCTCTCTCTCTCATTTGCAAGTTTGGTGCCACCTTTTTGCTGGACTCTAAATTAGTTTAGTGCACTCTCCTTGATCACTTCAAAGTTAGGTGCTTCCCGCATGATCATTACCTGTTGTTGCACACAATAAAAAGAACCATTAATTGTCTGATAAATTATCAACTACTCCACTAATGACACTAGGATCAAGATTAGACTTGTGAATTTCAACATGTGTTGATTGTCGTTGATCTAAAAGTTACAAAATACTTTTTAAACGCCATATTGGAGTTCATTGATTCTTCAACTTGGTTTATAAAATTGATGTCAATTCAAAATAAGGTATTTAAAAAATTACTTTTAAGACTAAATTTAATAAATATTTAGAAGATATATTACACCCCACAAAAAATCCTGAAAATATTTTAAAATTGAAACATAGGAAATATAGTTCAAAATGTTTTCAAATTTATGAATAAATTTCAAACTTGATAATTAAAGATAAACATTGATACTCATCCCATTTATGATTAGGTAGCAAAATGGCACTCTTTCAATGCAAGGGGTCAAAGGGTTTTTACTTCACTTTGGTTCCATAAAAAAATTCACGAATTTTTATAAAAACTTGGAAAAATGATTCAAATTTGCACTAGAAATTGTTTTAACCAAAAAATTTCCCAATGTTTTTCAAAAGAAAAAAACATTGAAGAGGTACTGAATCTATGAATACAAAGAGCTACCTCCCCAAGGGCAAGTGTTGCCCACCTGATTACATGACAAAAGCTGAAATTGTTTGAATCTTCTTTTAGCATTGCCAGGGTTAAGGGTTTTAGTTAGAAGGATTGGAAGGGGCCACTAGGTGGTGCTTGTTCATTTGGGATTGTTGTAGTAGCTCTGAGTCTTCCCTCAAAACTGTTTGCCACTGCAAGCCTTGGCCTTTGCATATTTGAGCTCAAACATCTGCCTAGGAATCCCCTTCTTGGAACTGGCTGCAATCCCAAATTCCAAACCCAATTGAAGCAAAAACATCAGTTGAGAATTCCGGTGCAAAATTTATAGTGCAAGACTCGAGTGATGGGGAAGAAGAAAACAAAAAGATTTTCATGTCAAATGTTTTAGTGCAAACATTGCCATGCAAAATGATGAAGTAGAAACTAAAAATTTAAGAACTAAAAATATGTGGAAACATAGCTGGCTAAATTTCTTCTTTAATTAGTAAGTTTATGTATACGTTTATATAGTTATCAAATTGCCAATAACTCATTCATCAATAACTAAGAAAAAATATTTTATCTTCAATGTCCTTCTTATGATTGAAAATACTTGCAAAATAAATCACTTGCAAACAAACAGAAATACCCAACAAGTACCAAGTATATTGGTAAGGCCCTTCCCCTGGGCCTTACCCTACACTTAAAAGTCCCATAGTACCCAAAGTACATTGGCAGCTCCAACACATGTTTGTTGAATAATTAAATGATTTTGAAATTTTCAGTTCAACAAACAGAATATTCTTAAATAATCAATATTTTTGTTCACAAAAATTTTCATTTAATTTTTTTAATTTTTAATTTTTTGGTTGAAAATTCTAACATATCTGAAAACAATACAATTACTGTCAAAGCTGCCAAGGTAGTGGGTAGTGTATTTTGTTTCATCTATGGAAGACACCTTCTAATGCTTAAAACCCTAAACCCGGGCCTTTACATGTTTTGTAAGGTCCCATGGAGGGGTGGTATCAAAATACAATGAGAGTTTTTTGAGGAGGAAAATTTTCTTATTCTTCTTCTTACCAAGGCCAATGGGTCTCCTGGATAGGCATCTCAAATCCTCCGAGGGCTCTAATTTTTTCCATGACAAAAAGTATTAAAAAATTATCATAAGAGAAGAAAATATATGTGTGTATATATATTCATTTTGGTTCTATTTTCTCCATTACAAAATGTGCAAAGAAGTTGCAATAGAAGATTAAAAGAAAAATTACCCAAAAAAAGAAGAAGAAGTGGAACTAAGTAATAGAAGAAATATGTACATACTTAGATAGGTATGTATTTTCAAGGGTGTTTTATTTTTTTTGTGTTATTAAAAAAAATTGTAATTAAGTTGCAATTAAGTTGTAACAGAATAGGAAGGAATAAGTAGGTAGGAAAGTAGGTAGGTGAGTAGGTAGATAATAAGTAAGTAGGTGTGTACTTACCAGGCATTTGCATTGGGAACAAGAGGTTTTGGATGAGGGTGTTTTGGGGCCCGAGTTGCCGAGGTTTGCAGCGTCGTTCACAATCCGGATAAGAACTTCGGGAGTGTGATCTTCGTGTTGCAATCCGGTCGATCGAGAGAGTCGACGCTCTAGTCTTGGACCTCGTTGCAGATCGATACTGAATCTTCCGGATCTGTTCACTTGCAAGTTGTAGCGTATATTGTGGTGGAAGCTCCTGCTGGTCGGAATCCATTGTTGTTGTTGTTGTTGTCGTCCTTGTGGTTCCAAAACTCCCGTCTCCAGTGAGTATGTGAGTGAGTCGTCGTGATCATCCGCGCTGCAGCAGCTGCTGGTAGCTGTAGAGCTTGCAGTGGACATGATCATGGAGCTGTGTGTACAGTATAAACTAGTCTCATTGAAGCTAGTCCCGGGCAGATTCGCCTCTGCAAACTGCTGCTGCAGCTCTTCATGTGCGGCATAGCTTGTTGACATGGGATTTTTTGTATTATACAATTGTTGCACAACTGGACCCACTGCTTTTGGGATAATTGACCGGCCTGATGATCTTCCATGAACTCCTCCTCCCACTCCTCTTTCTCGTTGAGAGAATTCCACACTGTTGTTATGTTCCCCGAACACGAACGATGACGCTATCGGGGAGAAGGGAAAGTCCTCTTCATCCACTGTGTGTACCACCTGCTAGAAAATCTCGACATCATGATCGACCCACAAATCTAGGCATCAGACCCAAAGCTCGACATGATCCGATCAGGCAGCATCAGACCCCAAAAGTCAGACATGATCCGATCAGGCAGTATCAGACCCCAAAAGTCAGACATGATCCGATTAGGCAGCATCTTGGGTTCGAGGCAGCCTCAGATCAAAGTTTTAGATCTAAACCCTAAACCTAAACCCTAAACCCTGTCTTCAATTCTTTCTATAGACCATGATCTGTTTTCCGAGAAGATATAAAAACGACTCGATGATCTAGAGCTGCATTTGTGGTTCCTGCATGTATTCATGTGTCCACAAGGAAGAACTCGAGAGTCTGTAAGTACTAGCTAGTAGCAATGTTTTGGTTACATACTTCTTCTGGTCTGTCATACCCCACGAATCCAAGCTGAGCCGCACTGGGCGGCGAGCTCGACCGCGACGTCGAGTCCCTGATCATCTCCCAGTGCTTTTGCAGACCATACTGCACATGCCCACGACTCCGGTCATACATGAACGCCGGAGCTCTTCTGCTAGTATCTGCATTCGGTGCCTGCAGCAGGGTTGAATGGCTACTGCGCACCTCCCTCACCACCGATGTTCCCACTCCGCCCATGATCCCTGGCGCTTTCAACGATGACGAGCTGGAAGGACTTGGTTGTTGAATCATCAGCGCCGCCGCCGCCGCCGCCGTCGTCGTCGTCGTCGCAGCAATTGTTGTTATCGGCGGCACGTAATTCGTGAGTTTGAGGAGCTTGGGATTTTGTGCTGGTACCAGCGAGAGGTTCCATGAGCTACTGTTCGAGGACCACCTCTCGTGCTGCGGCAATATCATCGACGATGACGATGCCGCCGCATCAGTGCTCTCCAAGTTCGCGTCCAAGTTGATGTTCCTCCTCCTCCTCGTTGTCCTGTAGGCCACAATCGGCCATTCTAGACTACAGATCTCGTCGGGCAATTCCAAGAACTCGCGGGGTCCCTCGTCGACTAGATGCCCCCCTGGCCGCCGAAGCTCCGGCTTACTCCCAAGCTGTTCTCCAGCTGCCTCGACTGTCTCCGGAGCTGCACCCTGGTTATACAGCTGCTGCACAGACGTTTCCAAACTTCTTGTTGCAGCATTGCCGTCGAAGATGATGTCGTCTTCGTCTGTGGTGTCGTCCGCCATTGCCGTGAGGCTGAGCAAGCAGTTTACGAGCTGCCGCCGCGAGGACGCGGGAAAGGACGTAGCTGCTGCTACTGGTGCCCCTTGCCGCCCTAGCGCTGATCCGCGCGTTTGCAATTGCCGCAGGTCATGCGTAGTGGCGGCGGGAATATAAGAGTGTTCATAAGAATAGAATTCGGGGGAGCTGGAGATGCAGCTGCTTGTCATGTCCGCGTGGTCCAGAGTGCTGGTGGGCGAGCTTATAGCGCCCATGCTGCAGTCGTCTACGTACTTGAGATCATAATCGTAGTGTCCGAAGTGTTTGTCCAGAGTCTCCGACGAGCTTTCTCGAGGCTTTCGCAGAAGCTTCAACCCGTTGAAATGCATTGTCGTGGTCGTGGTACGGGTCGCATCAGCTACGGATGTAAGCTGCTTCTGATTGGAGAGATGTGCAGGGCCAACGATGTGAGCCGCGGCTTGCGGAGATCGAGGAGCTGTGTGGGACGCGCTGCGTCGATCGCGTTCAAGACCGGATCTAGTACTATCGATGCTGAAGAACTGTCGAGAGTAGAGCTGAGATCCGCTGCAGCTGGCTGATCTGCTTCCTGGTGAGACTTGTCGGCTGAAAAACATCTCTGTCTCGTCGTCGAGGATGTGCACACCCATCAAGCTTGCAGCTTTCAGGTTCAGCTTCACGTCGACTCGCGCCGCCGCATGATCATCGACGGGGCCAGCTAAATATTCATCGCTGCTGCTGGAAGTAGTCGAAGTTTCAAAATCCACAGCTACGGCGGTCCGTGTGATCAGCTCTGGATCTGCAGCTTGACACGGTATACTGGTCGAACCTGCAGCTCGCAGCAGCTGCATTGATGTCGATGAGGCCCGCAGAGGTCCGCAGAGGTCCATCGAAGAGCTGATCGAGTCGTCCCGCGAGTACAACTGATCCCTCCCCGCGAGCTGCTGCTGCTGCGAGGTGCTCATCGAGACTACAGCTGCTCCAGTGCTGTATCAATCGTGAGTCTCCTAAACCCTAGAGCTGCACCCACCTTCGGTTCTTGCAATAGTCTTCTTCTTCTTTGTCGCTGATGTTCTCTCCCGGCAGAGACAATGTACTGCACGATTCAAACACTGATCACTCTAGTACTGCAACCCGTCTGCTCGATCTGAATTCAGTACTTCCGCAAACTTGAACATCGACATGATCTGAAGAAGATCAGTAGTAGTAACAGCTGCTGCGTTGCATGAAAAGGTCATTTGAAAATAATATTCAGCGACATTTGCGTCGGAACCACCGCAAGACGCGCGCGGGATTGACAGCGGCAGTGCGATGCACGCGGGCGTCGTGCACGGGGCTCGGACTCGGCGCTCTTCTCTCTCTCTCGGCGGGCGGCCCTTTTTATGCCCCTTTTGTTTAGTAGGGAGTTAGAAAGCTTTCTAACTTTCTAATTTGGGCAATTGTGGAGTGTGATTTGTTCTATTGAGTTTGGGTTGGCATGTGTGAGGGGGGGACTTTTGTGCTACGTGGTTGGATGTGGAGTTGTGTAATCAAGAATGATGGGAAATAGGTGATTTAAGGTTCGAACAAAAGGACTAGTAAATGAGTTTAAAAGTCCAAGTAGGAAAAAGGAAGGGAAAATAAAGGTGTGAAGAATTGGAAACATTTGTTCAAGTCATCATGGATGACAATTTTTTGACCTCATGTAATTAGTTATAAGATATTGGATCTAATTTCTTTTCGTGGGTCTTGAATGAAATTCATCCATGAACAACAAAAGTTTCATCCACATTTACAATACATTCAAATTTCAAAGGAATTTTTTTTTTTTTTTTTCAAAAGGTGCTTTTCAAGGGTCCTCAAAATTTTTAAAAATTCCAAAGGATATTTCTAACCTCTTCTAATAACTTCGCCCATCTAATACTTACTTTATAATGGACCTTCGTCATTCCTCAAAATGTCAAGCGTTTTGAATCTTCTTGCATCATCATCCTCATCCATGTTTCTAAAAACAATTTTGTTAAACACATGAATAACTAATGTTTTACATTGGCCATAGGTTCCAAATAACTTTGGAATAGTTAACCTACTTAAGGTATGTTCACACTTGGGGATACCCTATCATAGAAGTAGAAGTTATTTGCAAAGGTAGGCCCTATTCACATGCTAGTTCCCCTTGTTATTTTCCACAAGTACCAACTTGTATTCCCATATTACTTAAAACATACTCACACATGAGTTTCTTATTATGCACTCTACCTTTTAATATTTTGGTAATTTAATGTTGTTCACATTTTATGCATGATGATTGATTATAGATCATTTTTTGGTCAAATTGGATAACTGCTATTGTTAATCACCAATTGCATGAATGTTGTTTGATAAATTGTAGATTTTTTTTTGCTTTTAGCCTCTTTAGCTTCTATTTTGTTTGTATTTCAATTGTGTATGATCTCTCTTTCAATTTTGTTTGTGCTTCCTCAATGCTACAATCATGTGAGTTATGATCTTTTGTGTTCAAGAAGACTTGAAGATTGGCCAACTTGTTCACCAAATATGGTCATACATGAACACCAAATGATTTTTTGACTACAAAATGAGTTTTGTTTACGGCACCTATATTTAAATACTTGGCATGTATCTCACCAACTTTTGAAATCAAACATCATTACCTGCATCTTATGATGCACAAGCCATGAAATTAATTTCTTGTAAACAGTGTTGATAATCATGACCCTTTGTGATGCACAAAAGCCCATCATCGATTACCCAATGGTGAACAACTAGTTGCAAGTAAAAATGTTTGCCATTAGAAGAAATTTGTGTATTTATAACTAAATTATTGATTGATTTTTAGTTGTAATGGATACATGCAACTTGAAAGCCTTTTTGTCACCTTGGACAAAAGGCAAAGCAAATCAATAGCAAAAGATGTGATGTGGCATTAAAGTTGTTAAAAATATGCAATTAATGGATTTTTTTTTTCGGGGTGTCATTATTTTGGTCATTTTAAAAAAGTGATCACCCAAGTATGATAGGTTTTATATATAATATACATAATATACATATCATAGTTATTAGTTAATTTAAATTATAATTTATTTATAGATAATTTTGATAATAAATAGGTAATAAAAGTAGTTAATACTACCTAGTTATTAATTCATAGATTGTAGGCAGCGAACTCATTAATAACCTAGTCCCCTAGGCTTGTAATAGGTAGTCACAAATAAGAAGTGAACCCTCAAACAGCATGACCACCAACCAAATCATTAACCAACTCAGCACAACCTCACCTTGTAATAAAAATTATGAATGTCATATAAACATGTTCATTTCAAATCCTTTTACACATTCAAGCTTTGAAATGCATTTTCTTTGTCATATCTATAATCTTGTTCAATTAAATTAACTGAACACACACCTTTTCAAGATCTTTCAAAAATCTATTCATTGAGTTGGATATAATATTCAAAAAATTAAATAAAATTCGAAAGAAAACATTTCAAAGTTGAATTTGTGTCCATAAATTTAACTCCATACATTGTTATTCAACAAACTAGAATATGAAATAAATACCATTTATAAAAATATTCTATAGTAATAAATTTGAATATATTCAATCTGAAAAACATAATGTTCAAAAAATGAATAATTTAAAAAAATGTGAAAATATTCAAACATGTGACATACATTGCACATGGATTATGGTTCCACATCATGTTTGATGCTTTATTATGTTTTGACCATGACAATGTTGGCATGACATTCCCTACTTTTGCATGATGCTTATAGTCAAAGATTTAACAAGCATGGACAACATCTCACCTTCAGCAAAGGTAGGAGAGAGGTAGGTTTTGGTGTAGACAGGATGTCACAATGCTCAATATGTTGATGTTAGGGTTTGCAGTGTTACTGCATGCGGAGAAGACACATGTACATTAGGCTAGTTTGTGTTTAAAAACTAAACACTAGTTGTGTACAAAGCATAAGGTACATAATAAAAACCTAACTTAATTTCTCCCTTCAGAATTAGATGAACCTTTCTTCCTAGACTATGAAGCATTTTAGCAGTCCAAAGGGGCATCCAGTATTCTTGGGCCTGGGAGTTCTGGTGGTACCCGAAAACAAGTCCCACTGGACGCTCTGGCCTGTTCTAAGCCAGCTTGAGTTCATCAAGCTTTTAGTGCAATCATGCTACCGACTTTGCACTAAAACCACAATCAGAATGAGACCACTAACACTAACCTTTAAAGGCTAGAACTGGACTTTAAATTCTCAAAGAACAATCAAATCCTGTTGATAAATCACTTCCACATGAAAGGATTCACGCAAGTTCCTTAGAGAACTCATTCTATTTCCACTGATAACAGCCAATTGCCAATTACTGAAAAGAGAAAAAATGACTGATTCTTAACATGGTTCTGTACTTTTGTTAAAACTTTCCAATTTTCAAACTTTAGGAACTTGGCAACACATTAGAAAAAAGAAAGAATGCTGCCTCCCACCTCCCCAGGATCCAAGAAACTCAGTTTAATGTTCTGACATCCAGCGGTTCCTATAGCAGGTGGTGGAATCAGATATGAAAAGACTCTTCAGTGTTCCATTTTTAACTACAGTGGATAAGTCCCCAAGTACCACCTCACCAGTGGCTTCTGGCTTATAATGATAAAACCAGGGCTGAAAAGGTATCATAAGATCTCTAGTTGGTTCCCTCCCATCAACAATTCAAGCACCAGCACAAGACATATAGGAAGCGGTAATTGAGAATAGTGAGCTTGTATTTACATTCTCCTGAAGTCTCCCTCCTCATACAAATCTGAAATATAGTGTTCACCCTTCCATCTGATTCCAACCATTGTGGTTCTGACATAAGAAAGCAAATACATAGGGTATTTAAGCATTTATTATTAACAACTTCAGCATGCCATGGAACTGAGAGAGAATGTACAAAAGACACAAATACCAGAAACTGGAGGGGTAAAAAACAGGTGTAGTGTTTCTTGTACAGTATCGGCAGGATCCATAAGTTATAAGTGTGCTTCATGTTTCCAGAGCTGTTTCAACTCCGGTATCTACTGCCTTTAGCTCACAAACATTACCTCTGCACAGTGGGCACACCCTGCACACATCATCCATTCATCTGTCAGAAGCTACTTCATAAAAATACACTTCAATACTGTGTATCATTCATAAAGCATGCAGTAATGTCAAAAAAGAAGGCAATCTGCCAGCCATAAAGTTGAAAATGTCCTTTCGCAACATTACAGGTGGGAGCATAAGGGTATGTCCCCCAAGGTCCATAAGACCATGACTTGCACCAAGGGAGGCACAAGCATACAGACTTACCCATGCACCTCAGTTAGCCACTTGTCAACACAATCCTTATGATACTCATGTTTACAAGGAAGACTTCTTATGGGGTCCCCTTCCTCATACTCCACCAGGCAAATATAGCACCTGAAACATAGCATGAAAGAAAGCAAAATTTTAGCTCATGTCCCATGGATCTCACATAGCTTCAGTATTCCAACCCAAAGAATGAAGGTTGATCATAAAGGAAGAATGTTCTCTAAGGAATGTTTATAGCCACTTGTAAGCTGATCACAGCTCCATGGATACTTAGCCCCATCTGGAGCAAAAATGCACACGACTCTTGGATACTAGTCTTAGTGAACATAAGTAGGATCAAAAGCCGGTCTTGCAGCACACAAATTTGTACCCAGAGAGCTCATCTGTACGCCACAGCAAATGTGTTCTGGAAAAAAAAAAAAAACTGTGCAGGTTTTGTAACCAGCACACAATGGAATGGATCTGACTGAATGAGATTCTTCCACTCTACCTGAATCCAAAAGAGAACCTTGCTCTAAGAATGCTGTACCAAGCGAGGTTCCCCCAGGAAGGTCCAACGCGCAGGTCCATCTAAGGTATCACAACAATTGGACGCCACATTCCAGTCCTCTCATTGGTGAACACCTTGCTCCTGGATGCAGAAGTCTGGTTTCGTGATTTCATTGCCATAAACCGTAAAGAACCATTTGACGCCAAAACTGAACCACTTAATTAACCTTACCATGTGCAAAAAAAATCCTGTACATTTCCTTTTAGTTATGGGCCAAAAGTCCAATGCTGGAAGGCTTTTGGGAAAAGGAACAAAAGCTCAGGCAACTTACTGGGGAGCTTCATCACAGGCATCAACACCTTTGCCATAAACACGAAGAGGCATCCCATCCACTACACTGGATGGTGCAGGCCGTGAGGTTACTGACCCGTTGGTTGATTCAGATAGTGCCACTGATTGCCTGTGTATCTCATCAAGAACCTGCCAAACCAACCCCTACTTAGCACATATCCTAAAAGTTGGGATTTTAGGATGAAATGATGATTGTCAAGGAACGACCTCACTACAGAAAGTATGACATACAAGCATCATCCACCAGTGGAACACATAAAAGTCAGGAAACATTGAATTGGTCAAATGTCCACCAATTCTACACATGCACAGATCTGATAAGCCCAATCACCTCAAATAAAGCTTCAGCCAGCATGATGATCCGGGAGATGCTAGCTCTTGTATCTGTCTCATCACTGACATCATGTGCTTCACATGCGCACCGGTGTCCATGGTGCCTTCCAGCACATGATCTTGAATGCCATGAAGTCCCACCCAAACCATTGCTCAAATGCCGCAATGCCCATACCTAAAACATAGCTCACAAACATGATCATTAGAAACTTGCCCAATATCCAGTACAAAATCATATAATGAATTCCTCCATACCTATGATTTAAGTTGATCCAAATAGAATTGCAAGATGAGCCACCAATAAGGTTATAGAAATTTCAGGTAAACATAACAACATATCACCAAAGGAACATAGAAAACAACCAAAAGCTGAGGAGTGGTTTGAACAATGGCAACAATCATACACATGTTCAGAGACATTCGACAGTGGCATCTATGGTATCCATATTGACCACCTATTTCATTCGTTCTTAAAATTCAACACAAAAATGCATGGTACCAAAGCATCCCCACTGACTTCATCAGCTGCACCCAAGAATTTAGCTTCTGTCATAAGACTGGCAGTAACAGGAAAACTCAGTCACACTGCTGACTAGTCAACATATACTAAAACGGAAGATTTCTTTAGACCAAGAAACCATGAATGAAAGAGAACAAAAAAAGAGAAAAAAGACAAGAGAACTTTGAGAGCGGGATCAAGCAATATACTGCACGAATCCAGATGTCCACAGACTGCATGACATCAACATCATGCAATTCATGTGTAGAAAAGTAGAGAACCTTGCAATTAAGCCACATGCTAGGCACCATTCCACCAGAGCCAAAATACCAACCTGTGAACGCACATGTCTCCTTCTCTCCTCCAAATCCAGGCTCCTGCTGCCATGGAAGGCTTCAGCATCTACAATTTGTCCAACATCACCTAATGGAATAGAAATCTCCTCCAAATCAGCTAACGCAGCCATCGTTTGTATAGAAGTTCGACGATGAAAGGTTGCTCTTGACAAAGCATCCCAGAGCCTTCTTCCACTACTGCGCCGTGTCTCTGGAGCCAATAGCCCAGAACTCTCCCCTGTAGATGGACTAGTATGAACTGAAGTTGGGCCTGCACTGGACTGACCCCCTAGGAAGCTGCCCTCCCATGCATCCAACTGATCCCAAGACTGCAATAAAGATGGGGCTGGCCATGTTGATGAACTGTTTGCATCTCTGTCACTTGATGCAGATGAGAAAAGACCTTGATTTACGGCACCAGCCACCACCTCCACTCGACGGTATGAGTGCAATGAATCTGACAACATGAAACCTCCTCCCTCCAGGTCCCGCAAATCAACAAACGATGGCAACCCTGCATAGTGCCTCAGCCGTTCTTGCATCTCATTCACTTGATGCCGTCGAAGCATTGTCTCACATGCATGATGCAACCTTTCATCATACAGTGGCTGTCTGCTTCCTTCGACTTCTTCATCATGAATTCCTGAAGAAGAAGAGGCCATTCTTGTTGTCTGCACATAAACACTTGAGTGCTGCTGTGCTTGCGAGGAGACCCCAGCACTACTGCTGCCACTTGCTTCTGATTCCATATGATGTGTAGTGTCATCTCCACCTGCTGGTAGGCTAGTGCCATCCAACCGCCCATGGGATGGAAGGGAGGACTGGGAACTGCTGTTGTCACTGCCACCTTCAGCAATATCAGATGATGGCTCAGGAGCTGACCAGCCTAGCCCTCTGCTACTGGTTGAACCCTCACCTGTCCAGAGCATATCTTGATTGCTGGCACTGCGCCTTCCTGGCTGCATAATCTCCTCAAGGTTCAACCTCTGCAGCAATGGACTCACAACAACTAGCTCAGCACAGCACAAGAAATGATGTTTTCTCCTGGACTGGTCTTGCAGTCACAATGTGAAGTAGAGACTCTACTATGTTCATGAAACACACACAAGTATATCTCTGATGTTGCTGCATGATCACAGGAAAAATAATATAGAAGCACTGAGCATCAAGGTTCAATAATGAAAGTACCAACCTTTTACACCTAACATGGAGATCTGGAAACAGCCAGTAGCACCAGCAGGGGAACGAATCATGCTCAGATAAACCAGCTAGAATCTTCAAGAAAGCCTTCAACAATCGCAAAAAGAAGAAGAAAATAAACACACACACACACACACACACACACAGAGGAAATCCAGGACACAACAACAGAGCTCTAAGAAGCTCCATGAACAGAAGAAGAAGACGAACCAGAGCATCAAAAAAGAGAGATACAGGCAGACAGAAAGACTCAGGGAAGAAAGGAAAAGCATGTGTCACCTCCGGATTATTACGACGAAACGAAGGACGTCGATCCAGGGAATAAGCAGCAGCAACCATCACAGCATCTCTCTCTCTCCTCACAGCAGCCCGTTCATCCAATGCACTCCGACTACTTCCCGATCCCATAATTTTCCCTCCCTCCTAGTTTTCTTTCTCTGTACAAGTTGTTGCTCCAAAATACAGAAACATGAAACGAACTCCTGTCCTCCTCGTTCTAAACTGGTCCTTTTCCTCCTCCTCCTCCTCCTCCTCCAGTTCTTCCACAGCGAACCCCCGCTTCCCTTGCCCTCCTTCCTCCGTCAATCTTTCTGCCAACAGCCGTTTCTCAAGGACCGGTTGTTTCTTGAAACGCAAAACGGCAGATCCGGCCGCAAGCAAGCAAGCAAGGGAAGGAAGCAAGAGACGGAGCAATCAGGGTCAGGGCGCCATCGCTTCAAGCTTCTTGCGGCATCACATCTGCCGCTGCTGCTACAGCCTAGGAGCTTGGAAGGAAGGTAAAAGAAGGGAAGAAAAGAAAAGAAAAGAAAAGGAAAGGAAAGGGAAGGGGAAGGAAAGAACGAGGGAGGTGAGTGTTTTTATTCGTGTCTTCTTTCTGTCCTTCTTTCCTGTTCTATCTTCGATGATAAACCTGTCAATTTTGATTATTTGTTTATTTATTTATTTCCTGCCACTAAATTCCGATGGTAACATCGGAGCCGGCGCAGAGGGACAATTATTGTAATTGGGTGCAGCAGTTTCGTAACACCAAAGTAGATTATGGCCTAGAATCTGCTCTCAATGAAGTGGAAAGGTGGGGTTTTTTTTTTTTTTTTTTTCCTTTTAAAAAAAAAACGTCATAGGCTTCAGTCATGAATGAGCATATTTCCAATACCTTCTGAGTCAATTTGCCACTCATTTATTTTCATAAATAAATAAATAAATAAATAAATATCTTAATTTAATTTAATTTTTTCAACATCATTCTCAATGATAAGCATATTTTCAATATCTTTTGCACCAATTTGCATTTTTTTTTAAACTTGAATTTTAATTCAATTCAACTCATCTCATTTTTTCATCATTTCATCATCATTAATAAATGCAGAACAATGTGGAGCTTAAGTTGTACTAATTGATTTTTATTAGGTCCCACATTTTGAGGAATTGGTACTCAAGTTCTTCACAAAATGTAACTTGTAAATATTTATTAATCATTATGCAATATATATATATATTTTTTCCTTTTCCTTTTTCTTCATGTGGTGAGTTTTTGCACTGCAATGACAAAACAAATGAAACAAAACTGGAAATATTATGCTTTAGATGTCTTATTTAAAAATAATAATCTTCAATAACCAAGGGAAATTTTGGTTTTTGAAAAAAAAATTGTCACTTTTTGATTGCTCACTAAAGTTTGTCATCATTTTGTTGTTGTTGTTGTTTAGGAAAAACTTTGAAATTTTTAAAAAACAAAAAAAAATACTGGAAATATTTTTGCTCTAGATGTCTTTTTTATTATAAAATAATCATCAATAAATAGGGGAATTTTTATTTTTATTTTTTGATTTTAAAAATGTCGTCATGTTTCAATTGCTCACAAAAGTTTGTTGTTAGGTGGTTGTTGTTTGGAAAAAACTTTGGACAATTTTGAAAACTTGTTGTCAATAAATGCTAAACTCTATGTTGGGATGCTTGTTGCTTGCCTAAGTTGGAAAATTGAAAAGATAAATAATGATTATTATGAATGTTAATTTACAAAAGAAAACAATACATCAGAAAAAATAAATCAATATGTGCAGCAGGGTAAGGTCTTTTCTATTTTGTAATTTTGAAAATTTAGCAAAATTAGATGAATTTTCACTTTTAGAAAACTTGTTATCCCAATTCTTTTTGGTTTAAAAAAAACAAGAAATTTTGTCCCCAAAACATCAATGGTATAGGGTAAAGCTCGAGGAGGATGGGAACAATCTCAAAATAAGAGGCCGGAAGACAAGATGAGAATTGAGTACAACCTCGCATTTTGGCACATGTCCTCCACCTATTTATTGGCTTTCCCAATTGTAAAGCACAACATGAAGGCTATCGTGAACCTAAACAAACTTAAATTATTAGGCATATACGAGGGAAGGGTTTGTAGTTCTTATACCTACTCCTTAAAAGTGGGACGAATCTTACAGCCATAAGTAAAGCATAATTGATTATAGGGAGTGTCTCGCTAACATGGTAGCATGCCATTAGACAAGAGTTCATATTATATATGATAAATGTTTTGCTTCCTTTTGACATTTTCATGGGTATCTCCTGAATACCTTTTGCACATTCTTACTCACTGATTGACTAAACGTCATAACTCACTCTCTTTTTATGTGACCCATAATTTGTAATCTTGACACTCCCATACAATGGGTTATGCAGTTTACTTGAGCTTTGCTCACTCATCTCAACTATTTTTGACAACAGTTTGTGTGTTCTCACCAAATTACCTAATCCAAAATTGGTCTCCCACTCCCCAGGAATAAGCAAAAGAGGAGGGATGGATATATTCATGAACATAAGGTACTTTTCAAATATCACTAGGAAATTAGTTTCTTTTGGAGTGCTTTACAAAGCATTTTTAAAGAAAAAGAAAAAAAAAAGGTCTTATGTTTAAATTGCGAAGTGCATAACAACTAAGTAAAGGTAAATAAGAAAAATCAAATTTTCGACTAAGTAATGGCAAATAAGTAAAATCAAATTTTATTTGGTTCAACGTATTGACAAATGCTCACCCAAGTGTTACTGTGAACTTTAATAATTACAAAAGAAAGAAGAACCCCCAAAAAACCAAAACAAGGAATAAACAAGAAAAAAAAAGTAGAAGGAAAATATGTTAAGTGCCCTTGGCTCAAGTGCAAACTGGTTACCCCCACCTAATCTCTTTCCTTCCAAAACCACTTTTTAAAAAATTTAATTGAATTTTCAATGACAAAAAAACTTCCTCAAAATCCAGACTCTCCTGCACTTCATGTCTAACCTTTTTTTTGTCCAAAATCACTTTCATTAAATCCTACTCACTAAGGGCTTTCAAACAATACCAAGAGCAATGCCCAAATTCTCCTATAATAACTTTTAATTTTTTGATTTACATAAATTCTCACTGAAAATTTTTGTTCAATATTCAATAACTTCTCCAATGTAGGTCCAAACATTATGAAACCTACTTGGTACATGCCTCCCTACTACTACTCATTGGGGGGCTTTCCAAGGGTACCAAAGAGTGCGGCAAGAAGTGTTGTGGTTTGGGAGATCTCAAACTTGACAAACAAAACAAACAAACCACCTTCTTTCATAGATAACATATGATGTATTTATGATACATTATGTACAAGGATGCCTTCCACTCAATACATATAACAGAGAATTTTTTTGCATGTGTGATATTTTGCATGTTTTTATTATACATAGTGTCATATGCTAGATGTGTGAAATGTCTGTTTTCCAATACATAGACGTGACTCACTTGAGTAACTTTGAAAAATAAGGATCTAACTTCTAAGTAGTGTTATTTTCAAAAGAAAATTATTTTGAAATAATGATAAACTTTTGGTTGGGAAAAAAAAAAAATTGCAAGGAAAAAATATGCATTTCCAACTTTCCCTGATTTTTATTTTTTTACAGAAAATAGCAAGAATTCGCCATCAAAAAACCAACACTCGTTTTTTTAAGTCTTTCATTTTGAACCTTGGCACAACATGTATCATTGATTGTCAAAACTACAATCTATAGCTTGACTGCTGGTGGTTGCTCCATGCTTGTGCAAGTATCTTGGGCCAAAGAATCATAGGTGAATTTATTTTAAGTCACAAACTACATACCTTCCCAACATTTCAAAAATGAAAACAATAATTGAAAAACGAAGTGATACAGGTTCCCGTCAACTTCTGCAATTTCCATCTCAAAATATTTTTAGTACCACCATTTGTTGAATCATCAATCCCATACCAAAGGTTCCCACCACCTCCAATTTTCTTGCAGATCAAAAGACCCAATTGATCCATTTTCATTGCTAGCCTTAAAACCTCCAACAAGATTTGTAGTGTATTTATCGGAATGCTTATCGAGTGTAAGAAGCCACCGAGCATTTTGGAAAACAAAACGCCTGCACCTGATGTAGACACGCTGATTTCCATCCTACCTCAAGTGGATTTTGGAGGTAGGATTGAGGAGCAGAATCTGAAATGCTAATCACTCTCTGCCACCTACTTCCTGACTACCTACATCCAGTTTTCTGGTAATAAGAACTGGGTCGAGTTAATAACAGAAAGGCCAGAAGGAGGATTCATCATATTGCAGCATCTATAAGGAACCTCCTTACTTGAACATATTCGTCTCAACCATCCTGTGCCCATGCAGGGCCATAAATGCCACATGTATTCAACCATATCATCTATCCCTGATCTGTGCAAATCCAAATAAAAATGAGGATCAGCAATATTAGGCCACATAAGCAAACATAAAAAGTACAAGCATTGTCTTACACGAGTGACTTGTGGGCTCCATGTTCTCTCAGATTAGGAATTCCTTCCTTTCTCTTCTAAGACTGTAAGACCTAACCTCAATCTTAATGCAGAACCTAATCTTGACAACTTGTATCCATCAGGGGCAGAGAAAACAATGGGTAGTAGGAGCTGTGAAGAAAGTACCTTGACAAGTGGACCGCAACTGTCTAGCATCTCAAGTCTAAGTTTTATCAAGGGTACTTGACCACCTGGATGTTATGATTGTCACATAGACAAAACATGGTCAGTAAAACAGGGTGAGGTAGAAGGAACAGAGAAACATGTGAGACATTTAATAGAAACCTTGATGCTTATACTTACTATACAAGTTTGCTCTCCAAAAAAAGGTGATACAGAAAGCTGCTTCATGAGTGCCACAAAATCCACCAATTCATAAGGAGTTACACTAATGTAGTCAAATTTTCCTCCAAGCAGTTCAGCTGCCAAACAAAAAAAAGGAAAAGATGCTACACATGATCGAACTAGATTTACCTGCATGGGTTTAGGGGAGGATATAAGAGGGTTCAGGAGGAAGTGTTAAACTTTTTCTCAAATCAGTGTTTTAACACCTGATAGCAGCAAGGAAGAGAATAAACACATCATGAACTGCAGACCAAGCATGACTGAGTGTTTCCTCACCTGCAGGGCTACTCAGTCCTTTCTGAAGGTGGACACCATGGTAATGTGGACAACACAACATAGAGGACAAACAATGTAAAAGATGCATGACCCAAGAACTAGAGAGAATAACTGGCAACATACGGCCATGATTGACCGCCTGCTGCAGCAACACCTCAACCCATGCAGTGTGCACCACTGCTTGCCCTTGGAACCCTGTCAAGACAAAATGGCATCTAGCACTTGAGCTACCACCCATGGATCCATCTCCACAAAATGAGCCTGCTTTCACAAACCTCTTCTTTCACTATAATGTATTCTACACTCACAGAGGATCAAGTTTGCAATCTAACTCTTATATTCTGAATAATACAGAGAAATGGTTTTATTAGGTTGCTATGAGTTCATGCTTCTGGTTCAGACTTCAAAGTTCAGCAACTATGCAAGCATTGCACTTACCACCACACAGCCCCTGCTGAGTGCCTTAATTCCAACTGAGCCCATTCCACCGTTAAGGTCCAGCCACCACCCTGCAGGAAAGCTTGCTGAACACCCACCCAATGCCTACACCACACCAAATTGCCCTTACATCATCAGCAACATGCAAAATTATTCATAACTTACTAGCATGTCAAAAGTAATTCAGTTGAAGAGGAAGTTGGTCAGCAATAATAGGCACAGAACCTGTAGAATATTGAAGACAGCTCCAGGAACAACTTCCAACATCAGCCATACATTCATGTCTGCTGGTGACACCAACTTTCTGCCACCTGCTTTACCTGCCATCACCTGTATCCCAAAACGCACATAAGAACCAACATCCTCATGCTTCTTGAGTCTTTTCTTTTCACACCTCACTGGAACTTTGAATCCATGCACTGCAGTCGCTCATGGACTCCAGATAAAAAGGAGAATTGATGTACATGGTAGCTTGTGTATCAGCCTGGGTGCATCCTGAACAACAGTTTGAGGAATGTTGTGCTGAGCACTCTCTTCTTCCAGTTGTTGTCTCAATCACACAGGAACTTATACCCCTGAAATCTCCATCAGCTGTACCATGGGTTTCAGCATCAGCACATGCTCATCATTTTTTAGGGCAATCTTGTCCTAATGGTTCATAAGAAAAAAATCACAATTACAACAGTAAAATTACAGATCCTCAGAGATGCCTTCAAGGTGGAAAAAACAATCTGCAGATATTTGGTCTGAAAATTCAAATGTTGCATACCTACCAGATGGACACAAAACCTAAATTGGATTTACACTAAGATGGGCAACAAGAGAGATTTTCTCACCTTTTCAGTGGAGTCTAGTTCAATCTTCCAACCTTCTTCAATTTTGTACACCTCTTCCACCATCTTTACATCCTCTCTCTCTCTTATTCTTTCCCTTGCGTGCACTTCTCCTCACTACAAAGAAAGAAGGAAACATTGACTGTTGTCAAATTGCTCGCTGTCCACAAATCATTGTCAGGTGCAATTCTCAGACGAAGAAGAAGCAGATAGATCCAGAAGTAGGTCTAGGGTTTTTATTTACCAGCTGAAGGCGATGAACATTGAGCTGTTGTGCATTGAAGCATTTGCGATTCATGCCAATTTGCAATATAAGGAGCAAAAGATGGCAGGAGAGCGTGTTCGTCATGGCGTTCACTGCTCCTCATTGACACTAAAACTTCAGATTCTTTTGTCAACAACAAAGCACTACTTGCTCTGAGCTCATTCCAACTTTGGAGATTGGATTGAATTTTTGCCCTGAAAAACAAGCTATGGAAAACTACCTAACAACTTACTAGGGTTACATCCAACAAAACACGAAAACTTTTGTCCATCTGAAAATAACAGTCTATAACCACCTGGCATCTTCACATTGGTTAAGAAGCAACCCAAAAATTTATCGCCAAATCCTGCATAGATGTGTACTCTCTTCACTACAGCCAGAGCCAACAAAATTGTGAATGAAAAGAGGGTCCCTTTGAAAGAGCATAGCTGGGAAGCATCTAAATTGTACAGAAGACCCACTACATGTCTCCATGTACCAAATTCTTTCTCCATGCACACCACCACTTCAGTACCCACAATTTCAAAAGAGATGACAAACTTTCAAACAAGAAGATGCCCTAATCATGTTATCCAGATCCAAATGGATAGCAAACAGGAGACCTGGAATGGTTGTAGCATATTGGAAACAAATTTTTTTGTCTTCCTGAACTTGGATTTGGGATTTGCTCTTTAATTCTCTATTGCTACCAGACCATTTACATAATTTGAACTTAACAGATTTCTTCCTTGCAAAGTGCCACACATTTTATTCGTGATCATAGAAACACACTTGGTTGCTGAGTTCCCATGCTATTCACTATGCTTTGGTATGTTCACAACTTCATGCTGTTGAGTAGATTTCAGCTCAATCTCTTGAGGATTGACAACCAAAATGATATGTGGTTATATAGCATTCACAATCCATCTGAAGGCCAGAGTGAATTAACAGCCACCAATGCACCAGTTGGCCGTTCTGTCCACTGGATGGGTTGCGTTTTTTCATTCGGCGCCGGATGGGGCTCATCACAGTCGATTTCTTTTTGCTGCTGACC
>Ga0116227_10002211_pt1 | contig 44414 bp, 32 predicted proteins | sample S1TSphgellanicum_FD_89693 | JGI IMG/M metagenome (GOLD analysis project Ga0116227, IMG submission 89693) | Host-associated microbial communities from peat moss isolated from Minnesota, USA - S1T2_Fb - Sphagnum magellanicum MG | ecosystem: Host-associated > Plants > Peat moss > Unclassified...
ATAAAGAAAGTATGTGTTGGCATAATCTTCAAACATGCAACTAGAAACAATTTCCTTTACTTGAAAGGTTGGAATGAGTTCTTTGGTCTAATGTCCATAACTTGGATCAAACACCCACATAATGCAAGTAACCATGCATGGATATTGATCTCAACTTCACAAAAAAAATGGTAGATTTGTCTATTGAATTCTTTATGTCATTTATGGATGCTAACGAAACATTGTTCATTGTGAAAATAGAAAAAAAAATTGTAGAAATGTTTTTTGCAATGAAAGATTTGACGGAATACTTTGCTGACAATTTCAACCTTCATACCTTGAAAAAGAAAAAGAATGAAAGACAAGTGAAAGGCAATGAAAAAACATTATTAGAAGAGGGTGTTTTTATCATTGTTATAAACAATGAAGAAGAAGAGGAAACCAATGAATTAGAGACGCTAATTGTGATAGAAATTGACATCCAAGAATTCAAAGTCAAAGCGACAATGTCTTGATGTCTCCCCATGTAAAAAATATTTATATGCCAAGAACTGTCTACAAGGTTGTATTTGAACATAAACTACAACTTCAAAGCTAGAAAATGTGTACTTAACACCACATTATAAATTTTAGTTTACATGGTGGTTACGACAATTGTGGATATAGTAGAACAACACCTATTTGCCATGATGCACTCTACATTTCTTGGAGAGTGCATGTTGGCATGTGTTGTTGCTATAAAAGGTTGAGTTTTAATTAGATCCTACATTGTCCATGGTTTATTGTTGATGGAGGCAATGTAGTTTCTAAATCCCAAGGTCTCCAAACTTATGGACCAATATGAATTTTGTCTATGGAAAAACCTTTGAAATTGGAATTGATAAAGTTTTTGCAACTTGTGGTAGATTGACCACCTACAACAATTAAAACCCAAAAGCTTAGTCAAGAAGTTTTTGGATAGAAGTGGGTAACAAACAAGCTCTAAAGTCATGGGTCAATACACAAAATGGCCATCCAAAATAATAGCAATCCATTAAGGGAAGTAAGCTTCATCAATTCCTTCCTTTTTATGTGCACATTCTGATGATGAGGATGAACGAACACCCACTAAACCAATTGATGAAAGATCTTAGAAGCCACGAGCTTGTTGCTCATTATTGGCAATCAAGTGTAAGTTGGTTATAATACAATGGCACACAAAAAATATATGTTTTTAAATGAATTTCAATTCTAGTATTATGGAACAAAAGCTTACTTAAGATTTTTTCTTGAATCAATCCTCCCTCCTTAACAACTTCCTAAACTACACACCAAATTGGAATTAATTTTCTTAAGGTTCAAGGCACATGGCAATTGCAATGCTTTGAATTTATAAAATTGCCATGAAAAACACATAGCAGCTTGTTGTAGTTTTATTTAACACAATTTAGATGAGGAATTTTTTTTAATATTCCATATCATAATTATGTGGCATAAGCCTCCAAGGCTTGGTGCCAAATGATAATATTTGAGGTTACAATTCCAAAAGTTATAATGAAGATAGAAATTTAGGACTATAATCCTTTGTTTCCATTAGGCTTCATGTGTTGTAACTTTTGTAGGAAGGATGTCAAATTGGTTTATTTTCAAGTCATTTTGAATTTGGAGATTTTTTTTAGTTCATGTATTGAGGAGTTCATCGCCAGAAAATTGATTTTTGTACAAAACATCAAAATCAATGACAACTAATGGGAGAATGCAACAAGGAAATCGAAAAAGGAAAACCAATAAATCACAAATAAACTTGGAAATTGTTGAAGGTAGAAACTTATCAAAAACATTCTATTATCCATTTTCACTATTGAAAACATCTTACCAATTTTCATAATCAAATTGGTTGGTTGTTATTGAAATTTATTGTCAACCAAATTTATTTATTAGATTCGAATGATGATTTTTACGACCGAAATTTTTGGGATTAGGCTTACTAACTATTCCACCATTTTAAAATAGTTTTCTTAAAGTACTTAAGGTTTTGTGCCTTTGAGGATTGTATAGGAAGTGTTTTGAATAAAATTATTTTTTTTCATAATTTTATACATATAATTTTTACTAGCTATTTTTCTCTTTGTATGCTACAAGTATTTTCTGATGTGTAAGGTTTGTTTTACTTGTATTTGCTTCATATTTGTTTTGTACAAAGTTTATAAGTTTGTTGCACTAGTTTTGACATCCATTTTGTGTTTCAACTTTTTGCTTATCCAAGGAAAAGAAGAAGATTATTTCTCCTACTCCCCATTTTATTAATTCCAAAACCCAATAGTTCACCAAACGACCTTAACATTTGATGACCATATTGCATAAATTGAATTGGAATTTTCAGCTCGGTGTTGTTTTTTTTAAAACAAATATGGGTTAAAGCTATTTGACTCTACCAAAATACCACAGATCTTTTTCTTTTTTTTTGACAAAAAAATTTAAAAACCAAAATAACTAATAGTTTACAACTTTTTTCAAGTTGTTTTACAATATGCCAATAGTGTTGACAAAAAATATGAAAAAAATGGAGCAGGTTTTCCAAGAAAGTGCTAATGTAGGGCACATAAGTAGTCCGAAACAACTTGAGCTTCCAAAAATCAACATAAAGGAGGCTACGACTTTTCAGAATGGGTAGTAGAACGAAGTGGAAGATGTTACCAAAAATACTGAACCGAAAATTGTAAGACCTATTGGAAACCATCGGTCAGAATTGTGACACATCAACAATGAACTGAAAACTTCATGGGAACCAATTTGGGACCCTCCTAAAAATCAAGTTTTTTGGTACCATGAAACCATTGTGACAAGTCCACATGCCAAAAAGAACAAAATTGATTGACTCCAAAAGCAAATTGATGAACTACACCAACTTCAAGGGAAGGGATTTTCCGATGATGTACGAAATGTGCAATCCTCAAGGATGAATATTTTGGATGAAGAGGAGTTCCACTAAAATTTTTGGGTAACCCCTATTTTTAACATTTGTGCTTCTCCTCATTCATTTTTAACCTATATTTTTTGTCAAAGTATGGGTCATAAGTCAGAAAATTTTTCATATCGGTTAGTCGAATATTGCATACATAAATAGTGTTGACTAATTATAGACCTTATCCCACGTCAACAACCATTCAAAGTTTAGTTCCAAATGCTCAACCATCGATTTATCCTTCAACACTACCATAATCACCTTGTAACAAATCATTTATTCCACCTATTTCGATTCCCTTTACCAAAAATGTCATGTAGCAAAATCTAGTAGGTTTTCCAAATTCAATATTTCCTCATGTTGGACCATATACACCATATTTTGGTTCTAATTACAAGGGCATTGGGAGTGTTCCTGCAATGTGGCCTCTAATGTCTAATCCCTTTGCTAACATTATTGCACCACCAAAACCAATTTCAAAGGTTGCATAAAATGGGATTGTAATAGATCATAAGGAGCCTTCAAATGATGATGATGATTCTTCCAAAAGCACACATAACCCTAGGATGCCACGAATACTTCCTATCAAAATTTTGTACAATGAACAAAAGGCAAACCATCCCCGGCCGATTGGAGATGGTGGTGGGCTTCCTACTAGTGGACGGAACATATCTACAAGCTATGGTGGTAGCAAATATTTTGGCATTAGTGGTAACAGTCCTTCAGGAAGTGGTGGTAGCATCCTTTAGGAGGTGGTAGTAGTAATCTTCCAAGACATGCTGATAACGGTCTTCCAAGAGGTGGCATAACAATCCTCTAAGAGGTGGTAGTAGCGGACATCCAGGAGACCAAAATTCAAAAATATGTGCTACAAGACAAGCAAGACCATGGATAGGGCCTATCTGGAATCCCTAGTACCCTCCATGGTATCTTATCTAACCACTTATAACAACAAATCCCTTGCCAAGTAGGAAATCTTTAGCCTATCCCATTTACATCGCAGGAATGGATTTTGATGCCCATTTACAAGTCTCCCGCAAGGCCATTTAGGCTAATGGGGAAAAGATGGATGTAGAAATTATCAATTTGTTTTGTTTTACCCTTTACAATGCCATATTCAAGTGGGGAGAAAAATTTATGCAAGTGCATCCAATTTGCAAATTTGAGGAGCTAGAAGTTACATTTTGCAAGTGTTACCAAAAAGTACAAATAGATGAGCAAGTGTACATGGCATTGTGAATGATAAAGCAAGGTCAAGACAAGAAGGTGGAAGTATACTATGAATGTATATTAAAACTATTAAATCGCCTACAACATCAAGGCAAATGATAATTTGCTAACCATTTTTCTTTTGAGCAAGACTATAGTTGTATCTTTGGATAGCAACGGTGGGGATGAAGAGGGATACCTTGTTTGAACATAAGATTTCCATTAGAGCTCCACACACTCCTATTGACAAAGATAGTTGAATCTTTGATCAAAATAACATGTTTCCAAATCCAAAGTGTCATGTTTCAATCTAATTTTTAGTTTCTTTGCAACAAAGTCCTTGCCTTTCATGGCATAATTTGATCTAACAACAAAAGTACACAAACATAGTTTGAAAATATGTCTTCATGCAAATGTCTAAAGTAGATTATAATCCATCAAACCAAGAGGTTACAATTTAATTTCTACAAATCTAAAAGATTAAAGGATGTGTTCCCAACTAATCTCAATTTCAAAGGTTGTGTTCATTTAAGCATTGATCACTTTTATACACCATTTTGCATTCACACATCGGGCATGACTAGCCCTCATCTCCAAGTGGAACTCCAAATTAGAAAGACACTGGTATCTTCAAATACAATGTTGAACAACATAGAACCCAACTTAAGAGGATAGATGCAAGTATAATAATTACCTTGCATGAGTATTTCAATTCAAAAATAGGTGTTAGGTCTAACATCCAAATAGCGTGAAACTTCATACATTCCTAGTTCGGACCTAATCCTTTGAAAATAAAAATCCACCAAACTATGTAATGATGTAAAAATTAGAAAGCTAGTTCCTTCATTAAGAAATGTCCATATACACATGCAGAAACTTATTGTGTCATTTAGGGTTCAACTTGAAACTGACCACATAAAGGGGGACAATGTGAGTGTTCACATGAGTATTCCATATAATTAGTCATTTAGGATCAAACATGTCATCTATAATTGCTAACATTTTGCAAATTTTAGGTCATGCTTTTATTCTCATGGATGTTTTGAATGTCAACTACGACCAAGGTGACATTCATCTCAATAAGTGAGATGCATATAGTCTCATCCGTCAAGAAATATAATCTACCTACAAGGGGACTTTGAATCCATACCATCTCAAATGTATGTACTTTGAATTTGACAAAAATGATGACATTGTATTTTACCTTTATTTGTCCTACTAAGCCATGGAGAACGTTTTTCAAGAATTGGATGCAATTGTGAAAGATGAATCTACATCCCTGCCTTTTGCTATCTCTCCTATGCGTTTGTACTTAGTAATTTTTGAATAACCAACAAACTAGAATTGTACATAGTTCCTTTTGATTTTTGTTTAGATAGCTCAGGTGGTTAGAGCAAAGGACTGAAAATCCTTGTAAGGTGGAATCTTTTGCAAAAAAATCAATGATCAACCAACAAGTTTCATTGGCAAGTCAAGTGCTCAAAAGTCCAAATTCTGATAATGCCCAACATGTTCCAGAAATAGTTGAACTTGATGATTTTAACATTAAAGAAACAAAGGTTGCAAAAAGACAACCTTTGAAAAGTTTTTAAAAAACAGTATTTTTATTTTAAGCATCTAAAAAAGATAACAAACAAGTTAGTCCAATTGAAACTCATGAAGAGGATAGCCCAACTAGTCTAAAGAAAAACTGTGGTGGACCTCTTGGATCAAAGAACAACAAAAAAAAATCTAGCTACAAATAATGTTGTCCAGAAATGCAATGTAACTACAAAAAAAGGAGCAACTCTTTAAGCAACATACAAGAGCATTTTGTGTATAACATTAGATGTGAGAACAATAACAAAGTATACATTGGGCAAAGTCTCAATCCATACAAATGTTCAAACAGCATATGCGTAAACCACCCAAGAAAATGAAACATGACATTGATATGAACAAAATAATCAATAACATTTAAGTTGGTTATTTTGTATTCAAATATGCATAAGTACAAGGTTGATAGAATGGAAAACCATTACATTCAATATTTTGATAGTACCTCTAATATAGGCTATAATAACCTTAAAGGAAAACCTACATCATACAAAAAATATTAGTATTTGAAAAGGAACAATACGATATGTAAATGTTGAAATCATATGTTATGATTTTCAAACCACAAAAGAAAAAGGGTTTAGGTTTTCTCTAAACCCTAAACCTGGGTTGCATCCTCTGGATTATTTTTCACAAGGGCATCAGCTAACCAAATGTCCAGCACCTATGGATCCAACCATTCACACAAACCATCCATGTTTAGATCCTTGGTGACAAACATGTGTTCATGCCCACCACATAATGATTGTTAACCCAATATAGGTCAAGCATAATGAAAGCCACACATCTCTTGAACCTACTCTGTTCTACCAAATTGTTTTCACTAATTTCAGCATTCAGAGCATTGAGATGTATCCATATATAAGGGTATCAAATTTTTCACTACCCTCTAGAAACTAAAATTTTCAACATTCAGATGCTTGGTAGTTTTAGGTATCTATGACTATCCATTAACCTCATGTCCTCATGTCTTTCCTATCAACAAATATCCATCATTAACAAATGTAGGAATAATGGCATTGTTAGTTGTATCCTTATGCATGAGTTTAGCTTGAAGAAAAGGAGAACAAAGGGAAAAACCTTGTGATTATTTCACACAAGATGTTTTAACTTGTGATAATGTGCAAAAACTAATACCCTACCATATAGGTGTACACTATATTCACCTTGAAAAACAAGCGCCCACATTCGTCCTTCTTGTTGCCTAAACATAGCAACCCACACTACATCAATATCTCATCTTCCTAATGGCTTTGCTTGTCTATGAAAAACTACCATTTATATCAATAAGCTATGAATTCATATGAAGTTAAACCACCAAGGTTATTCAACTACAAGTAATTACATGTAGTTCCAGCATTGTGAAAGTGCAATACCACTTGGGAAGGAGTCCACTAGAATGAAGTAACACATGCACATCTCCATGACCATCCAACTTTGTCTAAACAACAAAGGTAATGTAAGCTCCAATTAACTCTCTTAGTGTTGCATCTTTAATGAGATTCTTCTAAACAAGGTTCACTCCTAATTACTTGAATGTCATAGATATTTCAACTGTATATAAGATGTAGCAAAATTGTGGTGAAACAAAAGATACCCACCAACAACTATCCCATTTTGTTGCATAACAACACTTGCAATTGAGCAACTGCTTGGACAAGCGCATCTTCATCCTATGACTATGCCTTGTAGATTAATGCCCCATTCGCACTACACCATCCCATCCCATACCAGATAAGAAAAGAAGAACATAATGAAAAGAAAAGCCGATGATACATGGAGAATGTTAAGCAGCTGCATCAAGTTTGTAACTCCAGCACAATAGTGCTTTCGTTAGAAAAGACAAATCAAGAACCTGAAATATGCCCACCTTTTACATGGAGTAATTATGTTACACATTGCCATAACCATTAAAATTTTGATAACTTCAAGAACTTTTTCCATGACAACCTTCACTAACTTTGGATCTACATACTCAACAACTTTACCAATATTGAATGCGTCTTCCTAAAATTGTGAAATCTTCACCCTTGAATCTTTCAACTTCATGATCTTGATTTTTGATCAAGAGATAGGACTCTGCAAGCCCTTTCAATTTTTGTGGAGCCTCAAGAATGGTTGCTTCAAAGCCCACCTTCAAAACCTAAAAACAAACACATTTATTAAGTCTTTATACCCAAAAACCACCAAAAAATCTTTGGACATGCTGGGAAGATCTATCTTTTAAATTCTCTCAAGACCTATGAGCAGAGATTTGACAACAACCATAGCTCTAGATTTTAATAAGTTTATCAAAGACCAAAAGTATCACCTGCTCCACACTATCCATAATGACCTAGTCTTTCAAGGGCCACAAGATCCGTTAATGCTTCTATTTCACCATCTGGAGCCAATCCCTTTTGTGGCAATTGTAATTATATAGAAATGCACATCTGATCCAATTTTCCTTCAACTTCAATGTTGCTGCATATACAGACCCCAATTCATCCCCACCAATATGTGCAAGTTGAGTTTGTGGTGTCCATGCACTTAAAGCATTATTTCATAAATGCCATATCTTGGTGAACTAAATGCCAAGTGCAATTTCAATTCCATCAAAGATTATCACACCCTACACAAATTGAACATACAACTTCCCACCCAACCTAAACATGTTCCTTCCAAAGTGAGCTTCTAGTTTTCCACCATGATAAGGACCACTAGGCCCTTCATGGTGAAGACTCCACATGGAAAAGGCTAGTAAGCTTCCTCAATAATACATTGGGTTAGCTGGGCATTCCATCTGTAATAGAATCAACATAAATAAAGCAGTAGCAAGAAAAACCCAACTGTGTTTTTTTGCATACAACTTCAATGACCTAAGGTGGATTTGAACATCTAGCCACAATTAAGAGGCCAACAAAACATCATTGAAGTAATTGTACCACTTGACCACCACACATGGGTAGGTGAATGTGTTGAGGGTGAAACAGTGGTTAGTCAATTTGATAATAACACATCTATTTTCTTGGAAGCAAGTTTGACACAAGTCATGTTCTCTGCAAAATGGACAAATTCACCATGCATATCAATATATGTTGAGTTGGTCACCATCAATTAGTAAGATAACAAGAGGAAAAACACATGAATTAATAATATAAATGCATGGAGAAGTTGTTACATGGATAGACTAAATCAAGTAGAAACTTTGTTTGGGAGGGAGAGATCTTCACCTTTGGCACTTGTACTGAAGTCCTTGAATATTTTGAAAATGAAAATATAAAAGAATATAAAATGGAAATATAAAATACAATATATATATATGGAAATATTTATGAAAATGGAAGTATGAAATAGAAGTACTTAATGAGTACCCAGTGGACAACTAGTCTATTTCTAGTAACATAACTAATTTTTTGTCAGTTGTTGGCCACATGGCAAGAATTTTTCTAATGTCAGCAAATGGAGAGAATGAATTAGTTGATCTCTTTAGCTCTGAAGTTACACCCAATAAACTAGCTCATAAGAGCATACATATACATAAACTTGCAATTGTGGCATGCTTAAAAAGCCACATCATGTAAACATAATTACAACCCAATATATAGCTTTCATTGAACTATTACAAATTGCACCCCAATCCCCAATATCTTGAGATATTCGAATCATCAACTTCAAAGGCCACACACTAGAATCTATTGATTGGCTTTCAAGGAATACAACTTTCAAGTTTCATAGCCTCTTAACCTCAATAATTTCACAAATTTCAAGTTTCATAGCCTCTTGACCTCAATAATTTCACAACTTTCAGGTTTCATAGCCTCTTGACCTCAATAATTTCACAGCTTTCATGTTTCATAACTTCTTATATATTTCAAGTTCAAGAAGAATATTTTTCTTTGTTTGCTTCATTGTTATATACAAAGCATGCAAACCAACTCCCAAAAAACCTTAGCACCATCTTCAAACTATTATAATGCTTTCATAGTTGACATACCCATTGCTTTGTTAGACCTTAGGTGTAAAATGCCACAATTTCAATACATACTCTGTGATAGCACCTCTAATTCAAAAAGATTAGGTGTAATTTAGTTGAATAGTACTTGAATTAGATAATGGAATCTTGATAATCGATGCAGAATAGGAGCCGTGGATCTCCCAAGGCAAAACATTAGGGTTTGTTAGCTTCTACTGCATTGAATTGGGGGCTTCCAATGATTGACCAAGTGATCCCATCCTTTAGAAACTGAAGAGCTAGATTTTGACCACAAAGAGCTCCCTCTATAAATGCATTGGACCCTTTCTTTTTTATTAGCTCCCATGTTATCATAGATTTCATTACTCAAATTTGTGGCCATCTCTATTGTCATTTTTTTAACATAGATGTCAAAAGCCAAAGGACAACAAATTGTTTCAATAGCAAGCTTGCCATCTTCATGGATGATTGGCCACTTTCTGTCACCTTCTCCCTCCTTTTGGATACACTACACCACCTCTTCACTTGAAAAGACTTGACATTGATCTCTTTTGCTTCTTAATTTATTGGTACACATAAACTTAACCAATCATGGAAATGTGTGGACTGTTGGACAAGAAGCACCAAAAATACTGTGAAAATAATAAAAGCTGCATGCAAGTCTCACCTTTACTAAACATTGCCAAAACATCAGTGGATATAATTTGGGAGTTTACAGCATCTCCTTCAAACTCAATAGCCAACCAATACGAGAGAGAGCCCACAACCATTCCTATATTATCCCCAACTTGATACAGTGACTCCAAGTTAACATGAAGGTTTCTTCCTATTTTTCCATTGTAGGAATGGCCTCAATTTGATTTCTAGTTTTTGGAGAGAAAACCTCCATAGCTAGAACCCCAACTTCTGATTCCTTTACTAAGCACTTGGCATCCCTAGCAATAGTAATGGCCTCCCATAATTGTTTTGAAATTGTCCACGCACCATGTTTGAATAAATCAACCTTGTCATAAACCTCAGGCTCCTTAGTTGGCTTTGCTATAAAAACTTGTTACAAAATTTGAAACCAGCAGAATTTGTAAAAAGGGTGAGGCTTTTTTACTAGATACCCACTTTCTAATGAATTGATTTTAAAGGTGATAATCGTTGTGGATTGTTAGGATCATCACACACACTCACATGTGCACACACACACAAGTTTTCAAGGGGTCTTTACATAACAATCTTTCGGTTATGATTGTAAAAGACTTTTGAAACTCCCTCCATAAGATTATCAGATGCTTCATACTATGTAACATTAAGGAATTTAGTACCTTGAAAACGACCAAGATTGAAACTAGATTTGTTGCTGAAATGAAAGCCCCAAACATGATGTTCTTTTGGAATGAAAGCCTATACATAAAGAAGAATGAACCAACCAGGTACTTGCAAAAAATGTTATTGAAAAATGAGTACAGAAACCCAAGGAGGCCATTAAAACAATACTATAACATACTACAATGTTTAAGTTGCTGATAAAACTCTTGGAATCTTTTTCTTGAAATCCGAACAACAAAAGCAAAGGTTTTGGAATGGGCACTTACAGTAGGATTCCAATGAAAATTGATGTGATGAAAGTTCCCAAGATTACAAAGATGCAAATTGCACCAAAGTTGGAAAAGAATGGTTTTTAAAACAAAAGAAAACTTGTAGATTGTCAAAAACACAACATCCCAAGCTGGAAATCATTGGTTAAGACAAATTATTGTTGTTTGAGATTTTCTCCAACAGAACAAACCCAGAAGGAAAAAAAGGCTTGATCTAGTCTTGATGAAGGGGAAGAATTTCCCTACTCCTAACTCGGACTTGCCATTCTATTAAATCTTGCCCTATCACCATTTTTGTGACAATGTGTTCCACCTACAACTCATAAACATGGAGTTCCTAAAGGTCCAAATTTTATCCAACAAATTCAAGCCTACCAAATATTCAATACCTAAGAGTTTTAAAGAACAAATATTTGAATCTGGTGAAGATTCAAAGATAATAAAAAACTCCACAAGTGTAAATCAAACAACAAGCCAGATTACACAACAGCATGATGGTAGAAGTTTTTTAAAAAAATTATCAAGTAGGAACTTGAGTGACTTGGAGTCGTGTGTTCATTTCCACAAAGTAGAAGTCACCAGAGAACGTATCAACAATGAACTCAACCATGCCTGCACTTTCATATCCCATTGTGCACCTTTTTCCAGATGCCACCCCAAGCAAGAACCAATGAAACATAAATAAAAAAACAGTGAGGGAATCAAAAACCTTAACTACATTAATAACTGCCTATCCTATACATTGATGAAACTTTGGCCTTTTATGCGGCTACACATATCCCACCACTCCCTTCATTACCGACAGCTAGGGGAAACCAAACTATGACTAGTTTAACATAACATTTTAATTGTTATATATACCCATGAAAAAAATAGTGAAATGCTCACCTTGGATTATGTAAGATTAAAACCTACATCCACATCTACACGGCCACCCCAAATATCTATCATAGATCCTATTTTTGCATCTAATCAAATTTGTTTAAAAACTTTAGGACATGACAAAAAAAGAGTGATGTGCCAAATCAAGGGGGAGAGGAAACTAACATGTTCAAACCTTGGTTTTCAACATGAGCAAGAGTGGCAAGAGGGGAAGAGAAAGAAGTTGGAATAGTAAATGCTAACACAACATTACTCTACGTACTTGAGCATAAAGTAGGAAAGATAGTCTCATCAACACCCTTTGTGAGTAGTTATAGTGTTCATGTACCATGTTCTTGAACAATTATTAACATATGCCTGCATTTTGATGTGAACTCCAATGTATCTAGAAGCTTAAACTCCAACCCCTTGCCTAACAAGCTCACTTTACATAAGTAAGGAACATCACAAAGTTAGTGTGCTTGTTATTCTCTAACAAAATAAAAGATGAACAATTAAATCACACACTAATATACAACAGCCAAAATAGACCCATGTTTGGTTTATCTAAAATTGGCAAGATCAAATATTGTAGACCCACAATAATAGGACTACTGCAATGATTAAATTGTGGCAAAACAAAAGATACCCACCAACAACTAATCCCATTTTGTTGCATAACAACATTTGCAATTGAACAACTGCTTGGACAAGCGTATCTTCATCTTGTGATTGTGCCTTGTAGACTAGTGCCCCATTCACATTACACCAACCCATCCCATATCGAATAAAAAAAGAGGAACAAAATGAAAAGAAAAGCTCCATTAACCTAACCTCGCCCCAAATTTGTAAAATTATTTGACATCTCAATTGCATCTCTAACCCAACATCTATTACTACATCTAACCAAATTGAACTAGGAAATGAAGCAATAATGCACAATACTGAAATTATCCCATACTCACCTTAACTTTAAACAAAAAAACTCCATACTACTGAACATCTATCTCGGCTTGCCTTATTTCTACAACATGAATTGCTCCCATTAGATCAATATTGTTAATAGGTGCCCTCACTATGTTTTTTTCCCCAATTGATGGTTCTTGTTCTTGTAATGTCATTGACTCAAAACTATGAGAAACAAGTGTAAGAAGAAAGATCTGACATGATCAATCAAAGCATGTAGATACAAGTGCTTCATTTTGGTTGAATGTTCCAAGAAACTTACATCTTTGTTGCCACTATTTTCACCTTTGAATCTTTTAACTTCAATATCTTGATCTTTGATCAAGAGATAGGACTCTACAAGCCCTTTCAATTTCTTTGGAGCCTCAAGAGTGATTGCTTCAAAGCCCACCTTCAAAACTTAAAAACAAATACATTTATTAAATCTTTCTATCCAAAAACCACCAATTTTTGTCTTTGGAAATGTGAAAAAAGTTGTCTTTTAAATTTTTTCAAGACCTGTGAACATAAACTTAACAGCAACCATAGCTCTGGATTCAATAGGTTATTAGATACCAACATATCACCTGCTCCACATTCTCCAAAATCTCAACTAGCAAGCCTTGATTAGATGGAAAGATTCATCTTTCATGCTTGCAATTTCTTCTTCATCCTCCTCACTTATCACTTGATTAAGTAGGATTTGGTCAGAAAAGTCCTTTAGGTCATCTGCAATGGCTGTCTCCTCCATTGTTGTCAAAAAATTATTTATTTCTTGATCTTTTGTCATACTTTCCTTAGAGCTCACCTTGAATTCATCAACAATTCTTTGTAAAGAAGATTCAACATATGTTAGTCCATTTTCTACTATACTTGTACTCTTTGGCATCAATTCTTCACTTCCATGTGAAGCAACAAGTTTGTCAATTACAGCTTGTAATCTTTGCAAGAAAAGAAAAGACAAAACAAAACTACACATAACAAAATGCAGAAACCTTTTCCCCTTTTTTTCCCATCCCATTAGGTCAAGATGTCAAGACTTTCACCATTTTTCCGCCTCCAAATAATATAAATCAGTAAGCTAAAATTCATTGTGTTACTAAAACATGTAGCTTTTTTGTGTGAGTTTTTGAGCTGAAAGTTTTGTAGTGACATACCAGTCTAGGCTACTTGCAGTATGTTGTTGTACTTCCTTTGCCATTTGTTTTGGCACTTCAATTGGAATTGCTGCTACTATTGATAATGATGACCCATCACCATTCTATCCATCATGTAGTCATGGAATCAAAAATCACATAAATCAACTATGAACATTACATTGCAAATGTAGGGAATCATGTACAAAATCAAAAGGTTTTTTTTTTTTCTGTTACTTCAGCCTAGTTTTTACTTTAAAAAGCTTTTGTCATCTATCTAATGAGCACAATAGTGGCTATTCAAATTTGTTGTAGTCCTCTTATAAGCCAATGGACAGGTCACCTATATAGTAAGCAAGTAAGCACTAGAACACAGAAATCTCATCCTTTGTCAAAGAATTGTTGTTCCTTTTCATCATTACAACACGAAATAAAATGCAAATAAATCCCTCCACCTATTGTACTTATGGCAGCAAGAAAAAAACGAACCCAAACCTTCCCTTATTTTAATTATGGTAGCAAGAAAAAAATGAACCCACCCCCACCACCTACTCTACTTATGACAACACCAACAAATGGATAGCTATTGAATTCCTTTTATTGTGGATGTAATTAATGACAGTCACAATAATTCAAGGGTCGTGAAAGGAAGGTAACAAGAAAAAAAATTATTATGAAGGTGCTTGAAATGATGCCATGTGGTGCTTTACAACGTTAAATTTATTCACATATGAATAACAATTACATGCAAGACAAGAAATTTAGCAATGGAATGTTTGATATTGAACCCCACAACATTGAAGATTTAAAAGAAATTATAATAGTAGAACAAGTTGAGTAATTGGTAAGGTCAAACATTGTCATTATGGTTGGGCATTGATTGATTTTATAAATATTCCATGGAATAAATCAAAATTAGATAAGTGGAATTTTGTTGTGGATCAATTCCACAAATTATCAAATGTTGTACAAGAATTAATTATTGTGAAATTACATGGTGGAACTAGAGTCTAGAATATGGACATTAAAAAAAAGTGTTGTAACAAGTTATATTCAAAAATTGACAAAATATAGGAAATGGTTGCTAGTTCTTGTATGTCCATATAGTCTTATTAATATTGTTAATATTGTTGTTATACTCAATCATTATGTTCCTTATAATGGATATTGGCTCCTTGGATTATATATTAACAAACTTCTACTAAAATGGATGCCATGTGTGATTTAACATGTTATTGGGATGAACATAAACAACGATATAGATATAACACTTGTGCAAACAAAATTGATTTTCCACTTGTTTAGAAATTACAAAAAGAATTATCATAATTAAGCCAAAATTTGTAACAAAAAAGCAACACTAGAAGAAATCTTATAAATTATGCAACCATCCAATTTGCCACTATATGTGATTAATTGTCATTTACAACCATGTTTTGTCATTTTTACAAGTAGTCATCATCCTTTTCAAACTATTATTTTTCTTTCAACTATGGTGTGATTAGTTTGTGACTACTAGATTTTCCATCATTCCATGTTGACATTTTTTTTGAGTTTTTCATCCAACAAGAAACCTCTATGTCAAATTAGTTATAAAAGTAGTTGCAACTTGGTTACCTTTATGCGGTGTACCTATACCATTAAAATATATTTGGGTGTTTTTTAATATATCAAGGTATGTTTGTAGACTCATGTATTTATGTTGTATTTAAGGCATGTTAAGTATATAATTTATATTTATTGTGGGTTGGCTAGGTAAATTAGGTAAGTATGTAAATAAATAAGTAAATAGGCAAATAGCCATGTAGGTTGGTGGATAGGTATGTAAAGCTACCTACTAACTAAGTATTAAATTTAATATGTAATAACTATTAATAGTTAATTTGAAAACCATTTTTTCGAATGGGAGATATATGCAATCTACTAATGTGTCAATCACCAATTGGTCCAATGGATGTTCTTATTAGATCAAGTCCCCAAACTTCCTAACAACCTCATATTTCAATTATGTATACACACAACGTGATTAGTCAAAAGTTGGGCCGAGGTTAAGATGAAACAATAGTTAATTTTAAGGAGTAGTTGTGAGGATTAAATGCATGCCACCACAAGGTTTTGCATGTCATCCATGCATCAAACCAATCTATCCCAATAATGTTCATCAAGAATCTAGCATTGTGTTTAGTTTTGTTGTTGGAGTTCCAAATCTTCAACCATTCAAACTTTTCCTTAGCATCAACTTGCAACGTGTGAAGGTGATTGGTTTTCTCTAAGTTCATCTTTGTGTATTTAACCAAGGACCCAAAAAATCTATTTATATTTGTTTAAAAAATTTATGGTCATTTACATGTTATTTCATGAACATGTGAGCATGAACATGAATCATTTGGAATATTCTTTGGTATATTCCAACCATGTCATCAAAATATTCCCTTATGCACTTTTCTAGCATGGTTAAATATAATTTGACATATGAATTCATTTGAAAAAATAAGAATATTTTAACATTTAGTCACATGGCAATGTACATGTGGAATTTTCACACTCTTGTTATAACTGAAAAATTATTTTATTTGCCATTGAACATTCCATATGCCAAAATGGAAGCACAACCAATAGAGCAGAAGTTTAGAAACTAACCAATTACTACAAAAACCACAAAAGATAAAGATATCCCAAAACATTTAGATTGGATAGGATTTTGTAGCAATGTTAACCATACTTTGGAATTATCATTCAAAGTGAATTCACATAATCCCAGACATCATTGTGCAAAACAAATCCACAAGGTTTTGATGTTCCAATAAATGCACCATAATGAGTTGGTAATGATTCTAGTATTTTTTTAACAAGATGACATTATTGGAGTTGAATTTGAATCAAACCTCTTATTGGAAATGTTATGAGGAAAGAAGTTCTAGTAGTTGTGAAAGGTGAAAGTCTATAATTGACTAATGCAACTTGTAATATTTGTTAGCACTTTGATTTGATTCTTGCAAGCCTCCAAGGGAGTAATTTGAGTATCTTGTTGCAAGTTATTTCATTCATTTCCAAACATGTCTAAAGGGAATGCATCATGATCTTGTCAAACTCCTATGGTCTTGGACTTGTACCTACCTATGGAGTAGAGAAATTTGTTGAAAGTCAATGCAAAGTGAAAGTACAAGTGGGATATTGGGCAACAAAGAATGGGATGATGGTATAAATGTTTATTCCAAAAAAAATTAATAGCTTGTAATAACCTCTTGGAGGCAAATTGTGGCCAACATAGTCGATTCATCAAAATTACATAACTTGGTTTCAAAGATAGTTTAATTATTTGTTGGGATTCTATAGTGAAAGAAATAAGCACTTAATGATGTAATTCAAAAGAAGTGGTCGAAAAACGATTTGGACCAAAAAAATGATGCATATGAAACACCTATGCTTGTATATAGTAGAAATGTAGACACACTAGTGCAAGATTTGACAATAAACAACAAGGTGGATGGGCAAGACATGTTGACATATGGAGAATGGCCTTTTAGGGACATCAATGATGCACATAAGATGACATTGCCATCTCTGCCAAGGTTTTGTAAGGACATTGACGATGAAAAGTAAACAACTTTTGTGGAAGAACAAAGGTCTTGTAACAAGTTCAATGATGAAACACCACAAGGGGTGGAAGGCGGCTCATCTCAACACATTTGCATAATATATTGCTATCAATAAAATCCCCAAGGAATGAAACAAATTTTGAACTTTTTCACCACAAGTTTGAAAGGATTTAGCAAGTGGGACTACATAATAAATATTCATGTATTGGACATTGGTGCATTGTTTGATATGCATTTCATTGGATATTTGGACAATTCCATGTTATATTGAAACCCATAGTCTAGGATTATAAGTTGGCATGAACTCTATTATAGTAATCGAATATTTTTTGGGATGCTTAAAATAGTCATATTTGTTATTTGCTATTTGTTCCAAAGGTTTGGTGGTTTGAATTTTGTGACAAAATTATTTATAATGATAAAAGAGTTAAATGTGTGATAAGGTTTGGTAGCTCACAGTGATGGAAAATGAAAATTGGAAATATTAAAAAGGTTTCACTCATTGAATATTCATTGCAAAGGGGTTGTGTGGAAGACAATTGGTAGGCCAACATGATAAAAGGATTTCATGGTACACAATATACTTGTGAATTATGTTCATGTAATGCCTTGTTCCATCATCTCCCAAAAGAAAAAAAACCAAGTACATGAGATAATATAACTTGCAAGGAGGAATAAAAAATTTAAGAAAAACATTTCTTCTCTAATTTTTAGTAGATTTATAGTATTATGTGGAAAATAGAAGAATAGTTTCCAAAGTTGAGTGGCTAGATTTGATGGTCTAAAGTTATGTTTGTAGTTATAGGGTGTGAGGTGGTAGTCAATGTGTAACTTCTATTCACATTTAATGTTGCAACACATTAGTTGTGAACTATGTTCCATTATAACCTTGGTAAATCATGTGAAATAAGGTTGTGTCCAAGATTGAAGAACAATGGTTCCATGCCAAAGGGCTTGCTAGGGTTTTTAAATAATATTAAATGAATAATAATCATTGTTCAACTACTATTCATAAAAGATGTTGAAACACAATATTGTTGATGAATATGTAATAAGATAAAGCTAGATTATGACTATTTAATTGAACCAAGGGCAAAGCCCAAAATGGAACAATAGTTCCAAGGTTCAAAAGATTAGGTTCATTAAGTTAATATTTGAAATCCAATGTGAAATGAAAATGTTGTTGAAGGAAATCATATTTGCAATTATTAGAATAAGGATGTTGTATGTAACCATGAAGGTTTTTTTGCATAAGCTTTGGGATAGCCCATTACACCAAAACATGGCATCCATGACTTGAACATATATGACTAGTGTCCCAATCTAGTCATAGAATAATCTGTGCCTTTCAACTATGCCATTTTTATGACTATTTTCATATTTTTAAATTTATTATATATGTCAACGACCTTATTTGACCAAACTTTCAAAGTTAAAAACATTGATGGGGGGCTCATATTTGCAAATTGAAAACTCTCACTCACCCTCAAAAAACATAATGCATTGATATTATATATTCTTGTTTGCATGCAATTGGTTTTATAATGTATTATTAAAAAATTATGTAAATAATGGTGTAAAATTAATTCCACAAAATTGAACCTATCTTGAATCAAATGGTACATAATAATATTTTAAAAATAAATATTACATAAACTTTTACAACATAGATTTTTGTGAAGCTTGCTATTATATATGCTATGGTTTGCTTTAAAATTTTCTTTCTTTCAATGTTGTGGTTTTGAAACTTTGACAAATTTTCCCATATTTTGGGATTTTTTTCCTAATTTAAACATAAAAGAAGAAATGTTTAACTTATTCCAATTTTATTTTAACCACATTGTGAATATTCACCCAAATTAAATCACTCAAGTTGAGACTCTTGTTCAAAGGTTTAATTTGATGGATATCCTCTTTAAACTTTTTGACATTAAATAATGATATATAGCCTTATTAATTATATCCAAAGGATTTCCAAAAAAAATCCACAATCCCCAAAATGGCATTGTTTTGCAAGTCTCCATATAATGGGTAATCAAGAATATAAAGTTTGATCCAAAATCATTTATTTACTAAATTTTTATATTTATAAATTAATCAAAATATTTGGTCATACAACTTGGAATGTTTTAATAGTTTATATTAAATCATATTTAATGACTTGAAAAGATCCTTAGAAAATAAGATGAAACTTTATTATTCATAATATAATTTCATAAAAATTATCGCATAAAAAATTAATATATGTGTATAAATTAATAATGATGAAATTTACATAAATTTAATATTTTAATTTAAAATTATATTAATATTTATATATAACACAAAATTTATACAAATTTTATTGATTCATTATATGTTTAAAGGGTGGGGGAAAATAATATTTAATTATATATATTTTTTAATTACCAAAAAAATCCATGTTGAATTTAAATAGGTTTATTTACCCCCAAAATTTATGAAAATTTTGAAAAATCTTCGAGATATCATTGTTATTCAAATGTATGAAATAGTGAAAATTCAAATGCATTTTCAGTCAAATTACTTGATTTTTTATAAAAATAATTTATAGATGTGTACATCTTGGAAAAATATTTTAAAATATATATTTTTTCATTTGGACAAAGTATGAAAAAAAAATTGGTTAAAGTTGGCTACTTTTGTATGAAATAAAGGATGATGTGGGATAATGTTGTAATGTTTCCCTTTCATTAAATTTATCCCATATATCTTTTGTCAACAAGTTCAACTTTGTAAAGAATATAACTAGATGAAAAAATATTAGTCTACACACAATACATGCACTAAATATATTCAAAATGCAAATACCACTTGTAATGAGCCAATAAAGAATGCTTGTGACCAAAACAATAAATAGGATCATGTTTACCTACCTACTTAGGCCTACTTACTTAAGTTTCTAGCTTGGGTTTTTAGGCTAGCCTAGGTTGTTTAAAGCTTTAGCCTATGTAAGGTTCATAAGCTATATTAATAAATAGGTAAATAGACTATTAATGTGGCTTTATTATGCTTAAACATGTGTCTACATTTTATAAGTCAATAAATACCTATTATTCATTTACATTTGTGAATTGTAGTAATAAAATTTGTGGTAGTGATAAAAGTCACATGACTAATGGCATAAATTACTAGTGGCATAAGTCACAAGTTTAATTTTACTACATAGTCATGTAGTCATATGCGACTTAAATTATCACAAACATAATAATATGTGGAGTAACATATGCCATGTTTTGGTATAGTGGCCGAAGATGTGGTGTGAATTGTTTCATTACTTATTTTGAAAAAATGAACATTTGAAATCCAAAGACGAATTCCAATATGGATTGTAAAAGGAATGTGGGAATTCTTAAATACAAAGTTGGATATGCAATTTGACACAATAAATTGATACATAATTAGAGTTCTCCAAACAACATTGGACCATGCAATGATAGGAAGCTTCAATGAAAACTTGGAGTGTGAGGACATGAATCTCCTTGGTCACCTTAAAAAGCATCCCATTTTTCAATTTGGTCATTGAACTTTAGTCTATTTAGTTGTACGTGACATCTTCATTTTAAATTTTGATTCCCTTCTTCAAAATAACATTGGAAGGGGGCAAAATTAGAACACATTAGGGTATTTCACAAGAAAAGTGACCATGCTGAAGAAAGTTTACAAGGATTGTGAATATTGGTTAAAAATGGAACACAACCAAGTAGCTATGGAAGGATTGAAACTTGAGGTGGAGAATACCTTCATTTAGGCTCCAAAACCTAGAATTTAAAATATTCACATGTTGAAGTAGGTTATTGGGATTGTTTTGCATATACACATAAAAAGCTTGTATTGCTTAAACTTCCCCCAAAAGATGCCAAATAATAATAATAATAATAATAATGGTACTTTCATTCTACTTTACAAAAACACATTGTCATCATTTTTCTAAAAAGTAGAAAATAAATAGGTCCATACAATGTCAAATTAAGGGCAAAAATGTAGTTTAATACATATTAGTATGTTCACATTCACATCACAATAGTTTGCATGTGGGGTGTGTGGTTTTAGAATGAAATAACTTTAAGATTATAAAAAATGACAATCATTTAAACATACTTTTCAAGTATCAAAAAAAATTCAAATTAAACAATTAAACATTCTCTAGGACCTTAACAAAATGATCTACTACCATCTTGACAAAATTTTGCAAAGTCATTTTTAAAAACATTTGGCATGGAAGTGAAATTTTTTGCACAAGTAGGTTAGTTAAAAAACAAGTACTACATTACCCAATCCCAACTATCAATTTTAAACTAACAAATAGGGGCCTATTTGATGTGTTTGACAAGATTGCTTAATGTAGACTTGATCCAATGGTCCAACATGGGCAATGGTTATTTGTTTATCTTTTCTTGTAAGTTATCTAGCAACTTGTGCACTATTTCAATGGTTGTTCTTTCCACTTTGTAGGTCATTAGCAACCCATGTTTACTACTCAAATGTTATCTCTCAAGCACCATCTCCATCGTTGCTCTTCCTTAATAGGTTGCAATGCAACTTGTGCACTATCTCCACTGTGTTGAATTTGATATTTGCAAAAATTAAAGATTTCAATAAGTGTTATGGGCATGGACATCTTTACAATTTTCACCTTGTTACACGTATGCCTTGGGTTTTGATTCATTGCTAAGTTTATGTAGTGGTAAGTCAAGTGTAATATGTTTTTTTCTTTAATTTACTTGATATGGTTCATCCTATTTGCCTTTTGACTTTTGTTCTTCTTGTAATATTTATGTAGAATGTGAAAAACCTTGTCCAAGAAAGTTGTTTTTGACTAATCTATCATTGCCCTACAAATTACAAAATGTGGTCATTTGCCTAAGAATTATTTACTAATTGTTCATTTTAGCTTGGTGAAGGTTAGTGTAAGTGGTGATTTGTGTTTTAAACGTAAGATTGAAAGTTTGAAATATTCATAAGTTTGTTAATTTTGTAACTTCATTGCAAGTGTGTGGGATGACATCTCACTAGTGCCCTTCTAAATCCCACTCGCATACCTTCCTCCAAGATTGCAAGTCTAGAAGTGGGAAACATATTTATAACCTAATAATGCAATGTTTAGAAGGTGATGAAGTTGCATTGATTGAATTAACATGAAGGTTTTTTTTATGAAGAAACTTTGCATTCACAAAGAATAAATGACCATTCATTATTGCAATGAAAGTCTTGTCAAGTGTGTGTTCCTAATCTCCATTTAGTAGTGATGAACGATGTAGGTAGACGAATATTTTGCCATTTGAAATGTGGACATATCAAGGATATCAATGCTTAATGTTTTTTTTCAAAAACAAATTGTTAAAGGTTTCTAAAGATCATTTAGTTTTGAACTTGACATTACCTTGGGATAATGCAAGGTTTTAGGGTTGTTGATGATGCATAAAGGTTATTATATCCAATTAGGATTTAGGAAGAAATTTGCTAGTTTTGGTTTTTGCTTTAGAGAATAGATCTCCAACATGATTTTAAAAGTTATGCAAGAGTTATACACTTAATTTGGATGCCTTTTTCTTTACATTCAATTTCTTTCAACATAATTCAATTCTCATTGGTTGGAGGTTTATGGTTTGGGATTAATTATAAATTATGACAAGGGAGATGTTGTCCTTTAATCATTATGTTCTTGTGTTTAGTTGTTGGTTGGAGCAAGTGAATGATTTGAAAGCTTAAACATGTAGCTATTGTCATTTTCTCATCAAACGTGTTTAATGATTAATAATTGAGAAATTTTGCAATGAGAAAAGGGAATTAAAGCGTTTTAAAAGTGCACATGCAATTGGTATTGCAAGTGCACCATCCTCTTTGGGACTTTAGTGATACATATTATTTTCATGTAAATATTATATATGTTTATTTATTATTTTGTAGTTGGCTTTGGTTCAATGTTGTTTTTTGGTGAAGATTAGGGGTTACGTTTTGCACATGTTAATTAACAAGAAGAAAACAATGTGACATGTTTTATTTTGAGCTTATGAAATGATAGGAGGTGGAAGGGGAACAAATATAAAGATATGCACTTGCACAAAACGGAGGGTGGGTAACATTATATTAATCTATTGGCATAATTTCAAGACATCGTACCATGATGAATTGATTTGCCTCAACAATACTTTTGAAATTTGTGAAATATTTTATGGCAACAAAGAGCAAGAGGTGATTAAGATTAAGGAAAAGAAATAGATCAACAAGGGATGTATTCATATGTTTATTATCTAATGGGGGTGTGAATGCATAACTTGCCAAACATTAGGAAATTTTGTATGACATTGGTAATACTAAATCACATCCTTTATCTATTGTTAAAATCATGTTGTGTGTTATATGACATCCCTTGAAATCCCTTGTGGAAGTAATGTTTTGTGCACATTTTTCATGTTAGGTTGAATGTCATTAATGCACATGTGTCAGTTTGTCTTATGTGTGGATTCTTTGAACTTACAAGGAAAAGATAAAACAAAATGGATCTTATCTTCGCAAGCTTGCTACAACTTCAATTAATATTTAAAAACTTTTTTTGGGCTTTGTATCTTGAATGCAAACTTATATCATGATTTAGTCATCCAATTACTTCTAGAAATGTATAAAAAACTCAAGACACAAATGTTTGCATAATCTATCATGTTTGGGTACAATATTTATATTTATATATACAATTATTATTAGTTTTTTATGTAAGTCAATTGCAAGTCAAGGCATTTTGTTGAACTTGTTTTCATGATGCAAGTGATAGTCTAACATTTTTGGAGTGGCATTTATATAGTTATGATTGCATTCAATCTTTTCTTGTTATTTTCAAAGTGTTGTGGGGCCTTTTTTTGCAATTTCATAGATAAGATATTTAACTTGTGGCCCCAAAATTCTATATGTGGATGATGAGAAATTCTACAATTTGCATTTTGGGTTGGACGCATAATGAACAAGTTTTCTTCCAGAGGAGTGTTTTCAAATAGGCAAGCATGATGGCAAACATTGCATGCGAACATAAACTTTAATGTGGAAACCAACAATATCACACTTTTGGTCCCTTTAGTTGAGAAACTTGCCAAATCTTCAATCTTAACATTAACAAGAAAAATTATCAAAAAATCCAAACATGTTAACCTGGAAAATCCATGTTGACTACTTCCAATCCTCCTAAATACATGTGTCTATTCATTTTTGTTAGATATTTTAGTGTTTTGTATAGAAAAATGCATTATTTATTTCCTTTTTGCCATTTTTCACCTCAAGACATGAATGACTTCTTCTTTAAAAAACTTGTGGAGTTAATATTTGTGAACATGAAGTTAATGAGAACTTTGCTTTCTATAGGAGGTAGCAAGAATATGACTTTTAAAGAACCAAAAGTTCAAAATTTTGCATTTTGCAACATGTGATGAAACATAGGTGCTCAAACACCTAAGTGTGCAATTTAATGTTTTTTGCAATAGGTGACAAAAGATTGTCAATTACAAACAATTTCGCAAGTGACACATAACCTTAGATCAAGTAGCCAATTTCAACAAGTTTGCTTTATTTTTATCTAGGAGTTTGATGGATTGTTTTTGCAATTTTTTAGTATGGGCTTTTAGGCGTCCTCTTCGTTGGGTAAATTTTACTTGGAAAAGCAAAGTAGTTATGTCTCTTTATCTTTTTTGATCTTCCTTCCTCCCACTTCATGACTTTTAGGGTTTACATGGTTTAATGTCCATGCATGTTGAAAATGCATGTCTTCTTCTTGGAAGGACTTGCAAAGCTAAAAGTCTTGAACACCAAGTCGGTGAATGTTATACTTTATGTAACTAGTGGGAAGAATGTCATTTTCAAGGAACTAGTTGTTAAAACTTTGTTCTTTGCAACATGTAACAAGAAACAAGTGTTTAAACACCTAGCTATAGAAAGCTTTGCCTGTTGTAGTTGGTAACAAAATATCCCATGTTTCAAAAAAAAAAATCATTGTAATAGGTGACAAATGCCTATTGTATCTATTGAAGTAATTTTGATCTTGCCATTAATTTCAATATGTTGTTCCTTTGTTTTAATTTATTTATAAAAAAATAGTAGCTTCAAGTCCAAGCTAATTTTGTGTTCTTTCCCCATTTCAATGCCAATTAGATACATTGCCCATCTCTATAATTGAGCAAATGGACTCACACCAACACCTAATTAGTGATAACCATAATATTCCAATGTGTTAAGACCATGAATAACAAATTACAAACAATCAAACATGCAAAACAACATCATATCTTTATTCAATAACAAAGGTTTAAAAGCAAACACAATAAGTTAGGTTTGGGACTAGGTAATTTGTAGTTAAGGAATGTATGCAAAGTCAACAATTTGTCAATACTATAAACATGAAAACATTTCCAATTTTTTTGGTGACATCTTTGAAAAAAAAATCTTTAGTTGCTAGATTCATTAAACATAACAATATCCTAATTTGAATGAACAACCATCCAATAGCTAGATCCCTTTGTCCAACTATTACGTGAATGTTCAAGTGTAACATCAAAAGTTTATAGAAATTATCTATAATGGAATTTGTGATGAAATCTTTATTCTCTAACAATATTTTGTGAGCTTACTTGGTAATCCGTTGCTCTAATGATGAATATGGACAACCCATACCCACATTAAATGGTTTTTTTGGGCAAATTTTCACCATTTTGTGAAAAGTGTTTTGAAAAAGAATTTGATCACAAACTATTTTTTAATTCCAAAAAAGAATATTTTAAAATTAAAAACACCACAATTGTTTAAAATATGAAAAGGGCTTAAGATTTTGTACTTTCAAAATTTGAATATTACCATATTTGGCTAAATATAGTTACAAATGATCGCCACTTGAACAATATCACAAAATCAAGGAAAAAAAACATTGTTCACATTAAGTCCTTATAATATGTGAATGGTTCTTAGTATGAAGAATAAATCCTTTGGAAAATATGAGAAAGGTGCTTAAGATATTTTACTTTCAAAATTTGAATATTAGCAAATTTGACTAAATATAGTTACAGATGATCACCACTTGAACAACATCACAAAATCTAGGAAAAAAAAACATTGTTCACATTAAATCCTCATGACATGTGAATGGTTCTTAGTATGAAGAACAAATCCTTTGGAAAATATGAAAAGGTGCTTAAGATTTTTTAAATTAAAAAATTGAATATTTCCAAATTTGGCTAAATATTGTTACAAATGATTGCCACTTGAGCAACATCACAAAATTGAGAAAAAAAAAACATTGCCCACATTAAGTCCTAGTAATATGTGATTGGTTCTTAGTATGAAGAATAGATCCTTTGGAAACATTTGTCACCAAAGGAAAGAGTTTCTAGCTTTTCACTTGTTGCTTTCAATTGCTAGCATCCCACAACTCCTCACATGTTCCTTTGTAGAAGGATATAAGGAGATGGCCTGGTCACCTTACAAAAACATGCATGGGACCCAAAAGAGGTTTTCTTTGTAGAACAAATGGCATACAAGGTTAATCTAGCAATGGTAAATTGTAAGCACAATTGTGTGTGTTTTTTTATAGATCTGCTAGAAAATTATGTACAAAAATAGGACAAAATAGGGTGCCTAGTGAGAAAATTATGCTTTGCCATCCTTATTGATGAGGACATTTCCTGGATAGGGTCACCATAAAAAAACTCCTTCCTTAATATCTTCTACCCATATGCTAATTATAAATCCCTAAGAATGTTCCTGCATCCAGAAAGAGTGATCTTACTATCATTAACAACCTTATGTAGGCATGACTAGTGTGGCCTGTGCCTTTGGCCCAAGTGTGAACTCGTAATAATGTAGGGTGGACACAACATGTGATGTTATTTTGCAAGGTATGCACTGATCTTTCCTTCCAAAACCTGGTTTTTTGGAATTCATTTGAATTTTCATCAGCAGAAATCACTTTATAATCAATATCTCCATCAAATCCTGCTCATCAAGATCTTTCCAACAACACCAAAGGCACATTCCAATTCCTCCGAAATTTTCAGCTACGATTTAATATAATTTTTAGTGAAGAAATCATTCAACATTCAAGAACTTTTGCACCGCAAGTCCAAACACCATGAAACCAAGCCCATGCACCCCTCCTCATCGAGAGCTTTCTAAAGACACCAAGAACACAATCTGACACATCCCCTCATAGATAGATATGAACCCCTAATTGCTGCACACCCTAGATGTCTATCTGCCTAATTAACAGTGAATAGGTCTGCCCCAATTAATTAGCACAATTCCTTATCAACTTATCACCATGAAGTTGCAACAGATACTCTAGTTCTACCTAGAGAATTTTCCAATCACAATGTCCTGGAGCTCACAATTCCAAATTGTTATAAATCATGACCATATTATCAAGGCTCAAAAAAAGCTCACAACAAAAAGTACATAAATAGAGAGATTATATTATTGAGTAACACTCTCAAAGTTTTTTAGTAAAAAAACACTTACAGCCCTCCAAAAATCTCTTCAGTCCATGGCACATTTTTTTGCCTAATATTTTTTGTTGACCCACCTAAAGCCCCCCCCATCCTCAAAATATTTTGGGAAAAACTCCCATTTAAATGGACTGGATTTCTTCCTCTCTTAATAAACAGCTACACCGGAGATTTATTAGCAATCAAAACCATAAAGTCCATAAAATCAAAGGAGGCGATGCTATAGTTTAGCTTTACAAAGCAAAACAAATTGAAACTCGGAGGACAAACTTTAGATGCATTAATTTAACATGAAGGATACAATCAACCAACTTGTCAAATGAAAATCAATGTGTAGAGAAGACCAGGGGTTCTTACCTAGTGTAAAGCGAGCCTTAGGTGTCTTGAAACCATTGGAACCTCTACACATCAAGAAGGGCATGCCATCAAATAAGCATATGTTGAACCTTGGTTGCATGTTTGGATTCAAACAAACGAACCCCCAATACCCAACTATCTATGCAAACAATACATTACCATCTTCAAATAGGTTTATAATGCCTCCACAATGCAAATGGTAAGCCATTGAAACACCATCAAAACCCTTAGTGTACAAATTTAAAACTCAATTAAAACAAAATGTTAGGGTTCTTCAACAAAGTTGAGGGGAGTGTTGAAACACATTTGTTTATTGATCACATTTGGTCCTTGTCGACATCAATTAAAAACCACCAACTTATTAATGAAACATATGTGTGAAATGCTCACTAAGGGTCTTCTCTGACACAAGTTGTAATAACACACATTCTAAAAATCAAAAGATATTTAGGAGCACAAGGGGATCTAACATCTACTTAACTAAGGAGTAGGAGGGCAATACACCTATTGGTAGGGCATAAGATATGTCCTCTTTACTTGGAGGGATGTTCATGGGTATATGTGCCCTCCAAATACACTAGGAAATAATCTTTGAGGGGTTAAATAAAGGCCACTTGTTCACTCCTCCAACTTCCCTAAAATACCAAAACAAGTGCACTCTTTTGGGGACTGTAAAGGTGCATTCACACTTGGTGTTAGGGACTCTAGGGTTGAGTCCTGTAACACCATGCTAGCCATTTAGGACTTAAACCTAGATGCCATGAAAATTTTATGTTATACTAGCATTCACTTAACATTGAGCTATGGCCCATTTGGCATCAGGTGCCACCTAGGATGCCACCTAGATTTTCATTTAACACTGACTTAACATCAAGTGTGAATGCACCATAAAATCCAGAGACTAGTGAATATACAAAGAAGGAAACCATTGACCAGGTGACCAATTGGAACATCAAAGTGCCATTTCATTGTTAGGACAAAATTCTCAATTTCCAATTTCTTAAAACATTTTCTAGTTGCCCTACCTATCCCAAGCAACAAATCAATCCATGGCCCTCATTGTGCCATCTGCAACTAAAAAGTTGTTAACCACAGACTCTCCATATGCTTGTAAGAGGAGGGCAACAATATTTTATTTTATTCTTTGGGCTCAAGGACTTACAAGCCATGATGCCACAAGTTCTAGCATTTTAAAAATTGTAGTTTAGCATGTAAGCCCAATGTAATTTAGTTGGGTTTGATGTGTGACATCAATGATAATCTTTTTTTTTTTTTTGGCCAAAATTGTATGAAATACCCTTGGGCTCAAATATCAACCACATTTAGGTGTTTGAATGCTTTATCGGGATTGTAGTGAGTTGGGTTACAACTTTTTCATAGTACAAGGGCAGTTTCAACATATGTCCTGTCAAATAATCAACTAATTTTGAAGACTCTATGTTGAAATTTTAATATTCTTGAATATTTCAAAAAATTCACAAAATTTTCCTTCACAAAATTTGGTTCCTGGAAATTTTTAATTATTTTTGGAGCATTTCAACATTTTTGGACAACTAATATAATTAGTGTTGAAGCTCCCAAGGTACTCCTAGCTCTGAAGGGTAATATATATATATATATAATCATTTTTTTGATGACCCAGTTGTGGATTGAAGATTGAATTTTGAATCAGTGACAACTTGTTAAAACAGCCTTGCTTTTGAGGTAGACATGGTTCATGGGCCATCCCCATCCCCTTGTTCAACATGAGTAAGAGCTTGTCTTCAGGGTCGGACATGACTATTCAAAGAGATACACAATCGTGTAAGCGACGTGACTGTGCAAAGAAAAGAAATCCTTGATCCCTAGTCACAAACCTGAATTTGAGGGGGTATATTTGTCTTTCAGAGGTCATGACTCATTGTCAATGACTTCCAGGTGACTGTATTTTGTGCAGCAGCTTTGCCATCTGTTTTCTGTAAAGAGAAAGCTCATGAATATCGATGTTAGGTGTCCCCTTCTGGAATGCCAAATGCTTGAGTATTTCACCAAGTTTGCTTTTCCACTTTTGCAAACTCCACTTTTGCCAAATTGTTAAATCCACATTGCCAAATTGCGAGTCTGACATTGCCCGATTCTCAAGTCAGCATTGTCAAGTCCACATTCCCATTCCCAAGTTGCCAACTCCGCATTGAAGGCCATAAATGTCCATAGCCAAGGGATATCCCCTCTAGCAACCTTGATTTCATGGATGAATTTTCATCCATCCCCTCCGTGAAAATTCACAACTACTATTTTAAGCATGTTCATTCATGAAATCTGGATGATTTTAATGCAAAAACTAAAGATTGCGAATCAACTACACTTCATAGATGAATTTAAAGTATAGATTTTATTTCCTGGATGAACTTTATTCCATCTTGAGATCTCATGAATTTTTTCATGGATGGACTTTCATCCCATTAAGATGGCTTCAAATCCACATCATTCACAAAAGGATACCCAAAGAAAAGAAAAGAAAATTTGAAGTCAAAACCTTCCCTGGACAGCCCTGCAATGAAAGGAAAACAATGCCGTAACAATGACCTCATTTTCATTTTAATAAATGTGCGTTGGAAGGCCATTTGGGAGACAATGGTTGCCATAATCCAAACACTAACCCCTAAACACTAATTGTAATTGTTAACCCTAACCTTATTCTAACTAATTGAACTTATGAAAATTCATAACTCTTGGATTAAAGTCTTAATCAACGGTTTTTTATAATTCCTAATTGTCTAACCACTCCATAATTGCTTATTTTAATGTGATCATTTGAATTTATTTAATATCATTGTTATATATATTGATTAAAAAAATCCATATATTCATATTGTTTGCTTATATTTGAGGTGAATTATCATTTTTATTTTCTATGTAAAACTAGCCTGTTTTTTGGTTTAGCTTTCGACCAATCGAAGATATTCACTTTCAGCTTTGCTGCAGTCTCTTGAGTCATCGCCCTTTCAACCAGAATCTTTCCCAAAAATAAATAAATTCCAGTGGGGACTACTATGGAATACCAAATACCACTCACATATTTTGCCAAGTTCATTTTTCCCGATTGCCAATTTGACTGCACCAAATTGCCAAGTCCACAATGCTCAAATTGATTTTTCGAGTTTCCTAAACCCTAAACCAAACCAGGCAAGGTTGAGATTGCCCAATTCTCAAGTCAATTTGCCAATTCCGCATTATTATTTTGTCAAATTGCCACTTCACACCCTATGGACTTCTCAAATGAGTTTATCTACTCACAAATTTTTTAAAAATTCTTGGTTGTCCAATGACTGAATTACTTTATTTCCAGTCTGCCCAAAAATTTCACCCTAGAAATTTTTTAGTCTGCTTTTTTTTCTTTTTTTTAAATTCCCTTCATTTCTCTCTGCATACTTTTTCTTTGTTTGTAGATTAGTCTCTACACTTTGATTTGCAAAATTGCTTAGATTTGATTTGCATTTATTGTTTTCATTTTGTGTTTTGGTTTTGTTGTTTGCTTTGCTAGTTGCCATGCTCAATTTTGCTAGCACAACTTACATATTCAATGGAACTCCATATTTTCCTTCTGGTTATTTTTGCATTTGCACTTGCAAGTTGGTTGCACACGCTTGGCACTTCCCAAAAAGAAAAATTTGCGCTTGCACTTCGATTCTTTTATTTTGGCACTTTTTGCACACTTGCATTTTGCACTTAGCTGTTTCTGGATTTCAGCTTCAAGCCTCTTTTACACTTTAAATTTTTAATGTGTGAGGTGAGTGCCAAATTTTGTAAGCAAAACACGCACTGACTATTATGATTTGGCTTCAAGTTGTAGTTTAGTTTTTTGTTTCTCGATTGCCTAAGCTTGTTTAATGATAAATGTTGTAATTTTTGGAAGAAAATAGAACATTTGTTGGTTTAATTTTAGTGTACTCAACCACAATCCTTTTAAATTTTTTTAACATATATATATATATATATATAGAGAGAGAGAGAGAGAGAGAGAGAATATATCACATAAAACATCACTAAACTTTTGAAACTTAAAAAAAGAGTTAATACACTTTTTGATACAATTAATATTATTTTAAAGGAATTTAAGTTCATAAACTTTCTCAACTATATCATATTGTTCCAAATTGAAATATTTGTTGAATAAAATAGTGAAAAAAAGAAAAAAAAGATAATTGAAGTCCAAAATCAAAAACTAAAAAAAATAGATAATGAAAATTGTACTCTAATCAATCTTGTTGATGAGCAAAGTGATGTGTTTATTAATAATGTTAATATGAATGGCAAGGCCACTTAGAAAATGACTAAGCGGGGTATACAAATATGGACTTCAAAATGATGGGTGTTGCTACTAAATGACCCAAAGGTTGCAAACCTAGGCGAGGTTTTTGTAGATTAGAACGAAATTAATCAAGAATTTGGATTCCTAGAGCTCTGATCATGAGTTCTACAATGCTTCAAGCTTAATTTGTTTCTGCCAAAAATAGTTTGTCAGGAAGTGAGAAATATTCACAAACTTTGTAATTATATAGAAAATAGGTATCTTCATTCTAAAATCTATTGATTATGAATTTTAAAATCAAATAATCACCTATTATTTTGGTAGTACAATTATTACCAAAAGCTCAAAACAAGAGTTTTTTTTTCTCCTTTTAACAATGATTCAAACTAATGAAAATTCAACAAATTTGCCAAGATTTGAAATGGTAGTATTTTTTTTGAAAATGAACTAGTAGTTTAAAACATGGAATAACATGCAATAAAAAAGTTACATAAGCATTCTAAAATTTGGAAACCATATCAAGGAAATGAATTTAACTTTGGCATTTTTCTACAAATGAAGAATCATTTGTCAATTTAGTAAATTCACATTTAATGTGTTGTATTGTGCAATGTGTGTCATAATAATGCAATGAAAATATATTAGATACATGAACTAGATATAAGAAATACTTATTCCAAAAATATTGGAATTGCAACTATGAAAATGCATATAGATACAAAGAATGTTGAAATTGTGTAAAAATATGAGAAGGAAGTCGAACGTTACAAAAATTGTTCTTTGGAAAAACAACTTGCTAACAAAAGGCTTGTAATATTGTTTAATAACATTTCAAAATATTTTTTCATGATAGATCCTTCCCAAAAACACCATAAAATAAAAATTTATTCATGCTCTATGATTGTTTGTTGTAAAGTATTATTTACCTATGAAAATTGTGGAAAGCAAGGATGTAATTATTATTAAAAGATTTAAGGATTGTGTTGATTACTGTAAAGTCCAACATTCTTGTCATTTTGAAAATTGATTGCATGAGTTGTAAGCATTGGAACATAATGAGGTCAAGTGGATAATGTTTTTTGTATTTGTGAATTTACATTTTGATGATATTTTTAATACTTGAATGTTTTATTTGTCATTTAGTGTGTAATAAACAATGGGAAATTTGCAATTGACTAATGTTTATTTCCTTGAACATCCTTCATCCTATGTTAAACTAAGCTAGTAATAAATTTTAAACCTTATGGATGGCCATATATTAATGATTATGAGAGCCCATTGCATTGAAAAGAACTTGAACATTTAATTAATTAATTAATTAGGTTATACATTGTTTTCATTTGAAAATAATTAAATGTGTTTTTGAAGTTTTTTAATTGCATAAATTGAAGAAATTTCTCAAAGACATAATATATTTTGTTGTGTAAAAGAAGATAATGATGCACTTTCATGAAAACTAAATGTGTTATGTAAGATTAGTTATGCTTGATAAACCTAATTTGTATAATACATCATTAGAGGTTTCAAACACATTTAATAAATCAATTTGAGATGCCTACTTTTGTTGAAATGTACACATTTTATTTATGTAAAGAATAAATATTTTATAAACACGTCCATTGACATGTTTTTTTAAAAATCATGCAAACACATGTGGATTAAACATTTCAAGTTGGCACTATCATATTCTTGCAAACCCAAGCTAAAACATGGAAGCCATGTTTCAAATGTGGTAAGACCAAGTCCTTAGAAAACACTTGAGGTTGGTGCTTACTGCTTTTTTAATAGTGTTATTGAACTCCAATATGGTTGCAATCACTAATTTTGAGACAATCCTTTGGGATGATTTTCCTCGAGACATTTGTATTATTAAAAAGTATTATCATAAGTGCTTGAGAAAAGAATAGAATTATACATGTCTTACCTCTCCTTGTTGAACATGTCTTTCACATTAAGTTTTGATTGGTGAATAACCAATAGTTGGTCATGATATTTTTGCATTTCTTTGATTGGGAGTCAAAACATGTTATTCTTGGTTTGTATGAAACTCCAATTGTAAAAACTTTAAGGCTAGAAATTGTTATAAACCTTCAAGTGTTGCTAGAAAAATATGGTTTGGTAAAAAAAACCTCATTGTTTGTGTGAAGGATGAAAGAACTAGAATTTGAACACAATGATGACAAGTTTGAAAACTATTGCAAGTTGTGGTGCTTTTGGAACTTGAAAGAAACATTTCATTAGACATGTTTTGGGCATTTAAAAAAGAAGAAGCTTGTCAATATGCTCCATTGAATGAAAATATTTATGAAGATATATTTTTTAAAATTACTATATTTTTTCAAGAGGATTTGCAGATTACATTACATTGCCCAAAAATTATGAGAATGGTCATTAAGAATGGTTGAAAGCATCTATGAATTCTATTTCATGACCTTGAAAATTAAATGCCCCAATTAAAACAAGGTGAATTTAATTTTTGTTCTATTTTTATTGTGTATTATTCCTTGATTTTTTAACCATAATTTTATCTTTCTAATTATAATTTTAACTTCACTCTTTTTTGGGTGACATATATGTAAACAAAATTATTATTTTCCAAGAAGTTTCACAATTATGTGAAAAGTTGTTACACTTTGTTGCGTCCCTCTATTTTTGACTTAGTAGATTGATGAAATTGTGGTGAAAGTTTTATCCTCTATTTTTTCTTATTGTGTTTGAAACCTCACATATTAATTGAAAATATAGAATGTTGTTGTTGAATATTATGATAAGGAAGCTTAAAATTATTGATGTTTTTTTAATGTTATGAGAACTCACATCCTATGTTTATGACAAAAATTCATGATGCAAATTATGAAAATTGTTCTATACATACTTTTCAAATGTTAAGTATTAACAATGAGTTTGTCATGGAATTCATCTAAACATTATTGATTTTTTGCAAATTTTAGGTGGAAGTGAATGATAAACTTTGTTTCCCCAATTCAATTTTCTATTTGTTTGTTTGTTTGCAATTGGCCATTTTGTTGCTTCATTACTTAAGAAATTAAAACTTTAGTGGCTACCCAAAATAATTTTTTTAATGTGGAGATAGATTAATGCCACCGCTAGTCCCTATTCACCTTCATTTTCACCTTCCCTTTCATTAGCAAGAATGTAAATACCAAAAAAAGAAAGTACAAACTTTATTTATTTTGAAATGTACACATGGCAAGGCCTGAAAGGCTACACAAATACTTGTATGTGAATCTTAAATATTTCATTCTAGAAAGAACCATCTAAAAGGAGAATGAAACTTGAAATTTCAACATTGTCAACATCATCCCTAGTTGGGTTGTACATGGATTAATAACATATTCACCTCATGCATGATGATTGAAATTCAACAATTTTCTTGATAAACCTTAATATTCTTTTGTAATCTCTTGTTGACAACACTAAGCATTAGCAAGAGGTGATTCCTCCTCATGATGCACTATGCTTGCTACCTCATTCAAAATACAATATTGGTACTTAGATGTAGTAGATGTGGAATCAAAAAAATATTGATAACATCTTGAAAGTTTACACTTTTAGAAAGAAACATGCACTTTCATATGGAAGTAATTCTAGTGTAGTCCATGTCTAACACTATGTGTAACATAGTGGAATAACCCATGATGCAATTGGAGAAATTTAACCTAATCTACATGTCTACAAGCATAACAAGGAGTGATGACCCAAGATTTTTTCACAATTTATATTTTTCCCATGCATACATACACGTTCTATAACAATGTTATGTGACAAAGGAACATGATTATTGGAAACCACAACACCATGTTTTGCATGTTTCAATTTGCATGCATTTTTTTCATCAACATTAACATTTCTTTCAACAAATTGAAAATGAGATTCAGAAGTCTTTTAAACAATAGTCCAACATCCCCACATAAATATGCAAAACTTGTTTGAAGCTCTTGCATTGAAGAAAATGATTAGATGGGGCATCCTTATCCCATCCCAACACAACTTTCAATATCTTTTGCAACGATAGTAAACTATAGGTCCTAACCTTACAAACCATTTACAAATGCAAGTGAAACAAACTTTCAATCAACACATGTTGGGCATGCATTTATCTTGTAGAAAATGCTACATCAACATTGAACATGAAGGATACATATTTACACCAACATTTCCAACAATGATGGACACTTCAAAATACTTCAAACCATGTGGTGCAATGCATTGTGTAGACTTCAACCTCATAGTCATTCGAGTGAAAGCCCTTTTTAAAAACATGGTGGAATCATGAATACAACTTGAAATGATGTACACATTCAAAGGTAAATGCTCACATTGCCATAAAGTTGTATTGAAGTAGCTTTTAATGTTTATAGATGAAAGACAAAGTTGACTCATTATTCCCAATTCAATAACTTTACTTAGATTGGAAACTTATGTTTAGAATTTTGGGTGTATGTTCATCCATCTCATTGACTACATGCAAATTCTAATCTTAAAAGTGATTGTCATCATTTTTGGCTTGAGATAATACCCAATCTACAAAGCACACCATACCTATCCTATTGGTCTTTTGGCAAAACATATTACAGGTGTTGTGAGTTCACAAGAAAAACTAAAAGGATATTTTCACTTATTAGAATGTTAACTAATTTGCATAGATGTTAATATACTTAGAAGAAATTGATAGGTTAATATTTATTAACAAAAATTAGCCCAATGATGCTAGAGTTGATTGCAAGTCCCTAAATACTTTAGAAAAAAGCTTGAGTTTGAAGCAAGTTTGGAGAAGAATGAGAGAAAGAATTTGAAGGTTCCTTCTAGCATGAAGAAATTTTGGATGCTTATGAATAATTTAAATTTTAAATTTTAAATCTAGTTTTTTATTTTTCAAAATTTTCAAAATTTAAGGACATTAACTTGCTTTTGATAAAATAATTCAAAGTCTTTAAAAATTTGAAAATAGTAAGTGCAATTGCTAGCCACCTATATCTATTTACTTATTTTTCCCAAGTGAGAATCATCTTGTGGAGAGCTAGTTTTCTTTTTGCAGAATTTTCGAAAATTTGAAAACTAACTAGTTCTTTAATTTCCTCATGTATACATATAATAAACATAAAATTTACAAAATCAAATGACCACCCAACATTGGTTTCGACCGGTGTTGGTCTAATATATAGAGTCTCAATATTTATGTACTAGTTTGGTATGTAGAATTGAAACCAATTGAGTTTGTTGTTTGCTTCCACTAACACTACTATTTACCCATACTTAGAGCTTTCCTCTTTCGAGATCTTTCTATGCATATATCATGTGTGAAATTTTTTCATGCTTATGGGTATGCATATATCGAGTTTAGTAAATCTTTTCATAATTACAAATTTATGTTAATAATTGCATGATTAGTTTTCTCTTTTCTTTTGTCATAAAATTGAAAACTAAATGACCACCTTGGACCCATGTTGATAATCAACATTTTCTCAATAACTGACTAACATTGTTTCAATGTGAATATTTGATATAGCCAGATGTATATCTCATGCAAGCTCGAATGAGGTTCATATGTGGCAAAACATGTAAGTTCTTATATAAACCTGCCTCATATGTCCATTTCAATGGGATTTGAATATTTACTAGTGTGGTCCTCAACTGATTTTTCCTTCCAAATCCCGGTTTTTGGGAATTTATTTGAATTTTCAGTGGCAAAAATCACTTAAAAATCAATATCTCCCACATTCTGAAACCAAATCTTACCAAATAAATCCCATTAAATCCTGCTCATCAAGATCTTTCCAACAACACCAAAGGCACATTCCAATTCCTCAAAAAATTTCAGCTGCGACTCAATTCAATTTTCAGTGAAAAAATCATTAAATATTCAAAAACTTTTGCACTGCATGTCCAAGCCCATGCACCCCTCCTCATGGAGAGCTTTCCAAAGACACCAAAGAACATGATCTGAAGCATACCAGTTCTGTGTATCTCATAATTACAGAACAAAACAAACAACCTTCCTTCATAGATAGATGTTCATACCCGATGTTGAAATTGAAGAAACCTTAATACCAGTATCCAATGGGTATGTTGAAATGGACACACCGACCCAACATTGGTTCAAACTTCAAATTGTCCATAGCCTGACTCAACCCACCCTAGAAACCTTATATGTGCTCCAAATGCTGGACCTTCAATGCAAATGGGTATTTTTCACACTGTGGAGACAAAAATGAAATCCATTTTGAATTGTAGAAAGGGATTTTCTGGCGGAAAAAAAAACACAAAAGTGGCCAGATTTTGAGGGAGAAAAAAAAAGTTAGAAATAGCCTTTTTTTTTCCACAATGAGTTCATGTAGGTCGCCAGAACTAGGCAGAATTTCAAAAAAGTTTCAACCATCTTGTCTGGCCTCTATAGCCAAATTTGGCTCATTCCTCTTGTGGATGATCACCAGTCCACCTACTTGAGAAATTTGTTTTTTAAAAAAAAAAACATCCTGATGTGAACAATTTGGCATTTCAATGTTGAATACTTATTTTTCCCCCCTAAGTTTCATTTAAGAATATGTACTCCAAATTTTCAGAAATAAAAATTCAACAAACTATTCAATAAAATATATGCAGATGATATATACGAAATATCTTCATTAGGTATTGAAAAGTTAGAAAATACTAAATGTCGGTACATGTGACTTAGAACATTGATTATTCCAAATACAATTTAATGTATAATGGGGTATGTATTGATTTAAAACCTGAAAATTGAAAAATAAGCCTAAATTTTCTAAAGTTTTAATCAAAGCTTGTGGATGGTATGGTGATAAAAATAAAATAAAAATTTTTTAAAAAAAGTTTTTAATATGGTCTTGGTTGCTTTGGAAATATAGAGACAACATGGACCCAGTTGATCTAACTTCCAAAGTTGTCATTCCAAAAGCCCTTATTAAAGCTGTCTCCCAGAATTCAAGGTGGAGATGGAAGGAAATGGTGTCTTCAACAACACTAGGCTACTTACCCCAATATTGTTGTCGTGTTGAAAGTGCAAAGTGCCACACAAACACACCCAGGGTGACTCACTGACACTGTAGTTATTTATGTACTGACGTGCTTTTCATGGTGCCTTGGACTATGGACCTCCTTTTTTTTTTTTCCTTACACACATCGTAGCTAGTGCACCTCCGTTATTAGCTGATTTGTGTGAGACGACAAACTCTTTTTTTTTTTTTTTGTCTTAGGTCTTCTTTGTTATCGTTGATTGTCATTTCATAACCATATGAGTCTTATGAATCCACTTTGCATAAGGCCTTTACCTGATTTTGGTTGATTGTTTATTTTGTTTTGTCTTAGGGTTGTGTTCTCATTTGCCTTGTATTTTTTATGGACACATTCTCACCCTTGATTTTTAATTACAAGATTTTTCTTGTTTTTCTCTTACATATTTAACATTTTGAGTGTCACTACCACCACCACCATTCCCATCCCAAAATATTCCACCCATTTCTGCTATGGAGCACTCCAACTTTTGGTTAACTTAATTTGGTCAACCTGTAGCATGCACATACAAAGTAAAGTAACAAAGCTAAAGCCAAAGGAACCACCACCCAACCAAAAAAACCAAAGAAAACCCCCCAAAAGCCCTTTTCAGTATTAATTAGTTGAACATAATTGGACCCCCAAAGTTCAATTTTTTTTTTTTTTCCCTTTTGTGATGGGGGCATCATTGATTGGTCCATCACCCCAAAAATTAAAAAAATTAAAAATTAATCGAGCTTTGGACAGTTCCAAGATAGATACACCTATTGTAGTCTCCTCCTTTTGGGCTGCTTTTATATGCATGAGAGGAGTAAAACATAAGGCAAAGGATATTTCATAAACTGAGGTGCTATTGGGAACATGTTGAGGAACAGTTTAAAAACTTTGGGAACATGTGAAGAACCCAGTGAAAACTTGATGGAACACATTGAGAACAACAAAAATCCCAAAAAATCCAACATGACCCACCACCCACCCTGAAAGAAATAAAAAAATTGGGGCCCTTGGGTGCATGCTAGCTCACCTTATTGGCATTATGTTTTTTTCAAAACTGTCCCGCTATAAATTCTTGCTCATTTTTCCTACAGAATTTTTAACAAAAAAGTTGCATCGTTTGAGCGAAGGGGGAGTTTGGAAGTAAGGGCCCCTCGCCTCCAGGCGCTTATTTCCGGAACTCAGCACTCCTGGGGCCTTACCCTATATATCAAAGACTCCCGGGCAAATTCTCTAGTGAACCTTGAAAATCATTTTTTTTACACAGCCTCCAAAGTCGAGTGTTACCGAGCATCCTCTAGATTTGGTCCAAGGCTGGCTTCCGAATCAAGGAAGAACCCGGGCGGCTCGAAATCCCTGCTCCGCCTAAAATTAACACGACGAGCCTGGAAATTTGGGCCTGGACAGGACTGAATGTAAGGGCGCTAGTTTATTGTTGCCTTGACCATTTCTCGTCTCAACAAACAACCCTAATTCTCGTGGAGTTCCGATTTGCTGTTTATGGGGGGCAAAGTTGCTGGTGGATGTCCGGACGGTCTGTCTTTTCCGGTCATGACAAATTGTGTCAAACCAAAACCCACCACCAAAAAAAACAAACGGATGTCGAGGGGATCTATTTTCCTGCCACTAGTGGCCAATTTGGAACATACGCACATGAAGTTCCAGTCCTCAATTTGCAACCCGATCCATTCTTGCAAAGTAAAAGAGTTTCAAAATTTGTTGGTGACCGGCGGCCGGAACCTCACAAAACTCTATTGACTACCTGTCTGGCCTCCCCTTGGTTGTTTTAAATCCTACCCTCCTCCATCTTTTCCTTGATGGTGAAATTTTGCCAAAAAGTGAAATTCAAAATCCAAATGATTTTAAAGGGTTTTCAATAGCCAGAAGTGAGGGGAAAAATTTAGTAAAATTTGCCAGATTTTTTATATTTGGTCTTTAGTCTATAGCTACAAATATAGAAGGATGATTAAAGTTTTGTACTTCATATTTGGTTTATAGCCACTTTCGGCTAAATCTTCCTAGGGATGATCCCTGAATACACATGTTCTCAGCCTCAATTGTGTAACATGGTTAAATAATATCAATGCATGCAGCTATTTTTCTTGAATTTTTTTGGGTCATTCTTCAATCAATAAGTGAAAAATAATTGAAGGTTTCTTTATAGTGAAAATTTGACCAATTTAGCTAAATTTTTGAGAAAAAAATTCATCAATTTTTTTTAAATCACAAAAGTGTAGGAAAAAAAAAAAAAAACCCTGAATGCAAGATGAATTAGCTGAGATTTCAATTGTCACTCACAAATTGGTTCCTAATTCAAGCCAAAATTGTATACCAAATCCTGGGCAGATGTGAAACTCGCTTCTCCCCCCTCCCTCTCCCCCCCCCACCAATGGGAGTGCTAACAAAACACAAGTCTATCTCAGGGCTTGCAACATTACTACTAAAAGAACACTAGAACTCAAGGATTGAACCCATGACTCCCACGAAAGTTGAGGTGGCTGCACTATCATTAGTTCTTAATTTAGCACCTACCTTACATACTTACGTGAAAATGAATCATGGTATCCACAGTAGTTTTAGTGGGGCACATCAAATTTAGAAAGAAAACACAATGCTTGTGTGATTGGTAGTTGAGGAGTAAGGAGTGACACTTCCTACTATAGTGGAATTAGTGGAGGACATCCTACAATATTACTTTGCTTGTTTGATTAATGAACATCCTACAATTTTACATTATTATGTGATTTTAGTAAAGGAGTGGATAACTTCCTTGATGCAAATTATTGCTTGATTGGTGGAGGAGTGGACAACTTCCCCTAAATTGTTTTTAGAAAAAAACCTGGCCAGGTTTTTGTAGTGTAGTTAGGATGGCACATTATCGGGCAAAATATGCTGGTGTTTCATTTTTCTTCAAGAGCGAGCATTTCATTTTCCAAAATGAGTTCTTCCCCTATGTAAGGGCGTTTTGTATCCAGATACAAAAAAAACACTAGAATATTTATTTGGAGGGTGTTTTTCTCAAGTAGTGAAGGGAGTGTGGGCAAAGAACAGATGTGGATATATGAAATTATGGAGATTTGGCAGTCTTCCTGGGCCCCTGGGCCCTTTCCTCTAATTTCTAATTAAAGCATGATGAAAGTGTACACACAACAAAAGCCTAACAAAGCAAGAAACAAAGAAAACAAAAGAAAAAAGGACTCTGGTTTTTTCTCCATGCTGCACACAAACGCAAATTGGTGGGTATGTTGTGTTGTGGGTTAGGTACTGTTTTCCAACAAGGATTCCATACCCCCAAACCCATTCTTCCATCTTGTTTGCACACACACACACACTCTCTCTCTCTCTCTCTCTCTCTCTCTCTGTCCCCCCCTTTCTCTTCTCTGCCTCCTCTTGTTCAATTCCATACTTTCCTCTAGCCGATCCATATCCAGTGCAGCTGCCAGTTCTTCCAGTTTCTCTTCTGAAGGTTTGGAGTAATTTGGGAAAATTTGGCAAATATTATTTTTGTTGTTGTTGCAATTAGTTTTGTGGGTGTCCTTCTTCTGTTGCATATAGTCTTTGAGCGTCTCTCATAGGTAAACTGGCTGTCTTTCCTGCCGTTGGTTGTTTTGTAGCTGGGTGTTTGTGGTTGCTTGCAGTCTGAGTGGGCTTTGTGTGTGCGTGTGTGTGTACTTTGGTGTGCTATGTCCTGATTTGGGGCTTTTGTGTTTTTGTTTGGGTGTCCTTCCCTTTCATCGGTTCTGATGGAATTGTAGGAAAAATAAACCTGAGTGCGTCCTAGTACTACTGGCACTATCGGGAGCTGGAATTTTGGGTTCGGGTGAAAATTTGGTTGGGTCTGTTGTTTGTGTGAAGAAAGAGAAAGTTTTGCCATTGTGGAACACTTGTCGGGATTCGTTTGTACAATTGGGTGGAAGCTAATTTAGTAGAAGAAGCTTTGTTCTTTCTTTCTTGTCTGTTGAGAAAAAGAGGGTTAGGATCCTCTTTTTTCCTCACTTTGGTTCCAAGGGCTTCTTCAACAACACACACACACACACACACACACACACAGAGGCAATTTCTTTTGGGATGTCTTCTTCATGTCTTCTGGTCTTGTGAGGGATTCGTGAAGGGTTTTCTTGCAACCATCAAGTTTGCAAGGAAGCGCCTGGAGGTTAACAAGCTTTCGGCTGCCTCCTACCATGATGTGCAGGAGATGACAGAAGAGGCTTTTATTGCCTGGTGAGTCTCCTTTCAGAGTCAAGCCTTTCCCCCCCCCCCCCCCCCCCCCCCCCCCCCCACCTTCTTGGTGGGGGCTTTTTTTTTTCTTTTTGTGGGTTCCTCCTGGGCGTCCTTTTTTTTTTTTTTTTTGTTTTGTTTTTTTTTCTTTTTTTTTTTTTGAGGGGCGGGTAATGGAAGTTTTTTTTTTTTTTTTTTTTTTTTATGCAATGAATA